>Ga0268262_10000921_pt1 | contig 38026 bp, 36 predicted proteins | sample TergutNc150P3_FD_190354 | JGI IMG/M metagenome (GOLD analysis project Ga0268262, IMG submission 190354) | Nasutitermes corniger P3 segment gut microbial community from laboratory colony in Florida, USA - Nc150 P3 (SPAdes) (version 2) | ecosystem: Host-associated > Arthropoda: Insects >...
CGGGATTCGCCTTCCATTCGGCAACATCCTGTTGCCTCATTCCAGGCCGGGGTTTTTACTAAACGCACATCCTGTGCGTTTGCCGGAGGCACGTAAAAACCCTTCGAATCCCGCGCGGCTCACAAAACAAAAAAACTCACCTGACGGCGAGTTTTTTCGTTTTTTTATGGTGAGCCGCGCGGGATTCGAACCCCCGACCACCGCCTTAAAAGGGCGATGCTCTGCCAACTGAGCTAGCGGCCCATGACCAAAATTTTAGTCTTTGTATAAGATATAAATTTATTAAAAAAGAATCAATAGGGAAATGCGGTTCATGGTAAATAATTCAAATTTATGCATGATAATTATGCTTAATAATAGCCACTTGATTCTTTTCTGTCATTTTTGTAAACTTAGCCAAATGGGATGTCGGCAAGTGGTAAGCCACCGGTCTTTGGAGCCGGTATTCACAGGTTCGAATCCTGTCGTCCCAGATAGGGTTTAATCCCGTAATTTTTTATTGAGGTAAATATATGGGCAAGGTTGTTTTACAGGCGAAAAGCCGCTCTAAACAGGGTTCCGCTGAATCCAGAAGGCTTAGGAAAGTCGGGAGAATTCCCGCAGTAATCTACGGAAGGGCAGGCAAGTCCGTTTCCGTCGATTTGGATGCTGTCGATTTTGTGAAAGGTACAAAAGGTATCTCTGAAAGTACAATTGTAAAATTGGAAGTAGGAGACAAATCATACGACGCTTTTGTTAAGGCTACCCAGCGCAATATTGTCGATGGGAATATTCTTCATATCGACTTTTATGAAGTTGAAAGCGGAATCGCCCTGCGCGCCAAAGTTTCCCTTGTTTTCAATGGGAATCCTATCGGCGTCCGCGAAGGCGGAATGTTGGAAACTCCATTGCATGAAATTGAAATTGAATGTCTTCCAAAGGATCTTCCTGAAAGGATCGATATTGATATTTCCGGCCTTAAAGCCAATCAATCCATGCATGTGAGGGATATTCCTCTTGCCGCCGGAGTTAAACTTTATACGAACCCTGATCAGGTTTTTGCGTTGGTTAAATTTGCCAAGGTTGAGGCTGCCGCTCCTGCCGCCGCTGATGCCGCCGCCGCGACAGCCGCCGGAGCCGCTCCTGCCGCTGGTGCCGCGGGTGCTGCTCCAGCCGCCGGGGACAAAAAAGCCGCTCCTGCCGCGGGAGACAAGAAGGCTCCTGGCGCCGGGGAGAAAAAATAATCCTTACGGAACCTGATTGCTCTCAATTTGAAAATAATGTTTCCGCCGCTTTAAAAGATTGTCCCCCGGGGACAGTCTTTTTAGCCGCCGTTTCAGGCGGCGCAGATTCAATGGCTTTACTTGCCGCATTACATGCTCTTAGAAGCGGACATCTTATCGGCAAAGACATGCTTTTTTGCCTACACGTAGAACACGGTCTCCGCCCGGCGGAAGAAAGCCAGGGCGACGCTAAATTTGTCCTTGAATTTTGTAAAAGCAACGGTATTGAATGTCACATTGAAAATATTCCGCCCGGCAAAATAGCCGCTTTTGCGCGGCGAAAAAAAATCGGCATTGAAGCCGCTGCCCGCTTTTTTCGACACAGGGCGTTTTCAAAAGAAGCCAATCGGTTAGGTGACAAAACGCTCATTTTACTTGCCCATACAAAAAATGATCTTTTAGAAACCGCGTTAATGCGTATTTTGCGCGGCGCCGGCTGTGCGGGTCTTGCCGCCATGCCCGTAAAACGCGGGCGTCTCCTTCGCCCATTGTTAAAGATGACCCGCGCAGACGTTATAGAGTACCTGAAAACAAAAAACATCAGTTGGCGCGAAGATTCCACAAATATCGATGAAAAGTACCTTCGCAACCGGATACGGCGCGCTCTTATTCCGTTGTTAAACAGATCATTCCCTTCATGGGAAAGCGGAATTTTTGGCTTGGCGGAAACCCAGTCGTTTACGGCCGCCTTCATCGCCGGTGAGGCTGATAAACGTATAAAATGGCAGGAAATTGCACGTAACGCCAATTCTCTTGTTTCTGTTTTTACGGAAGTAAAAAACTTTTTTTCTCAAGAACAAATCATCCGCGAAGAAGCGGTATTTCAAGCTATTGACGAATTGTTAAAAAATAAAAAAAATCCCCGCCCCATAAAACGCTCGGTTGTAAGGCGTTTTTGCGCGGGTACTGTAAATGCCGCCGATCTTGGCCCCGTGAAGATCAAACGCGAAGGGGAAAGAATAATTCTGTCCCGCTCGCAAAAAGAGTACTTTGAAAGCGGCCTTTCGCGGTTAATACGGTAAGAATTCACACAAAGATCACAAAGAAACAAAGAACACAAAGGAGGATCAAGGGTTTATGTCCGAAGGCTATGCGTGAAGCTCTTGCGATAAGATAACGGACAAAAAACTCCTCTTCTCTTCTTTGTGATCTTCTAACCTTTGTGATCTTTGTGTGAGCTCTTTACAATAGATGTTGTGTGTATGATAATGTAGAAGAGGAGTAAAAAAAATGAGTGAAAGAATATTTGAAGAAGTGGCAGTAGTTATAAAGTTAAAATATACAGTGAGGTTATTGGAGTACAAAGAGGGGGGAAATGAATTCACGGAAATAAATGTATATAGTAAAGAACTGACAGCGAATGACGAATTTTCAGACCACTTTGCGTTTGGTTTTACGGTAAAGGGAAGAGGTGATGAAGAAAAAGAAAAAATTGAAAAGATGACTGAAAGAGAGTTTGAAGAGTTTATAAAACACATGACGATCTTTCTTGAAAGAAAATATAATGTTGTGCACCATAAAGAAGAAAAGAAGGAAGTTAAAAAAGAAGAAAAGAAAGAAGATGAAGATGAAGGTTTAGAAAATATAAAACCGGTTGAAAATAATTTTAATGATTATGAAGAGCTTGAGCAGGTATAAAAAGAATTTGAACTGTTGTTTTTTTGCATTTGGCTAGACTTTATGCTTTTTTATGATGGCTTGAGTTTGGCAAAACTCCAGACTTTTTCGCTTTTTATCAAAAATTGCTTGCAGCTTTTCCCACAAAATGCTAAAATATCCCAATGAATCAAAAAACCGCCATTATTGGCAAAAAGCTGCATAATTTACAATTTCAAACCACTTTTGCCTTAATACAGTATCCCCCCCCCCCCCCATTCAATAATCAATTATACAGACAAGAAAACATCACTTTTTCACAAAATTCTCTCACTACTCACGAAAAAACGCCGCAGAACCTTTGGTTCGTTTTCTGCGTATGTGGAAATAACGGCTTTTTATATCTGTACAATGAAAAATGTACGGAAAGGAGTTGAAAAATGAAAAGAATCATGACATCCGCGCTGCTATTGTTGGTTTTATGCATGTCGGCATTCACGCAGAACGCAAGCAATTTTGTGGTGAACGCTGACGGCGTTATCACAAAGTACACTGGTTTTGATACCGTTGTCGTAATTCCGGCAGTCATCGGTGGTAAAAAAATTACGGCTATAGGTAATGAAGCGTTCCTGAGAGCCGACCTTACCAGAGTTACCATTCCGGAAGGTGTTACGAAGATCGGCGATTCGGCGTTTAACGGAAACAAACTTACTGGTATTACCATTCCGAATAGCGTTACATACATAGGCGATTCGGCATTTACCAACAACAGACTGACCAGCGTTACCATCCCCGGTTCTGTAAAAGAAATAAGTGAAGGTGCGTTTTCCGGTAATACTGCTCTCGCCAAAATCGTCATTTTAGAAGGAGTGGAAAAAATTGAATTACAAGCGTTTGCCAATACAAAATGCACGAGCGTCAGCTTGTCGTCAACAATCACTTGTATAAATTATGCTTTTGGTTATCAACAATATGATGCATTTGATTTAAGCGGAAAACCGTCCTTTACGCTTGCCGCAAACATCCCTGCCATCTTTGATTTTATTCCAGCATTTTACAGCTATATTGCCAATGACCGCAAAGCGGGAACCTACGCTTCTAATTTGCCTTTAGTAAAGAAGAATGTGGAAGATTATGAGTATTACGAGACAAGGTACGGAGCGGTGCTAATAAGATATACAGGAAATTCTACTCGTGTCCGTATCCCTGCCACGATTGGCGGAGTTGCGGTAAAGGCGTTGTATGCAGGATTGGTGAATGATTATAGAGGTTTGAAAAGATATGGAACTTTTCAAGAGAAAAAACTTGCGGCAGTCCAGATTCCGGAAAGCATCACTTATATTGGTGATTATACATTTGCAGAAAATGAACTGGTAAGCGTTACAATCCCGAACAGCGTTACCTTTATTGGGTATTACGCTTTTGCCGGATGTGAAAGCCTTACCAGCATAACATTTCAAGGTACGATTAATTCGGACAATTTTGATAAATATGCATTCGGTGGTAATCTCGACGATTATGGGGCTAGTAGGATTCGTTACATCGGCGACTTACGCGAAAAATACCTTGCTGGAGGCATAGGAACATATACAAGACCAGTCAATGGTGAAACATGGACGAAACAATAGGGCGGCGCGGAGTATCTGACACCCAGAATTAAAATTTCGTGTTGGTTCGTGGTAAAAATTCTTCTTCTTGCTTTCCTCGCCGGTTGTCTTTGCACAGGACTTTTCTTCAATAACGATTCCGGTGATGGCGGTAATTAACGGCACTGTGGTGTGGGCGGTGAGCAGGTAATTCCATAATTATAGAGCGTAAACTTTTTTTTGCAGGATATTATTGACATTTCTCTATGTTCGTTTAATTTTACATATATATGCTAAAATAAACGCAAAGTGTCCGACACCATAAAAAACACTAACCGACAGCCAGAGCAATACGCAGTGCGGTATTGACTTCCTGCATTTTGTAAGAAGAGAGAGAGCCGACATAATCGGTGAGCAAAGATTTATGAATACTGATTAAATCATCACAGAATATAGCACTGTCGTGTTTAAGCCCCTCATCGACACCGACTTCAACTTGGGTAGGAAAGCCGCGATAATTAGTGTAGACAGGGGCGCAAATGACAGAGGAGAAACTTTGATCGATAAGGGTTTGCCGGGAAACAACCAGAAAAACCCGGTGTTTCTTTGGGTCGTTTTTAGAACCTCGATAAACACGGTACAAATCGCCCCGTTTCACGAATCGTCATCCTCAAAGATCGGAATTTGGTACAACAGCACATCTTCAGCTTCGGCGTTAAGTTCGTCCGCATGGAGGCGGAAGAGTTCAATTTCCTGCTCTTCCGACATTTTCTCCTTGCCAGCCGAAGCTGGAAAAAAATATATTATAGCTCGCCCTGTTGGTACTTCAGGCGGTACATCAATTGTTAGCCTGTGGTTGACAGGTATTTCTACAGTTTGCGTAACACTCATAAGGTAAATATAACATTAAAAGGACGCTTAAAACAAGCATTGCAATCCAATTACGCCGAATTGCCATATTGATTAATTAACAAAAAACGCTTAAAATTCATGTATATAGTAGAGTTTCATCATCTAATCCGCAGTTAGTAATGAAACAGGAGTATTAATGTCTGATCCTAATAATAAATTACCCGATCGTGGGTCTAATCTGCCCAAGCGGCCGGGCAGTTTTGCGTTTATATTTTTTATAATAGCGTCAATTGCTTTTATTGCCTTTTTTTTCAAAAGCGCTAATAGTCCTTACATTATGAATATAACTTACTCGGAGTTTACCCATTTTATCGATGAAAATCAGGTTGAATCTGTTACTATTTATGATGATAGAATTGTTGATATTTATCTGAAAAGTCCGTCCGCTAATGGCTCGCTTCAACTTAAGACGCGTATTCCAAATTTATCCGATCCCAATATTATGCTTAACCTGCAGAATAAAGGTATTAATATCACAAGCTCTCCGGCAAAAATATCGCTTATGCGGGTGCTTTTGGATATGCTTCCCTGGATTATCGGCTTGTCAATAATGATGTTGATATTCAGAAACATGCAGGGCGTCGGCATGAAGAATTTTCAGTTTGGAAAGAGCAAAGCCAAACGTTACCATGACGAAGGAAAAAAGGTGAGTTTTTCCGATGTGGCGGGACAGAAGGACGCGAAGTATGAGCTTGAAGAGGTAGTTGAATTTTTAAAAAATCCGCAGAAGTTTACCAAGATGGGGGCGCGTATCCCAAAGGGAGTGCTTCTTGTCGGAATGCCGGGAACAGGTAAGACATTGATGGCGCGTTCTGTCGCGGGTGAGGCGGGCGTCGCGTTCTTTCATATGTCCGGTTCCGACTTTGTAGAAATGTTTGTCGGCGTCGGGGCAAGCCGCGTAAGAGACCTTTTTGATCAGGGACGCAAGAGTGCTCCTTGTATAATTTTTATCGACGAGTTAGACGCTGTGGGGCGAACCCGCGGCGCCGGTTACGGCGGCGGTCATGACGAGCGCGAACAGACGCTCAACCAACTCCTTGTAGAAATGGACGGCTTTGATTCAAAAGACGGAGTTATTATTCTTGCCGCCACAAACCGTCCCGATGTTTTAGACCCGGCTCTTCTGCGGCCCGGCCGCTTTGATCGTCAGGTGGTTGTCGCGATGCCTGATATAAAGGAACGCGAGGCGATTTTACAAATCCATGCCGCAAAAATTCCGCTGGATAAGCAAATTGATCTTGCGCGCATCGCAAGAGCGACTCCGGGAATGAGCGGCGCGGATATCGCGAACCTTGTGAACGAAGCGGCTCTGTTTGCCGCTCGAAAAGACAGACCCGAAGTGCTGATGTCCGACTTTGAAGAGGCAAGGGACAAAGTCTTGATGGGCGTTGCGCGGAAAACTCTTGTCGTTTCCGATAAAGAGCGGCGTATGACGGCGATTCACGAAGCGGGGCACGCGATACTGCACTATTTTCTTAAAAACGCCGACCCGTTGCATAAGGTTACTATTGTTCCCCACGGACGCGCGTTGGGCGCGGCGCTTTCCCTTCCCGAAGAAGACAGTTACAGCCGCTCCAAGGGCTGGATAGAGGATCGCATCGCCATTTGTTACGGCGGCTGGTTAGCGGAAAATCTTTTTTACAATGAGACGACCACTGGCACAAAGAACGACATTCAGCAGGCGACTGAAATGGCGCGTAACATGGTCTGCGAGTGGGGCATGGCGGCGGAACTCGGACCTATCGCGTATGGGCAGGAGGACGAACCTATTTTTCTTGGTAAGGAAATAGCGCGTCACAAGGATTATTCCGAGGATACCGCGCAGAGGATAGACAGGGCGGTCAAGGAAATACTTGATCGCGCAAGGGGCAACGCGTTGAAAATTATCGAAGAAAATAAAAGTCAGCTTGAAAAACTTGCGGATGCCCTTCTTGCGCGTGAGACGCTTATTGATGATGAAGTGCGGGAAATTATCGGTCTTCCGGTAAAAGGGACTCCCGAATGAAATTTTTTGCAAATTTTTATAAAACGCTAAAAACAAATAAATTCTTGCGGATTAACTGTTTGTATGGCTTTTGTTTTTTGCTGTTGTTTACATTTTTCTGTTTCAATATTCAAGCTCAAACTAGAACAGAAATAAGAGACGATACACAGGCGGCTTTGAAGTACGTTCAATGGATACAGCAGGCGATTGATGAAAATCGGTGGGATGACGCTCATGCCGCGGCTATTCGCGCCATGGATTTTTCCGATGTTTTGTCCGATATCCCGTACCTATTGGCTGTTATTCAGACGCACTATAAAGACAGAATAAGGCAAAAAACTGTAGTTGATAATTTAAATATGGCAATTGACGCTAACCGTTGGTTTAGGTACAGCGCATACTACAACGCGCAGTTGTTAAAAGTGCAAATGCTTATCTCTATGCGCGAATATGGTAACGCGCTAATCTGTCTTGACAAAATCAATGACTCTGACGCCCGCGCCGATGCCGCAATGCTGCGTCTTCTTGCACTGCGCGGAATGTCTGAAGGAAAAGAGCCGGGCTATGACTATGTTAACGCGTCGGCGCAGTTCAGAAGCCATGTTCTTCTCGCTATGGACGGATTCCCGCGCGATCCGCGCCCCCTGCGAATCTTCTTTGAGTATGCACATAACAGAAAACCTCAGCCCTCTGAATTGCCGCAGAGCGACATGAACCTTCTTGAACTTGCCCTTAGAAGGCTTCCCTTTTTAGTAGAGGCAGACCCTGAACTTGCGTGGATGGCCGCTCCGTTTATGAGGGACATTGACGATGCGAAGAGAAGCGTCGCTTCTTACAGGTCGGGAAGTTTGTCTAAAGAAGAAAAATTTAAGCCGAATCCCGCTTCAGTCCCTGTGGCTCTCAATCTTGGGCTGATTGACGATAAATTGGCGACAGAAGAAATATTTTCTGCGGTTACGGAAAAAGAGGGCGTTATTAAAAAAGAAATAATTATTGATACCTATAAATTGCTTCGCAGTGAAGAAGGACGCGATTTATTTACGCGCAAACTCCTTACCTTTAACGGTTCAATAATTACCGACGACGATAACGACGGCTACATCGAAATCATTGTGCATTACCGCATGGGGTTTATTGAATCTTTAGTTGATTATCTTACTCATAATGTTAATAATGTAACGGTTAATTTTGGGCTGGACAATGATCCTGAAAATATTTCTGTTTTTGTTACAAAGAACGATTCCTCCGGCAATAAGGTTTTATTGCGCCGCGTTACTTTGCAATGGGAGCGCTATCCTTTTGTCAGGCAGGCGGAATTGGAAAATGAAACATTTAAATTTGGTCCCGCCATTTTTAATTATGCGCCCGTTACTTTTGTTGAACTTGGCGGAAGCGACGGTCTTTCCGGCCTTACCTATCCTGTGCCGGCATATCAATATATCACTCTTACCCATCGCGCTCTCCTGTCATTTTGTTCAAGCTATACCCGTCCAAGCTCGGAAATTGACGGCGCGGCGGAAACAATTTATATGGATAGGGGAGTTATACTGCGCGTTATTGAAACATTAAACGGACGGCAGGTTTCCGTTACGGAGTTTGAAAAAGGACTGCCTGTAGTCCAGCATATTGATTTGGACATTGACGGCAGAATGGAAACAATACGCTATTTCCGCCGTCCGCCTTCCGGTTATGAATGGGAGGATCTTCTTAACTACCGCAGATTAATCGCCTCTTCCGAGAGCGATTGGTCGGGAGACGGGCTTTATAAAACAAAAGAAGTGTATCTGCCGGACGGTTCGGTTGTTTATTCTTTTGATATGGACGGCGGCGGAGAAATGAATTATTCTGAGACCGGAAATAAAAAATGAAAAGAGTATTTTTATTTTTCTTCTTAATAATTTTTATTTTTTCATGTAAAAGCGTTAAGGATACTGAGGATAACTCTCTGTCCCGTACCACAAGTTCAGTCAGGCTGAGCAATATTGAAAAACTAATCAAGGAAAAACCGGTTGCCGCATTAAATCAAATCTATATTTATAAAGAAATATATTCCGTAACGGATAATGATGAAAACGAAGACTGGCGGCAGCTTGTTCAATATGAAAAAGAAGCGATAGAAATACTATGCGCAATGCAGGATAAGGCGGTTGAAGAAGAACGATGGGATGAAGCCGTGTCTCTTGGCAGATCCATTGCCAGCATTGGAGTAATAAACGCCCATACAGGTAATGAGGCGGGGTTTATTCTTGCAAGCGCAAAGAAAAAATTAAAGGACGGCGATAATCTGGGCGCATTTTTAGCCGCTGTAAGATCGCATGAAATACAGCCTTTGGATTATCAAAGCGCGCTTTTATTTCTTGAAAAAGCCGTAGAAGGACGGCAGCGCCGCTCTTCGGCGTTTTTCCTGGCTGCGGCTCAAGCCTCGGGCGGCAGGAATATTCCCGCTAATCTGCGCGAATACGCTCAAGGCCGCGACAGCGCTTCTGATATGATTAAAGGAGTCGCCACCGTTCTTGTTGACAGGGGCTACAGATTTGAACGCGGGTTCGGCGTACCCGACAGAATTTTAGGTTCCGCTTTTTTTGTTGACGCATCAGGTTTATTAATTACAAACTACCATGTTATATCAAGCGAAGTTGATCCCAAACGAAAAGGTTATTCACGGATGTATATCCGCATGGGGGATTCATCAAACCCGAGGGTTCCCGCGCGCGTCATAGGCTGGGATAAAGCGCTTGATCTTGCGCTGATTAAAACTGAAATAAATACGGAATATGTTTTTTCACTTGTAGATCGCGTAATTCCGCGCATAGGCGATACCGTGCTTGCGATGGGCTCTCCCATAGGGCTGCAAATGACGGTTACATCGGGAATTGTTTCCGCCCTTGGAAGGCGTTTTTTGCAGATAGGAGACGTAATTCAAATAGACGCAGCCATCAATCACGGCAATTCAGGCGGTCCAGTGGTGGACAATGAAGGGCGGCTTGTAGGAATAGTTTTTGCCGGAGTGGATCAACATCAGGGGCTTAATTTCGCTATTCCAGCGGAAATGCTTGCAGCCGCCCTGCCCGCCATGATAAAGGGAGGAAAATCCCAGCGCCCCTGGCTTGGAATGACGTTATGTGAAACTTATTCGGAAGCTGAGATTATCTATACAGCGCCGAATACGCCCGCCGCTTTTCATAAGGTTCGCGAAGGCGTTTTTATAAAAACAATTAACGGTAAAACTGTAACTGCTCCTAATGGCAGAGTTATTCCCGCTTTGCAAAACATGCTTTTTTCATGCGGCCCCGAAGAACTCGTAGTATTGGAAATTATTGATAAAAAAACCGAAGTAGTAAAAAAGAAAATTATGATGACTGTCCCCCGTCCCGATCTGCCTCTTCTTGACGCGGCAAAGCTAGACAAGCGGGACAGAATTGCCGCTCCGCTGTTTGGCATGATCCTTACGCCCTTACAAAGCACAATTTTTTCATCCAGTTTCAGGGTGAACCGCGTAGTCCGCGGTTCTATAGCGGATGAAGCCGGAATTTCAGAAGACGATCCCGTGTCTATTTCGCGTTTGCGTTTACTGGAAGAAGAAGGTTTTGCCGTAATGGATATTACCGTTAAAAAACGGCGGATGGGCTATCTTGAAACATCGATGCAGCTTCCCGTTTATCTTGATTCTCCTGACACGTTGTAATTATGGGTATCTATACAAGAAAAGGCGATGAAGGAAAAACATCCGATCTAAGCGGACATGAAGTATCTAAAAACAGCGCGGCAATTCATTTTGTGGGAGCGGCTGACGAACTTAACTGCCACTTGGGACTTGTTAAAGCGATGATTTCAAACGAAGATTCCGGGCAGTCAGCGCATGATTTTTTGGAAGAGATACAAAAAAATCTGGTAATAATCATGTCCCATGTTTCCGACGCAACAAACAGTAATTTTTTTCTGCCAATTAATGAAGTTGCCATTTTAGAAAAAGAGATTGACAGGTTATCAGCCAATCTTTTAAAACAGAACAAACTGGTTGTACCGGGAAAAAGTGTAATAGAAGCGCAAATCCAAATAGCGCGGACGATTGCAAGAAGAGCAGAAAGACTATTTTTCGCGGTAAGTGAGGAACAACCATTGTCTCCCGAAGCCGGTGCGTATTTAAATAGATTATCAGATTATTTGTTTGTTTTATCTCAACAGAATTTTACCACGAACCACACGAACACCACGAACTTTTAGCACATATCTTGTCGATGTTCGTATTGGTTCGTGATGGTTCGTGGTAAAAATTCTTTTTGTATAATTCCAGTAAAGCTATTGATACACATCAATTTCATATATGAGATCGCCGGAATACAAATCATAGACGCGTCTTTTAAAACAGGAGGGAATGCTGATGTTTCCAACTTTTTCCGTCGTAAATTCATCTACTATGATAATTACTTTTACAAATAAATATTCCGACGCAAGTCTCCTTGTCTCGTTTTCAGTTTTTAGCCATTCAACCCTGTTTACGTTTGGCGTTTGAGGCCAGATGTTCGCGATAAAGAAAGTCATTAGCGCGTTTTCATAAGTGTCATTAAAATCAGCATTGGGAGCCATGTGGCCCCTGTCATAACCTGAACGGGTATAGTCGCTGTGAAACGGCAGGGAATAGCCGTGTTCGATCAGTAATTGCTGTAATACGCCATTGTCCCTATTCTGCGTAAATTGTACCGACGGGCGCCTTACCCCTGTCGCCTCCGCTCTTTCTTTGGTAAGGATGTATTCAGTAATATGCGGCCCTAAATTAATCGCGTCATAACATCCGCAATAAAGGATTTCTTCCTCGCTGTTGTATACGGTAAATTCAAAATGCCCTTCTAAATCGCAGGCGAAAGAATATGCCGTGAATAAAAGGAATAAAATTAAAACCCACAAACTCCTGACCGGCAGAGAAATGTTAGAAAACAAATCTGCGATGGCTTTGGAAAGTTTGCAGGTGTTTTTTTTCATGTAATTGAAATTAAAAAGTCAATCAACGCGGAAGCTTCCGCCGGAATTACTTTGGCGTTTACAGTCCTTTCCATTGCGCGGGATAGTGACTGCGGCTGCGGCGGAGAGCCGGTTAATGGTTCTACCGTTTCTGAGAACTTAGCCGGGTGCGCCGTGCATAGAACGCCGACCGCCCCTTGTTGAATTTGCTTGGCGGCGTAAAGTTTATCAACTCCCTTCCAGCCAACCGCGCTGTGAGGGTCAAGAAAATACCCCGCTTTATCATGTACGCGCACAATTGTTTCCCGCGTCTCTTCATCGCTGACTGAAACGCCTAAGATTATCTCGCGCATCTGTTCCAATGAAAAATGCGCGGACATCCGCTCAAAGTTACTTGGTGCGCCTACGTCCATCGCGTTTGAAATTGTCGCCTGCGAAATTCTTGCAAGGTATTCGCCTGAATCGAGATAATCGGGAACAGTCTTGTTTATATTTGTCGCCGCAATAAATTGCCTTATAGGAGCGCCCATCTTCATCGCGTAAAGCCCCGCAGTTAAATTGCCAAAATTGCCTGATGGGACGCATAGGGTAACGGGCAGTCCGCTTTTTGCCGAATGAGCTTTTGCGGCTCCAGTAACTCTCGGCGTCGCCTCTCCGTCAGGATCGGCAAGCCCGGCAAAAGCTTTTCCCGCCGCGGCTGAATAGTAAACCGCTTGCGGAATAAGACGGCTGATGTTAATTGAATTTGCCGAAGAAAGAGACATTCGTTTTTTTAAGCCTTCGTCGGCAAGAGCGGCTTTAACAAGACGCTGGCAGTCGTCAAAACTGCCCTCTACGGCAAGGGCTGTAATGTTTTTGCCAAGACCGGCAATCTGCCGCTCTTGAAGGGGGGATACCCGCCCTTTTGGGTATAAAACCGTAACAAAAATGCCGGGCACTTCAAAAAAGCCGTCCGCCACGGCGCCGCCTGTATCACCCGAAGTGGCGACAAGTATTCTTAATGACCGATCTTCCCCGCGGCGTAAATATGAAAAAGCGCGGGCCATAAAACGGGCGCCAAAGTCCTTAAATGCGGCCGTCGGTCCGTGAAAAAGTTCCAAAGCATAGCGGTCGGTGACAGGTACAAACGGGGCTGAAAAAGTGAACGCGGAATTTACAATATCAGATAACACACTGTCGGGGATTTCATTGTTTACATAGGGCTTAATTGTTTCAAAGGCAATTTCCGTAAAAGCCATTGATCCAAGAGAAGAGCGTACTTGCGCCGAATATTGGGGAATTTCTTCCGGCACAAAAAGCCCTCCGTCTGGGGCTAATCCTGTAAGAGCGGCTTCGGAAAAATCTACTTTTTTACTTTTATTTCTGGTGCTATAATAATACATACCATATTTTATCATATTTATGCAATTGACATAAAGTGGCTTAATTATTATATTTATTTAAGGAGTAAAAGTGGCAAAAGAGGAAGCGATAGAGGTAGAGGGAGTAGTCAAGGAAGCTCTTCCCAACACAATGTTCAGAGTGGAACTGGATAATCAGAATGGGCATCTTATATTGGCTCATCTGTCGGGAAAAATGCGCAAACACTATATTCGTATTGTTCCCGGCGACAGGGTCAGAATTGCCCTTTCTCCGTATGATCTTAGCAGAGGCAGAATTATTTATCGTGAACGATAAAATTTTAAATATCATTATAAAGAGAGGTATAATATGGCGGACGGTGTAGTGTATGTAAATATCGAAGAAGCGCTAAAAAGGGTTATGAATAATTCAAAACTTTTAGCCAAGTTATTTAAAAAGTTTAAGGATGATAAAAATCTTATCGACCTTGAAGCCGCATTAACCGAGGGTGACTTGCCAAAGGCGCAGGTTAATGCTCATACGCTTAAAGGACTTTCAGCTAATCTGTCTCTTACTGAACTTTATAAACAAGTTTTGGAATTGGAAACCCAGATAAAGGCCGGCTCTGTAGCTCCCGATCAGTTGGAAACTGTTAAGACTGTCTATTCCGAAACATTACCGGAAATAGACAAGGTAATAGCGCAATATGAATGAAAATAAACCTGTAGTTTTTGTAGTTGATGACATTGAAACAAATGTCATGATTCTGGAAGAAATTCTAAGCAATGATTATAATGTTATTACAGCGTACAACGGAAAGGAAGCTTTGGAAAAACTTAAAGAAACTGTTCCGCTTCCGAAGATTATGCTTCTGGACGTTGTTATGCCTCAGATGGACGGGCGTCAATTATTTGAACAAATAAAAAAAGATAAAGCTTTTCAAAGGATACCCATTATTTTTATCACCGCCGAAAACGATTCTGAAAGCGAGCTTCTTGCCGCGGGGGCCGTCGATTTTATTAATAAGCCGTTCCTGCCTGAAATTGTCAAATTACGGGTAAAAAATCAGATAGCGTTAAAAAACTACAGTGACAGTCTTGAACAAATGGTAGCGGAGAAAACCGCGGAAGCGACCAAGACTCTGGAAAACGCCTTGCAGGGACTTGCGAATGTTATTGAACACCGCGACCTTGAATCCGGCGAGCATGTTAAGCGGACGCAGTTGTTTGTAAAAGCGTTAATTGAATATTTGTTAGATGTCGATTCCGTTTATTCCGAGGAGTTAAAGAAACTCCAGCCCGATATGATAATAAGATCCATGGCGCTGCATGATGTCGGAAAAATCGCGATTCCCGACAGGATTCTTCTTAAACCGGGTAAGCTTGATCCCGATGAATATGAAGTAATGAAGACTCACACTATACGCGGCAAGGATATTATCCATGAACTTGGAGACGTAAATTCATCAATATACCTTAAACATTGCGAAGACATCTGTTACGGACATCACGAACGTTGGGACGGAAAGGGATACCCGCGGCAATTAAAAGAAAAAGAAATACCTATTTCCGCGCGTCTTGCCGCGTTAGCCGACGTGTATGACGCTCTTGTCTGCGCCCGCGTTTATAAAGCCGCCATGCCTTATGAACAGGCGATTGATATTATTATGCAGGGGAAGGGCACCCAGTTTGACCCAATTATGACGGACGCTGTTTTGCAGATACAGAAGCAATTTCAAGAAATATCACGGATGTATCAATAATAGAATGAACACTACAGAATTAATGACTATATTGGTTTTTCAAGTAGGGATTATTCTATTTGCGGTGCGTTTGGGCGGATTTTTTGCCCGAAAAATAGGCATTCCTTCTGTGTTAGGTGAATTACTAATAGGCGTTGTAATTGGCCCTTATGCTTTGGGCAGTATTGCCCTTCCCGGTTTTCCCGAAGGACTTTTCCCTTTAAGCGAAATAGGTTCTATTGCGGTTAGTACGGAATTGTACGCGTTTGCCACAGTTGCCTCTATTATTTTACTTTTTTTCTCCGGGCTGGAAACTGATATTGGTTTATTTTTAAAATATTCGCTTGCGGGCGTAGTAATAGGGCTTGGAGGAGTGTTATTTTCTTTTGTGATTGGAGATTTTTGCGGCGTTCTGCTTCTTAGAACTTCATTCATGGATACGCGATGTTTGTTTTTAGGGATACTGTCAACGGCGACCTCGGTAGGCATTACCGCAAGAATTCTTAGCGATAAAAAAAAGATGGACTCTCCCGAAGGCGTTACCATTCTTGCCGCCGCTGTATTCGACGACGTGTTGGGAATTATCATGCTGGCTGTAGTGCTTGGGATAGCCGCTTTGCTCAGCGGACACCCTGGGGGCAATTTTTCCGCGGCGTCAATTCTTGGTATAGCCGGAAAAGCGTTTGGCATTTGGTTGGGATTTACCGTATTAGGTTTGGTTTTCTCACGCCAGCTTGCAGCATTTTTAAAATTATTTAAAAACAGTTCAGATTTTTCGATACTTGCGTTTGGTCTGGCTCTTATTATTGCCGGTTTTTTTGAAAGACACGGCGGGCTTGCAATGATAATCGGCGCTTATATAACAGGCCTTTCGCTTTCCAAAACGGATATTGCCGCGGTAATACAGGGAAGGCTTGAAGGACTTTATGAATTTTTCGTTCCCGTGTTTTTTGCAGTTATGGGAATGATGGTGAATGTGCGGGAAATACTTTCAGCGGATATTTTAATTTTTGGCGGAATATATACTTTGGCGGCAATTTTTGCAAAGATAATCGGCTGCGGCGGCCCCGCGCTCCTGCTTGGCTTTAATTCTAAAGGGGCGTTACGAATCGGAGTGGGAATGGTTCCGCGCGGCGAAGTTGCGCTTATCATTGCCGGTATTGGGTTGACAATGGGCGTTCTTGACAACCAGCTTTTTTCAATTGTAATTCTATTGACTTTAATTTCTACTATCGTAGCTCCGCCGCTTTTAAACGCGTCTTTAAAAATTAAGGGACAGGGAACAAGAAAGCAAGTTAACGATGAAGATATTACGCATTTAAAATGGGACTTTGATTCTCATGATGTCGCAAAACTTATGCTGGACAGATTATTAATTGATATTAGAGCCGAAGGTTTTTATGTTCAGATAATGAATTTTGACGATAACATCGCCCTTGCCAGAAAAGATGATATTTCTCTTTCGATAAGCTGCGAAGGAAGCGCCGTTATTGTAGAGACATCAAACTCGGATTTACCGTTTGTAAAAAATGTTGTTTATGAAGATATAATTAACCTTTCAGAATCCATGCAAAAGTTAAAAGATTCAATGAACACTACGGCTATGAAGAAAGAACTCTTTGACCGCAGAGGAAGAACCAACAACAACCTTCTTTCATTAATAGAGCCAGAATCCATAACTCTTGATCTTAAAGGAAATACAAAAGAAGAAATAATCCGCGAACTTGTTGATATGCTTTTTGCGCAGGATAAGCTTCTGGATCGCGAACTTGTTTTAATTGATGTATTTGAACGGGAAAATATTATGAGTACCAGCATGGGATACGGAATAGTTATTCCGCACGCGAAAACCGACGGTGTAAAAGAAATGGTTGTAGCGGTAGGCATTAAGAAAGAGGGAATTAATCTTGATCCTTCTGATAGCCAGCCGTCCCGTCTTTTTATACTGGAAGTTTCTCCCAAAAAAGACGGTCCTCATTTACAGTTTCTTTCGGCATTAGGCGCCATACTAAGAGACGAGACAATTCGTCAGGCTCTTATTAACGCCACTTCTGTCGAAGAAGCGGCTGAATTATTGCATCATAAGAGATAATTTATTCGTAAAGAAATTCTCACAAAGAACACGAAGGAAGAGAAGAACACAAAGGGAAGATCAGGGGTTTTTGTCCGTTATCTTATCGTAAAATTTACGCATAGTCTTCGGACAATAACCCCTTTTCCCTCCTTTGTGATCTTTGTACCTTGGTGATCTTTGTGTGAGTCTTTGCGAAAAAAACTGGAGGTGGCGGGAGTCGCCTTCCAGCCCTCAACATCCTGTTTCGGGCTTCCAGGCCGCCTACGCGCTCCTCGGCGCGTCCGTGCGCCGACTTTTTTCAAGGCAACGCTTGCGCGTTGGAATTTTTACAGGAGCGCTCCGGTTCGACTCCCGCATTATTGGAGTTTTCTAAATTTCTTTTTCTGTGAAAAATTCTTCAGTGTCAATAAAATTAAGTGGAGGTGGCGGGAGTCGAACCCGCGTCCCAATACGCGAAACATAAACGTCTACAGATTTAGCCGTTTATTAAATTGTCGGGACGGGCTTGGCTAAACGGCGCGCGGCCTGTCCGTATTCCGGAAAATCTTGTCATGCCGCCACCGGACGCTGCGGCAAAACCAGCTCTGATTGCGACGCGGAAGTTGTCCCTCAGAGCGGCGGGACAGTTCCACGCGATTACGCAGCTAAGGCGTATTCGTAACTGTCGTTGTTGGCAGTTAAATTTTTGCCCAATCAGGAGATGAGCGCTCCATCTGCAGTCTATACCCCGAAGACGTACCGGTCGAAACCGGGACACCCCCTATCAATACTATAATATACTTTGAAAAAACAAACAATACACTATAAAAAAATTTGTGTATTTTCAACTTCCATGGTATAATTTCATTATTATGATGCAGATTAATGAGCATTCCTATAAGGTTCTGTCAGATGAAGAAGAGTTGCTGGTAACAAAGACAGAAGAGTGGTTAAAAGAAAAAAGGCCGCAGGATTATTTTTTGGCGCATGAAAGATTCCGGCGGCTGCGTAATTTAGGGAATGCTGTATTTGATTATCCTTCTATAAGAGAAACTCAATTTGTCAAGGATATCCTTATCAATGAAAATCAACTTACAGAGTCTTTGCTTGCCTTTTCTGCTCCGTCGCATGTGCTGCGTACTCCCGCTAAAGTAGCAACCCTTCGCAGTTTTTTAATTGCGAAATTTCATGCTTTTTATCTGCTTTCACGGCTGACCGAAAAAAACAGCGAATTGCATTCTTGTTTAAAAAACATCCCCTTTACCGTAGTTTTTACGTTAATGGCGGAAGACGTTTACTTTTCGTGCCTTGATGATCCCGATTTTTCACCCAATACAAAATCCATGCTTGCCAACGATTTAATTAATTTATGGGACAGCGGTACGGATCAACGCAGTATCCATCACCTCATGGCTCTTTCTTCTCTTTGGAAAGCCAGAGATTCCGCTCCGCCCAGTTTTGGAACAATGGACGGCAACACCGAGCTGTTAAGAATATCCATTGATATGGGTACTGATACCGAATGGGAAGAATTCTTGAAAGAAGAATCTACAAATAATAATACAAGATGGGCGCTTGAAGAATTTCTTTTTGGTCTCTCTTATGAAGAAATTTTACAGGTTCGCGGCAGATTGATGCACTACGGCGTATTTTCTGTAAGCCATGATGAGGTTAGATCATACCTTGATTCCAAACCGGTCTATTCGGTTGTAAACGAACATGATCCGCGGGCTATTTACGATTTCTTCCTCGAAAGACGGGATGCTTGTACTCTTCGTAAAAGGGTAAATGCCCCCGGTCCGTTGCATACATTAGAAGAAATTTATTTAAAATACCGTATTATTCTGGAGTCCTGTTAGGTTCTGAGAACCAGAGGTTCTAAGAACCATAGGTTCTATTGATCATCATATTTTTGTAATTCATCATGAAGATGTTCAATAATTACGTCGGCTTTATCAAACATTGCAAGCGAGTCTTCGTTGTCGTGGTAACGGCGTTGGCAAACGACTCTTTTTATTCCGCAGTTGATAATTAACATGGCGCAAGTTCTGCATGGCGTCATTCTGCAATAAAGGGTGGCTCCGTTAATGGAAATGCCCCGTTTTGCCGCCTGGCAGATGGCATTTTGTTCGGCATGAACGGTTCTGACGCAATGGGTGGTTTCTCTGCCGTCTTCATGGATCATTTTTTTAATTTGATGCCCAACTTCGTCGCAATGCGGAAGCCCTGCCGGAGCGCCCACATAGCCGGTCACAAGGAGCTGCTTGTCCTTGGCAATCACACAACCGGATCGTCCCCTGTCGCAGGTCGCCCGTTTGGAAATTGCCTCACAGACTTCCATGAAATATTCGTCCCAGCTCGGTCTTTTATACTCACCCATTTAATTCCTCTTGCATCAATTTACATTGATACTCTCAATTAGACAAGGTGTCTGCCATTAAAATGACAGATACAATAATTTGTTAAAAAATGGGAAAAAATAAAAAAAAATGTAAGAATTCGAGTGTGGAAATTTGACCTTTCTGCCGATAATGAAGAGCCGTGAAGTATCTGCAAGCCTTTACATTAATTTTATTATTGACTGGTATTCCAATCTCAGGAACGCTTGCCGCAGAGGAGTTGATCCATGTGGTTGGAAAGGGCGATACAATCTTTTCGCTTTCCCGTTTTTATCATGTTACGGCTGATGAGCTTATGAAAGTCAACGGTATTTCCGATCCTTCCAAGCTTAATGTTGGAAAAAAACTAATAATACCGGTTCCCGCTGACAGTTCCTCCCTGCCGGGACAGAATTCAGGTTTTAAAACTACTGTTACTGAGTATTCACAAACGCTTGTTAGTTACAAAGTTGTTAAGGGCGACACGCTTTTCAGCCTGGCGCGTAAGAACGGCATTACTTTACAGAAGTTAGAGGAGATAAACGGGTTTTCTTCCAACCATGTGCTTAAAGAAGGCGATGTAATTAAAGTGCCTGGTAAGAGTTCGTCTTTTGTGACGCAAAGTATTGCGCCTACGGCAAATACTCCGGCAATAAAACCGCCTGTTTCAAACAAGACGGCTCCGACGGGGATTTATGCTTTACGCTGGCCTGTAACGCCTAAGGATATTTCCTACATGACAGGACAGATGGGCGTTGTTGTAGAGGGTGAAAAATACGAATCAGTGCGAAGCTTGACACAGGGAAATGTTGTATCCGCCGGCCCCTGGCGTAAGTTTGGCAGAGTTGTAATTGTAGAAACAGCCGGCGGTTATTATTACATGTACGGCGGCTGTGAAAGTATAACTGTAAATGTCGGTGACAAAATAACGCCGGGAATGGAATTGGGAAAATTAGGCATTAATGCAGTTTCAGTTAAACCACAGCTCTTTTTTATGGTTTTCCGAAACGATAATCCTATGGATCCGGCTTTAGCTCCCAGAGCCGGAAATAATCAAAGAACTTAAGAGGTAGAAATATGGAAGTTAGATTAGAGAAGACTGGAAAACGTTCTAAAAAATTATTGGATAAGTCTCAAAAACGAATGAAGATGCAGAAAGAATCTGATCCGTTAGCGTTATACTTCCGTCAAATTTCAAGGTTCCCTCTTTTGACTTTGCAGGAAGAGCAAAATATAGGCGAAAAAATAATTAACTTGCGCTCAAAACTTAAAGAACTGGAATCAGATAAAAAGAAAAATAAGGATATTGATTACAGTAAAGAAAAAACCGCTCTTGACAACGCTCTTCTTCACTATAAAAACTCCATGATAAACGCCAATTTGCGTCTTGTTGTGTCTATTGCCAAGAATTACCAGCATCGCGGACTTTCGCTTTTAGATTTAATTGACGAAGGAAATATCGGCCTTATTGAAGCGGTTGAACGTTTTGATTACACAAGAGGCTGCCGTTTTTCCACCTACGGCACATGGTGGATTAGGCAGGCTATTATCAAGAGCATAGGGGATAAGGGGCGCGTTATACGAATACCGATTCATATGCTCAACACAATCAAGAAATGTTATTATGTGGCAAAACAACTTACGCAGGATTTAGGACGCGATCCCAATGAAGATGAACTGTCCGAGTATTTGGATGTTCCTGTTTCTAAAGTTAAAGAAATAGTGAAACTGTCGCAGGAGACTACAAGTTTAGACACCATTGTTGACGACGGGAATCTAACGCGCCTTGCCGATTTAATTAAAGACGACGCGAGAGCCGAACCTTTTGAAATGGTTTTTTCCATGACATTACAGGAAACTATCGGCGGGATTCTTTCTCAGTTATCAGAAAGAGAGATGAAAATAATCCAACTGCGATTTGGACTGACAGGGGAAAATCCGCTTACTCTGGAAGAAACCGGAAAATACCTCGGCATCACCCGCGAGCGCGTCCGCCAAATTCAGGAAAAAGCCGTCTGGAAACTCCGCACCTTACACGAACTTCGCGAATTAAGAGAAAATTCTTAACAAAATTATTTTTACCACGAACCAACACGAACACCACGAACTATTAGTACATATCTTGTCGTTGTTCGTGGTAGTTCGTATGGTTCGTGGTAAATTTCTTAATGTTATCGACTGCTATTTTAAAATAATTTTTTCGGGGAAAGGTTGTAATCGGGATATGTTCCATGATTTGTCTATGTATGCTGTCGTGTATGCTTGTTCTATTTTATGGTATAAATACGCGCCTTTGTTTGTAATGCGGTATCCGGTGTTTTCTTTTTTAAGCAAGCCGAATATTCTACAAAATAAAAGTTCAGTGCCGAATAATTTTTCAAGGTTTTCGCCTAACATTTCACTAAACGCTTCCCTGTCTATCCGCATTGAATAACATGACCAAAATAAAAAATAACAGGCGCGCTGTCTTTTTGTAAAATCCAGCGTCAGTGACGTTGGAAGATGATTTTCATTTACCCGCTGAATATAATCGGTAATTGAGAATGTGTTAATTTTAAAAATATCCTGCAGTAAAGCCGTCGCGGAAGCTCCAAATCCAAGAAAACAGTCCCTTGTTACAGATGAATATTTTTTTGTTCCCTTTTTAGCGAATGTCCAAACGGAGGTTCTTTCAATATTGTTCATGGCGGCATATTCCGTAATAGCTGCAAGCATTTTTTTCTTGGCTTTTTCAGGCATTGGTTTATACATATTATTTGCAAATGTAAAATCAATGAAAGGGTACGTAGAAACTTGAGTTGCCCCATATTTAAAAGCCAAAGCAAAATCATTTAATAAACCGGTTTTCGTTTGATTCGGAATGCCAAAAATTAAATCTGCGTCAATAACAGAAAATCCGTATGATGCGGCAAGTTTAAGTTTTTCAGTGAAGTTATCATTTTTTCGCCCCAGCGCTTCCAAACACCCATTGTCAAATGATTGTATGCCTATGCTAATCATATTTACGCCTGAAGTTCTAAGAACATTTAATGTGTTTTCACAAATATTATCGGGGTGCAATTCAACGCCAATCCCGTCCTTAATAAAGAAATATTCTTCCAGTTTTAAAATAATTTTTTGCAGAAAAGGGAGAATAAGCGCCGGAGTGCCGCCGCCAAAATAAAGGCTTGTTACCGTCTTTTTTTCTTTTTGTTCGTGGCATACAATGTCAATTTCTTTTAATAAGGCGTTTATGTATTCAGGGACAAGAGTTTCATTGTATTTTACTTTAAAATACGGACAAAAAGCGCATAATGTTTTGCAAAACGGAATATGAACATATAAGCCCATATTTTTCAAATTCTGATATTCAAGACGATCCGAATATTTATTTTTAAAAATAAAAGGCTTAAATGAGCGCGTTAAAAATATGCGCAAAATTGACGGTAATAGCATTAAAACGCCTTCTTATAAATATTTTAAGTACGTTGAAAGCATATCAAAACCTACTTTGATATTTCCATTAAAAAGCAAAGAATATTCAGCCGCAAAAAAATAACCGCATTGTTCGCATAATTTGTCAACCTCGACGCATCTGCCGCAGATTGTCTGTTTGCCGTTTTCCATAACCACGCATTGAAAACACGGCGTTTTAAATATATTGGACGCTATTACGGAAAAAGCGGAACGTAAATTAAAAATGGGATATTTTTGTTTAATAAGTTTTGTAATCTTCTCCAGACACTCTACTTTTTGCGCTTTTGTCAAAGACAGATGTTCCGTTCCCGAATAAGGCGTGTGAAAATTAAATGAAACGGCGCGGATATTTTCTTCCTGTCTGGCAATCTCACAAACCTCCTGAATGTCAAGCCTGTTTATTGTGTTAATAGCCATATAAAGGCATATATTTGCCGATGACGCCGTTCTGATGTTATTCAAAATAAGGTCAAAAGTCTGTCCGCGAATCAAATTGTGATTTTCGCGATTACCGTCAAGGCTGAGCAAAATCAAATCAGCTTCAGGCAGATCAAGCGTAAATGTGCCGTTTGTTACCACATTAACTATAAAAAAGCCGGTTTGTTTTGCCTCAATAACCAGGTCACGTATGGTTTTATTTTGGTCATTCCACAAAAATGTTTCTCCCCCGCAAAAAAATAAAATACGGACGCCTTGTTGATAGAGAATATTCATTTCCTGTTTAATCTGCCGGTAGGGATACAGTATTCCGTTAATATTATTTACCGCGCAATGTTTGCAGGTTAAATTACATTTATCGGTTACAATTATTGTGCCTAAAATCGGTTTTTTACGTTTAAAAATAATTGTCGAAAGCCCAAATATTATAAACCGAAAAAGGTATGAATGTTTCATATTTATTTTTATCACAAAAATATAATTTTTAACAGTTACTTGAAATGCAATTTTAGAATATTAAAACAAACGTGCCGATAGTAATAAGAACGCCGCCGATAATTGTCTTAATTGTTATTGCTTCTTTTAGTACAATAAAGGCCATTACCATGCCTATTACTAAACTGAATTTATCTATAGGTATAACTTTAGACGCTTCCCCTATTTGCAAAGCCCTGAAATAACAAAGCCACGATAATCCTGTCGCTATTCCTGATAAAATTAAAAAGAGTAAATTTTTATGCCCTATATTTGCAATTTCATTTTGCTTTCCGGAAATAAAAACAATAGCCCATGACATAATAAGAACAACAACAGTCCTGATAGCCGTCGCTAAATTTGAATTAATGTTTTGAATGCCGATTTTTGCAAGGATTGAAGTCAAAGCCGCAAAAAACGCCGATAATAAAGCAAATATAATCCACATATAAATATTATACTAATACCGTTCCCATGTGTCATTACCGACATAAATATAAAGACCGGCTTGTTTTTCTGGATTATAATTTGCCTTAAAAGACCCGCCATTAGTTCCTAATGAAGTATCACTCTTAATATCTACTCCATCGCATATCTTTATCATATTTATATCGTTTTCATGAAATACCCCTGCTCCAATAGATTCAATATTTTGGGGTATAATAACGTCTGTTAGCTGATTATTACTGAATGTATAAGGCTCTATGACGCTGATGCCGGTTCCAAATGTTATTTTTTTTAAGTCGTTATTTCTGAATGCGCCCAATCCAATGGATTCTACCGTATCAGGAATAATGAGATGAGTAATATTATTTGAAGCAAAAGCCCCAATCCCGATTTTTTTCAGGTTTTTAGGCAGGTTTATGCCAGTTATGGACAAATTGCTAAAAACATAATCATCTATAACGGTAACCGGTTTGCTTTGCAGAGTATCCGGAATTGTAACGATAGTTGCATATTGTTCATTATAACGGGTAATTGTAACTTCTCCATTTACAATTTTATATGAAAACGGGGTATTAAGCCCATCATCCCAAACGGCATATAAATTTATATCATCATAATATATTATTATATAATCTCCCTCATTTACGGTTATATAATCTTCTTTATTATAGTATTCATAGTATCGCCATCCAAGAAAAGTATAGTCGCCGTTCTTGAGATCCCCTTTTCCCAGAATTTTTGCGGTATCTCCTGTATAGTAATCGTTTGAATCTATTGGAGAACTGCCGGTAGTAGAATTATTACCATGGTAATAAACGTGATATTTTGTTTCAAAACAGGGAGGACAGCCTAAAAATAAAAAAACCGCTAATAATAAAAATGAATATTTCATATTATCTCCTTATATTGAGATCAATATTTCCTGTATATAATATAACAATAAATTCATCTGGTGTCAATTTGTATTTTGTTTTTTAATCCCTTTTAATAACATTATTGTTCCGATTATTAATACTGCCAAACCGGATAAATCAAGCCATAATGGCTGGAAATCGACCGGCGTTGTATAATTGCTGTTAAAACCTTTTATCGGTATTAATTCCCTGTATTTTACGGTTGTTGTATATAACACATTGTTAAAAAAATGCATATATATGCTCAATAATATTGAATTTGTTTCTATGCAAATCCAGGCGGAAACTAAACCAATAATAAATGCGCCGACAAATTGCCAGGGATTTAAATGTATTATTCCAAAGAGAAGAGAGCTTACAATTATTGCTGTTTTTCTTGAATAATTACTTTTTAATCCGTCTAAAATAAGCCCTCTAAAAAATAATTCCTCCGTAAAGGCCGGAATTATTCCAACGATAATTATCGCTATAAGGAATATTTGTTTAGCCATTAATGTTTCAAATATGCCGCGAAACATTTCAGGCATGGGCAGAATATAATTTAACAGATTATCCAATTCTGACGTAACAATGACAAAACCTGCCATAAAAACAATTATTGCAATCCATAAAAATATTGAAACTCTGTTAAATTTAAATACTTCATTAAATTTTCTTTTTGTTTTTAAAAAACCAATTAATAAAACAATTCCAAATGAAATAATACTTGCCAGTGCCGTTAATACGCCCATAACTAATGAATCATTGGAATGTCCGAATACTACCTGAAATATTCCCAGTAAAAAACCAAGTACAAGTTGTATCCCTATAAACAAAAGACACAATAAAATTGAATTTTTTATTGTCGGGTAGATTTTATTTCCCATGTCTCTATTTTACATTGTTTTTTATGATTAATAAACTATTATATTTACCACGAACCACACGAATGTGGTTCGTGGTAGAAATTCTTCTTCCTATCACTCCACCTTAAACCGAGAGACTTCCTTTAACAAATCGGCAATGGCTTCGCGGTTCTTGACGGTCATCTCATTGACATTGTTTACGGCTACGTTTATCTGTTCCGCGCCTGAGGACATCTCGTTCATGCCGCCGGTTATTTCCTGCGTTACCCTTTCAAGGTTCCGGCTTTCTTTCATTACTTCCTCACTGCCGTCACGCATTTCCTCACTGCCGCCTTTTACCTGCTGGGTTATTTCTCTTAAACTGCCTGAACTTTGCAGGAGTTGTTTGCTTCCTTGACCCTGTTCTTCCATGGCGTTACGGATGTTTTCTTCCTGCTGCGAAACGGTCTTAACGCCGTTGTCAATCGCCTCGAATCTTTTAAGCACGTTATCGGTGGATCTGGTTATCTTGTCAATGGAGTCTTTTATCTTCTTTAAAACAGTACCGATAGTCTTTGACTGCTCGCTGGAACTCTCCGCCAGTTTGCGGATTTCATCGGCGACTACCGCAAAGCCCTTGCCCGCCTCACCCGCGTGCGCCGCTTCAATAGCCGCGTTCATAGAAAGCAGGTTGGTCTGGCTGGCGATGTTTTCCATTACCGAGTTAATTTCCAGCAAGCCTTCCGATTCGCGGGCTATTTCTTGAATATCCGTCGCTACTTCCTGCAATCCGACGCGTCCCACTTCGGAGGCTTCTTTTAATTGATTTACATTGGTTGCATTGCTGACCAGCGTGTTGGTAACAGAACTGATATTTGCCACCATTTCCTCAACGGCGGACGACGCTTGGGAAATATTTTGGCTCTGGTTTTCAACATGGCTGTTGAGTTTGTTGATGTTGGTGATGACCTGTTCCATTGTCGCGTTTGTTTGGGTTACGCTGGCGGACTGGTTAATAACGCGCCCCTTGATGCTCTGGATGTTGGCGGTAATTTCGTTAATTGCCGCTGCAGTCTCGGTCATATTGCTGGACAATTGGGTTCCGATTTCTGACAACGAGCCTGCCTGTTTTTTAATAAGAAGCACCAGGTCTTTGATTTTCTTGATGGTATTGTTAAAGTACAGGGCAAGGTCGCCTACCTCGTCTTTGGAACCGACGGGGATTGTCCGCGTTAAATCGCCTTCACCTTCGGAGATGTCTTTAAGAGTGTCGGCTACCTTGACGATTGGCGCGGTAGTGTTGCTCAGGACAAGATAGATAATTACCACCGCCACTACAAGGGCTATCGCCGCTAAAATAATAACAAACGTCCTCAGCGCGTTAACTTCTTTCATTATGTAAGGTTGAGTTGAACCGATCATTACCGACCATGTTGTTGGAGAAACTCCTATTGGGATATTGGCTATTGCCATTACCATGTTCATTTTCAGCTCAGGATCGAAAGCTATACCTTCCCATTCTTGCGCGTTTTTAATAGTCTCTTTGACTTCTTTTAAATATGGGCCGTATTGGGTTTCCTCGTCAATTTGCTTTCCTATAAACTCCGGCAGGTAATTTGCCAAAATAAATCCGTTGTCGGAATAAATTACCATAGAGGTAACTTCATCATAATCTTTGATAGTCTCCATTACCCTGGGCTGTATCATGGCAATATCCAACTGACAGACCACCGCTCCGACTACTTCATTAATACGCTTATTGAAAATGGGGCATGTGATTCTTACGGCAAAAGTATCTTTTCCCTGGTTCTGAAAATGGGCTGGGTCGCTCATCGCGACTAAATTACCATTAGGTCCTGTTATCCAGTTCATTGTCTCCTGAATGACGCCGCTGGTGCCTTCTACTATCTGTCCGGTTTCTCTTGACAGGTTAAAAGCAAATTGTCCTGTGGGGCTTGAACCTGAGCGTCCAATATTTCCGGCATCATTGCCGTCAATGGCATTCGGTTTCCAGACGGTACCAAGCCGTACAAAATCGGTCATATCTTCAAAAACAGACTGCAGCGTATCTTCATACGTCTGCCGTCGCGTATTTCGGTCTATGCTTTCATAAAAATTCATTACATACGATAATGTTTGCAATACCTCAATATAACCGCCAATGCGGCCGTCCCAGTACTCGGCGCGCTGGCGCGCCAGATACATGGTTTTTTGTCTTGCCAGATTCAAGGTTATACTGGATGCTTGCGCCAGTTCAATTATGGCAATACCGCCCGCCACGACCAACACAATAGCGATCATCATAACGCTCAGTTTGTATTTAATCTTCATTTATATTCTCCTTTATTTTTTTGGTATAAATTGTGTTCAATGGTTTTTCTATGATAATACCTATTTATCTCCCCTGTGATTTTTGGGAGAAAAAATTAAATGAAAAATAAAGGTATCAGATCTGGAGTTTCAAAGGAATAATATTTTTTATTATTGGAACATTATCATTTTTTATTATTTTTAAATTTGATTTTAATAGATACATTGCAATAGCGATTATCCCGGCAAAAGAAAATATACGGAGCAATCTGTTTCGCAGCAGGGAATTTGAATAGCTGTTGTCTTTTCTTATTGTTACTCTCGCCAACCAGTCAATATTATGGTCTGTTGAGGAATAATACCTGCCTGAGCCCAAGTTGCCGGACTGTTCAAAGTATAAAGCTTCGCCTGCAGAAATGGCGGACGAACCTATTAAGACAATTATTAAATATATTAGAAGAATATGTTTTGAATGTTTTTCCCCTATATTACAAACCATAAGTGAATTTTATCATATGATATACACATATTCAAGTAAATTGTCATGTAAAATCGTGAAAAATTCGGTCGTTTTTAGATAACTTGACCAACTTTGGAAAATTTGACTGTTTTTTAGAAATTTTACCATCTGACCGCTTGCAATTGGTCAGATGGCAGATACTATTTTATTTCAGCTATCGGTTGTTTACCCAAAAGCGATGTATTTAACGCGGCGATGAAATGCACTTTGCCGGACGCGTTTGCTTTAATTTCCAGCTCCATTTTCATGGACTCGATAATGGCGATTACCTGGCCTGCGGAGACATTATCGCCTTCATTTACAGAATAACGCAGAAGTACGCCCGTGACAGGAGCGATAACTACTGTTCCGCCGCCGCTTGAGACAGACGGAGCGGGAGCCGCTGTCGGCGCCGGAGCAGATACGGGAGCTGGAGCGGGAACGTCAATATTCGCGCCGCTGATTTCTGCGACAGGCTGTTTGCCTATAACACTAGTGCTTGTGGGAACAATAAAATGCACTCTGCCTGACGCGTTTGCTTTAATTTCCAGTTCCATTTTCATGGACTCTAAAATTATTATTGTTTGACCGGCTTCTACATCCGAGCCTTCTTGTACGGCGTAGCGAAGCACAGTTCCCGCTACAGGAGCTATAACAGTTACAGTTCCAACTCCGCCTCTTGATGCGACAGGCGTGGCAACTGCGGCGGCAGGAGCGCCGCCTGTGGGAGCTACGGCTACTGTTCCGGCGGGAGCGACAACTACGTCGTAATTTGCGCCGTTCACGTTCACTGAGTAACGGGCGGCTTGTCCTTTTGCGGCGGCGGGAGCGGATGCGCTCTCGGCTTCCGGTTTAAAGACCACAGGTCCATTGGCGCGTTTTTTAAAGAAGTCCTGGGCGACTTTCGGGAACATGGCGTATGTTAAAACATCTTCAGGCGTTACTGTGCTTGTTCCTAAAAGTTTTTTTGCCTCTTCTTCAAGTTTGGAATATTCCGGCGGAATGTCGTCCGCCGGGCGGTTGGTAATTTCCTTTTCAATTTTGAGAGCTTCAAGAGCTTTCTTGACAACATCGGGATTTTTTTGCGCGGGGCATGCGCCGTACTTTCCAGCGATAAGGTCCTGGAATTCGCCTGAGAGCTTGTTGTACCTGCCAAAGAGCACGTTAAACACGGCTTGTGTTCCGACAATTTGGCTTGTAGGCGTAACGAGCGGCGGGAAACCGGAGTCTTTTTGAACAATTGCGATTTCCTTGAGTACGTCGTCAATTTTATCAGATGCGCCCTGTTCTTTAAGCTGGCTTTCAAGGTTGCTTAACATTCCGCCCGGAACCTGGCTCGCGAGGATACGGGTATCCGCGCCAAGGAAGCTTGATTCAAATTTTTTGTAGTTTTTGCGGACTTCGCGGAAATACGCGGCAATTTCGAGTAACAGGGCTGTATCAAGCCCCGTGTCGTATTCAGTACCTTTAAAAATTTCTACCATTGTCTCTGTGGGGCTGTGGCTTGTTCCCATCGACATTGATGAAATTGTAGTGTCTAAAATTTCCGCTCCCGCCTCGGCGCACTTGGTAAGAGTCGCTACCGACATACCCGTAGTGGCGTGGGTGTGGATTTCAACCGGTAAATCTGTCACTTTTTTGATTGCTTTTACAAGTTCATAGCCTTCATAAGGTTTAAGAAGCCCCGACATATCTTTAATACATATTGAATCCGCGCCGGTATCGGCAAGCTGTTTTGCGAATTCAGCGTATTTTTCTATTGTATGGAAGGGAGTTACCGCGTAAGAAATTGTCGCCTGAATGTGTTTGCCTGTTTTTTTAGCGGCCGCTGTGGCTGCTTTAAGGTTGCGAGGATCGTTTACCGCGTCAAAAATACGGAAAACATCAACGCCGTCTTTTGCCGCGTATTCAACGAATTTTTCAACAACATCGTCGGCATAATGCCTGTATCCTAAAAGATTCTGACCGCGTAAAAGCATCATTATTTTTGTGTTAGGCAGGGCTTTTTTAAGTTTTTTAAGCCTTTCCCATGGATCTTCATTTAAAAACCTGATGCAGGAATCGAAAGTGGCTCCACCCCAGGCTTCCAGCGCGAAAAAGCCGGCTTTATCAAGCTTTCCACAAATAGGAAGCATATCCGCAGTAACCATGCGGGTAGCAAACAATGACTGATGCGCGTCACGCAACACTAAATCGGTTAATTTAACTTTTGGCATTTTTTCCTTCCTTACTTAATGTTATTTAATTTTTTCTGTATTCATTGACAGCGGCGCTAATTGCGGCAGTAACCGCATCATTTCCTGTTTGTCGAATAGTAGAAACTACCGGTTGATCATTTTTTTTTTCCAATTCCCCATGGCTTTTTTTAAGTTCTCTATAGAAAAACCAAATCATTGCCAATATCCCCACAATGATAACACCCATAATAGCCAGAGCCGCAAAATTGCCCTGGTGTACCATATTCATTATAGTAATAGTTTCTTTAGTCATAGATCCTCCGGTTATTTTTATAGTACCGAAAATGAAATTTATTTTCAAGAGGTTATTTCAGTTTCTTTCGTAATTTACGGCGTTTATTTCGTTCTTTTGCGGCTTCTTCTTTATCAGCATTTGTTAGAAGTTTTTCATCATCCTCATTGTACACATAGATAACCTCTTTATTTGGCAGCCGTGAAGCGATAATAAGCCAGACAGCGCCGAAAAGGATCATAATAAAACAGAGGATCTGTCCTGTTGAGAAGCTAAACAGCGGGTGGGCATAAGCTGCAGGAAGAGTACTTTTTACAAATTCTATACGGTATCCAAGGTCGGCGTCCGGTTCGCGGAAATATTCAATAATGAAACGGAATAAACCGTAACCAATAAAATACAGTCCAATCAGGAACCCTTTAAAAGGTTTTCGTTTGCGGAAGAACCATATAATCGCCCAAAGAACAATTCCCTCAAAAAACGCTTCGTACAGTTGGGAAGGGTGGCGCGGCAGGTTTACATACTGCCCTGTTATTAATACGCCGGTTTTTTCGGCAATTTCATTTACCCAGGATTCGCTTGCTGGAAGCGGCGTTGCGTGGGGGAAAATCATTCCCAACGGGCTTGCGGTCGCTCTGCCATAAAGTTCCGCGTTTATAAAATTCCCCAATCTTCCAAACGTATAGCCAAGCGGAATGCTTGCAACGAACATATCGCAGATTTCCCTAAAATTATATTTTTTAACTTTTGCGAAAATTATAACGGAAAGAAGACCCGCGAAAGCGCCGCCGTGGTAACTCATTCCCTGAAGGCCCGTGAACTTCCCATTACGGAACGGCCAGAAAATTAACCAAGGCTGTTTAATGTAAGTATCGCCGGTTTCATAAATAAGGGTAGAGAAAAGTCTTGCCCCGACAATCAAGCAAAGTATTCCCCATGTGAACAAACTGGAAAGATCATCTTCCGGCATGGGAAATTTCCGCTCTTTTATCTGCCTGCGGTATACAAGGAACGCCGTGGCAAACGCAAAAATATACATAAGCCCGTACCAGCGGACGGGAAGACCGGGAATTATTTCAGGTTTAAGCCATGATGGAAACGTGATTGATAACGGCATATTATACCTTAAAACCCTGCTGTATAGCTTTAGTCAGTTTTAATTTAATAAAGTTATTTTCTTTTTTAAGCTTTGATATTTCAAACTGCTGGGTCTTTACCGTCTCAATTAAATCGCTCTGGTTCATTGCGCCTGAATGAAGCAGGTCTTCCACATATTCCATTTTTGCCTCAAAATCAAGTTCCGCTTCAAGTTCCGCTTCCTGGAAACTATCGTCTATTTGTTTGTCGTCAAGCTCAAAATCATCCGCCGGGCTTTCCAGAATTTTATCCGCGATACGGTATATTGCCTGTGATAATACAGCCTGCGGTTTGTAAAGAACGATTGGCAGTCTCGACGAAAGAGCCGTATCCTGAACTGTGTCGCGGTAGATTACCCCCATGTGTTCAATTTTCAGATCCAGGTATTCTTCGCAGGAACGGCGTATCTTCATCGCGACTTCAGCGCTTTTTGGCTCATCGACCATATTCATAATCAGCCGCGGGTGAAGGGCATTCAGCCTTTTTACAAATCTTTCATAAGAAGGGGGATCAATTTTTTTTATCTGCGGCAAAAATTTTGGAATATAGATATGTCCGGCTCCTTCTTTACGTATATTTTCCAGTTGGGCTCGCGCGGGAGAGTCCTTTGTACAGGAAGTGAACATAAGGCGGAACACTGAATTCTTAAGGAATACATAGGCGTTTAACACTGCCGTAACCGCCGGAGCCGAGACGACAATGCCATGGTTGGAGAGCAGGAAAAAATCCAAAATAGACTGATGCGTTCCCGCTCCAAGGTCAAGTATTAGGATATCGGTATCGTCTTTTAACGCGAGCAGTTGTTTAACAAGAGCCTTGCGCTGGGATACTGACAAGTTGGCGGTTCCTGGGATTTCATTGTCACCCGGTATAAATCTAAGGCCGCGCACGTCGGTTTCGGTAATAACATCCGCAAAATTTGATTTTACGTTATTGAGGTATGTCCCTACGCCTGTTTTTGGCGAATGATTTCCCAAAACAAGGTGCAGATTGGACGCTCCAAGGTCAAGATCCGTCAGAATGACCCGCTGTCCTGCCTGGGCGAAAGAAATTGCTAAATTGGCCGCTACTAAAGATTTTCCCACTCCGCCTTTTCCGCTTGCAATTGGAATAATTCTCATTCATTTTCCTCCATTACATCTACATCCATTTTTTTAATATTTCTATTAATCAATAAAACAGCGCTCAAAGACAGTAAATCGCCGCTTAATAATAGCACTTCGGCATATATAACAAGCGCATGTATTTTCTCTATCATTGTAACTTGCCGTGAAACAATAAACCAGCCCAGTAATAGGAAAAGGCCGATACACTTGCCCGCCAAAAAAAGGGGCAGATATTCTCTGTAGCGGCCGGTATCAAGCCATATAAATAACGCCATAATAGGAAATAAAGCCCCAGGCGCGGCTAATATGATCTTTATGAAGAGTCCCGGTTCATCGCCCTGTATAATTAAAACGGCGGAAATAATCATGAGTTTTATGCATTCAAATATAAAAACCGCCGGTTTTAGGAACCGAACTATATTCATATATAGAAAATAAAGGGTGTATTGATAATAATCAAGTGGCTAACGGTTAAGATAATACTGGAAACATATATTTTTATATGCTATACTTTAAAAACAAGGAGATTATTTATGAAGCTTAAATTAATTTATATTTTCTGTATAGTTCTTGTTCTTGTTTTGGGGTGCGCTAAACCTCCGGTTGAAGAAATGCAAAAAGCCCGCGAGGCTGTTTTTAAGGCTGAAAACGACCCAAACGCGGTTCAATATGCCTCCAGTACTCTGGCGCGGGCGAGGGACGCTATAAAACGCATGGAAACAGAAGCGAATTCCAAGAATTATGAAAACGCCAAAACCAGTGCGGCGGAAGCTATTGCAGCCGCTGAAAAAGCCATAAACGACGGCAAAGTCGGCGCCCAAAGAGCCGGAGAAGAAGCTAATTCGTTGATATCCGGTTTAAGAACGGAAATTGATGAAACAACAAGAAATGTAGCCGCCGCGCGTTATTCACAGTTAGTTCTTGATTATGACGCAATTGATGGAGCAATCGTCAACGCTCACAATATGACGGATCAGGCTGAAGTTGATCAGGCTGCGGGCAGAAATCAAGAAGCTTTGGATAAGGCAAAAGCTGTCCGTTCAAGTCTTAATGATATAAATCAAAAAGTCGCCGGCGCGACAACCGGCAGAAAAAAGTAATTGAAAAGATGGTTAAAAAAGGATTGATAAAACAACACATTGTCTCTACTCTTGTTGAAAACAGGGCAGGAACCTTAAGCAGGGTATCAGGCCTTTTCAGCCGCCGAGGTTTTAACATTGACAGCCTGACAGTCGGCGAAACAGACAATCCTTCAATTTCCAGAATGACAATCGCTGTAACCGGCGAAGAGCGTATCCTTGAACAAATTATCAAGCAGCTTGAAAAATTGGTTGACGTAATCGCCGTGAAGGAACTTGACGGCTCTTCCTGCCTTCGCCGCGAAATAATGCTTGTAAAAATCGGCGTTGACGAAAAAAACCGTCCCGCCGTATTAGAGATAGCCGGCATCTTCCGCGCCCGCATTGTAGATGTTTCTCAAAACACCATCACTGTCGAAGCGACAGGCAATATGGAAAAACTAAATGGCCTGCTTATTCTTCTTCGCCCTTATGGAATACTGGAACTCGCCCGCACAGGCCTTGTCGCTCTAGAGCGCGGAACTAATGTACTTTCTATAAAATAATTTTTTTCGAGAATACTTCACACAAAGATCACAAAGGGACAAAGATCACAAAGGGGGGATCAGGGGTTTTTGTCCGTTATCTTATCGTGAAACTCACGCATAGCTTTCGGACAAGAAACCCTGATCTTCCTTTGTGTTCTTCTCTTCCTTCGTGTTCTTTGTGAGAAATTTTGGGGAATGATAGCCTACTAGCCCAATTTTTTCAGTTTTGTTACAATGCCATTATGTTAGATTATAAATTTATCGTGGAAAATTTACACGCTGTTACGGCAAATATCGCCGACCGGTTTATGAAAGCTGATGCCGAGGCTGTGGCGCGTCTTTATAACAAGAGAACGGAACTTACTACCAATTTACAGGCATTGCAGCAGAAGCGTAACGCTAACGCGGACGCAATGAAGGGCAAGCTTGCACAGGAAGAGCGGAATGTCCTTATTGAAGAGGGGAAAAAATTAAAGGAGGGGATTGCGGCGGCGGAAAACGAATTGGAAGCTAGTGAGGCGGAACTTTTAACTGAAGCGCGGAAAATCCCGAACATGGCTCATCCTGACGCGCCGGTTGGCAAGGAAGACAAGGACAACCTTGAAGTAAAGAGGGTAGGGGAGCCTGTAAAATTTGATTTTACCCCAGCCGACCATGTTAAACTTGGACAGGACCTCGATATTATCGACTTTGATTCAGGAACAAAGGTGTCAGGCACCAAATTTTACTATTTAAAAAACGAAGGCGTCTATCTGGAACTTGGCCTTATCCGTTATGCGCTTGATATTTTACAGAAGAAGGGATTTACTCCCTTTATTACTCCCGATATTGCACGTGAAGAAATCCTTGAAGGCATCGGATTTAATCCGCGTGGGGCGGAGTCTAATGTATACACGCTTGAGGGCGAAGAAACTTGTCTTGTAGGCACTGCGGAAATTACCCTTGGCGGTTATTACTCCAACATGATTCTTCCAAAAGACAAACTTCCCCTGCGAATGGCAGGTCTTTCCCACTGTTTCCGCCGTGAAGCGGGCGCGGCGGGCCAGTTTTCCAAAGGACTGTACCGCGTTCATCAATTTACAAAACTTGAAATGTTTGTTTACTGTCTGCCCGAAGAATCAGGCCGCTTTCATGAAGAACTGCGTTCTATAGAAGAGGAAATTTTTAAGGGTCTTAACATACCTTTCCGCGTAGTGGATACCTGCACGGGCGACTTAGGCGCTCCCGCCTACCGCAAATGGGATTTGGAAGCGTGGATGCCGGGCAGGAATAACGGCGAATGGGGCGAAGTGACATCAACTTCAAACTGCACCGATTACCAGGCGCGTCGTCTTAACATCCGCTTTAAGGACGATGACGGTAAGAATAAATATGTCCACATGTTGAATGGGACGGCAATCGCCATTTCCCGCGCTATTATCGCCGTTCTGGAAAATTTCCAACAAGCGGACGGTTCAGTGCGCCTTCCGCGGGCTTTAGTTCCTTATTGTGGGTTTGATGTTATAAGGAAGAAATAGGAAATATACGAAATTCCTAAATTATTCTTTTATATTTTTTACCACAAACCAACACGAACAACGACAAGATAGGTGCTAAAAGTTCGTGGTGTTCGTGTGGTTCGTGGTAAATTCTTTTTGCCATGATAGAATGGATTTATCCCATTTTTTTGAGTTCAGATATTCTCGAGTCAACTGCTATGGTTACAGCATTATTTAAATCAGACATAACTCCCTCTTGAAAGCGTTTTATTGCTTCATTTGAAAAGGACTCCATGGAAAATAGTTGTGGACTGTCAAATTCCAATGCATTAGCGATACGTTCCAGCATTTCAGGTGAGGGAAACTTGTTTTTTTGCTCTATTTGACCTATATAATGAGTAGATGTAGACACTTTTTCTGCTAATTTTGCTTGAGAAATGCCTAAAATTCGCCTTCTTTCCTTAATGTTGTATGCTAATAAATCTCGTAAACTTGTCATAACCAATAAATAAATTTACCATACGATTAACCCTAGACTACTTCCAGAAAGGGTCTATATTGCAGTATATATTGACAAACATTCCTTATAGGAACATACTTAATAAATAGGAGGATATTTTATGAAAATTAAAGTTAAATTTATTGGAATTATCACTGTTATTGCGTTTGCAATGTTTTTAATGGTAGGTTGTAATTTTCCAAGTGGCGGTGACTCTGATGATAATAGTAACTATGGAAGCGGCAGCGGTAGTGGAAGTGGGAGCGGAAGTGGCAGTGGTACAGCTACGAATCCGACTATTACTATAAAGAATAACACAGGTTATACGGTAGGGGGCATTAACGGAGGTATTTGGATAAAACCATCAACTGAAGCATATAACTGGGGAAGCGACTTAGGTTCTTCTTCTTTAGAAGATGGGCAATCTCGAGCATTCACTCTTACTCAATCGTTATCCACAAATAATATGTATGATTTTAATTTGAGGCAAAACACATCATCAAATGCTAAATTTTTTAGAAAATATGGTGTCAAAGTTACAAATGGTATGATAATTA
>Ga0268262_10000922_pt1 | contig 37943 bp, 39 predicted proteins | sample TergutNc150P3_FD_190354 | JGI IMG/M metagenome (GOLD analysis project Ga0268262, IMG submission 190354) | Nasutitermes corniger P3 segment gut microbial community from laboratory colony in Florida, USA - Nc150 P3 (SPAdes) (version 2) | ecosystem: Host-associated > Arthropoda: Insects >...
CGGTTACCGGTTGTTATTCGTGAGAACGGGGTCAGTTCCTGCCCCAGCAGAGGCGACAACCGGTAACTGTTCTTCCGAACACCTACACTATACCGAATAACCGCATGCTTTTATCATAGCTTCGTGAGAATATTTGAAGGCAAATTAGAGGTATATAGAGGTCAAAACGAATACGATATAGACCATTAATACCCGGAGGGACACTAAATTGAGGTGATGAGAGATAAACTTTAAATTGCTGCTATAGCCATGATCGATACAATAAAAAGCTTAAATGCGCAAATAGCCCTTGACGAATCTTAAAAAAACACCGAAATTCTTAATAAGGTGGTAATAATCCACCGTTTATTCGTATGAAGAGAACACTTTTTGCCTTATTCGCTGTATTGCTGGCCTTATCGCTTACGACCTGCGATCTTTTAGAGTTGCCGCTCAACACCGATGATGACTCGCCTGATTCAACGGAAGACGGGCGGTCTATGGCGCGTTTAGCCATCAACGTTGTTAAAGGGGGCACAGGCCGCGCCTTGACCACCGATCTGGCGCAAGCTGATGTAGACTACTACGAAGTGGTCTTCAAAACCTATGGCGGAGAGTACTACCAGGTAGAATTTGATAAAAACGCCAATGACGTGGCAAGGACGATCGAAATTCCGCCAGGTGATTATACCGGCGCGGAAAATGCGGTCATGTTTGCGGGGATAGATGTTAGCGGCGCCAAAGTCCTTCTGGCTATCGGCATCATATCCAGGATAGGTGACCCTACTGATGACCATCAGATTGATCCATCTAATCAAAGTGATAGGGCGTCTATAAATTTGAATACCACCTCGGTTACCTTTACGCTGACCGCGCTGAAAAACAAAGTAGGTGGTGATATTACTAACAATGAATACACAGCCGCAACTTCCACATTTGAAATTTTGGGTCCTACTTCAGCCAATAGTTTTGGGAGCTCTACCGGCGGGAGCCAATATGATACTGTTAGGGCTGGTATCGAGAAAACAACGTCAGGCCCCCCTTATTATCCGGTATTCCCCATCCCTCCGCATGGCTATCCTAATACAAATAATACCGATTTTACCACTACGGATGGAAATATAATAGGGGCATACAGTGTTACTATCCCCCACGATACGGCGGTAATGCTCCAAGCTGATTGGACTGCTGCTACAGCCGCATATACAGCAGGGGGAAGTGAAGTAGGCGTAGATATAGGAACAACAAATCTACATCTTTTAGCTAAGCCAACAAACTCCGCACTAGACCCCACATGCGTATTTACCTTCATCGTTGATGTGAATTCTCTCCTAACAGATGGCTTATGCGCGGTTTCCATTAACGCGCCTGTGAGCGCGCTCACAACCTACGGCAATGTCAAAAAAGCAGGTACTTCTCCCAAATATCGAGGTGATGCCTCAGACAAAACACTCACATGGAATATCAGGGGCGGAACAGACAATGACGAGCCCGATGGGGCTTCGGTAGAGACGTCTCCTGGGTCTGGGGAGTTTGTTGCTTCTCCTTCTTCCGGCGGAGCTGTCATTCTGTCTGTGGGTCCGTATCCGGCGCCGTAATATAACTTTTCCCCCAAAAAAATGTGTAATTTACCGGTAATTCTAACGGTTCAATCGTCAACTACGAAGGAACGTCATGGCTTATCAAAGCTTTTTTATTGTGTCCGTATCAAGGCCGGTTATTTTTTGGATAATGTCTGTAGATATGCCTTCCGCCAGGGCGTTTCGCGCTATTTCTTCCTGTCTGGCCATGGGGTATAGCCTGGAAGAGGCAATAAGGAAGGCTGCACTGTGATATTGGCATAATGAAGCGAATTCCCCATCTTTCATTCTTGCCATTGTAATCTCAAAGCGTAACACCGGAATTCAAGTTGTAACAGGGGCAGTAATATCTGTTTTCCGGGTATTTTCGGCTGAACGGGCTGTCTCGTCTTCCCGGACAAGACACATTTCGTCATATTCGCGCAATCTTGCCTCGGAAATCGCCCCTACCTCAAAATCTGCTGTTGCATCCTGATGCATAACTTTATAAATTTCGCTTTTATATTTCATATTAGGCCCCCTAAAGAACCTCAATCAAGGTTCCGAAAAAATACGATTAGCCGATATCCGCCCGATTTCCCTTCGCCAGACCGAGCAAGCCGTACTTTGTAAACTCCACTGCCCAAGTCTGCTTCTGCTTGCCCTACTTCAAGCTGGTTTACAAGTTCCTTTAGCTCGCCGTCTGTGATTCCCTCTTTGTCAGCAAACCTGGTGAACCATGTATTCTTAAAGATCCTCACTTATAAATATTATAGTAGAAATAGGGCAGCTTCAAGTTGGCGCGTTGCCTTGCATTCCCGCGTTAAATACCCTAAACTCTCCATAAAGCCAAAGACTATGGGCGCAAACACCAAATACAAAGACAGCGTTTTCTCTCTTCTCTTTAGCGACCAGGATTTGCTAAGGGAGCTTTACTGTGCCCTGGAAGGTATCACCCTGCCTTCCGACACACCGGTTACCATTAATACTCTGCAGGATGTGTTTTTCATGGGCAGGATTAACGACATTTCATTTGAAATAGGCGGGAAACTGGTAATCCTCATCGAACACCAATCGACAATCAACCCGAATATGGCCCTCAGGCTTTTGTTGTATATTGGCAGGGTGTACGAGAAGATCGTCGGGGACAATAAAAAGATCTATACCACAAACCTCATCCATCTTCCGAGGCCGGAATTTTTTGTACTGTACAACGGAGTGTCGCCATATCCCGACGAGGAGATACTAAAACTTTCCAAAGCCTTTGAATCGGCAGCTTCTTTGGGCATACCGGATAAGGAAAATCCCAATCTTGAACTTACGGCAAGGGTAATTAATATTAATCAAGGGAGGAACGAGGAGATAGTACAGAGGTGTAAAGCGCTGAACGGGTATTGCGCGTTTATAGGGAAGGTCAGGGAATATGAAAAAGAGGGGCATAGCCTGGAAGAGGCAATAAGGAAGGCGGTAAGATACTGCCGGGATCATGATATATTGAAAGAGTTTTTGGAAAAAAACGCTTCGGCTAAGAACCGAAGGTAGGTAGTTAATATGTTGCTTACTGAATGGAATTTAGATGACGCAAAGCAAGTCTGGTATGAAGAGGGCATGGAAAAAGGTCTGGAGGAAGGTCTGGAAAAAGGCAGGGAAGAAGGTCTGGAAAAAGGCAGGGAAGAAACAGCCCGAAATGCCCTGGCGGAAGGTTTGTCTATGGAAATTGTGCAAAAAATTACCGGCCTTGATATGGATATAATAAAAAGCCTTCAGGCCGCGCTGTGACTGGCCCAATTAAGTTAATTCCCCATCTTTCATTTTTGCCATTGTAATCTTCTGGCGTAACACCGGAATTCAGGCGGTAACGGGGGCAGAAATATCTGTTTTCCGGGTATTTGCGGCTGAATGGGGTGTTTCGTCCTGTCGCATTGGATAGTACGACAGCCCTCAAAACCATACGCAATTAGAAATCTTTACATAAAGGTGAAATCTAATTATATTTTCTTATGTTGCGGATTGAAGATGTTAGAGCTTGCTGTACTGATGATACAATTGTCTTAACCGAACATTTATTGACCAGAATGCGGGAGCGGCAAATACGGTTGAAAGATATAAAAGATGCTATAGCAGAAGGCGAAATAATCGAACAGTATTCTATGGACTATCCTTTTCCAAGTTGTTTGATTAATGCTGAAAACATACATATTGTTTGCAGCGTTGGCGATGGGTATTTGTATATAATTACTGCATATCGGCCATCGCCGGAAAAGTGGGAAGTCGGGAACAAAAAACGTAAGGAGAACAAGCCATGAAATGCGGAACTTGTAAAGCGGAAATGGAAGAATCAACCGTTACTTATACCGAAGATGTCGAACAGGGAGTTATTGTCATTCGCCATGTTCCGGCTCGTGTCTGTACGGAATGTGGCAACATCTGGTATAGCGGAACAGTTGCCGTACAACTTGAAAAGATGGTTGACCAGTTTGCGGCTTCGGCAGGTTCTGAAGTTTCGGTGATAAACTTTGCAAAATCGGTGGCATAAACGCCCTGGCGGAAGGCGCTTCAATTGAATTTGTCCAAAAAATAGCCGGCCTTGAGATTGAGTAATTCTATAATAGTTGTTTTGACTTTAGTGTCCCTTTAGTAAACTACCCTATATATAGCGTAAGTCTTCCCATATGCGTTGATTTTTAAGGCGTGAGAATATTCGGGTAAACTCTCCTTCATTCCCCTAAATTTATAATTATCGGCATTTACTCTTGACAATTGCGAAAAATAGTACAAAATTTATTAATATAATGGCAAATTAGCGCTTTTTATGTTCGCATCCGTTGGGTGCGCGGCGCATCTTTAAGATGCGAACTTGATTTTTATGGAGGAGTTTTCTTATGAAGAAAACAATTTTCGCTTTATTCGCGGTAGTGCTGGTTTTATCGCTGGCAACCTGCGACTTTTTGGACGAGCCTCTCGCTCGTGGCGTTGACGATTCGCCCGTGCCTGACGGCAAGGTTCGTTTAGCAATCGGTATGGAAGGCGTAGGCGCAGGCCGCGCCCTGACCACCTCTCTGGCATCAGGCGCTGGTGGAGTGGACTACTACGAAGTGGTTTTTTTAAGTGGTACAACTTATTACCAGGTAGAATTTGGTACAAGCGCCACTGACGCGGCGAGGACGATCGAAATTCCGCCGGGCCCTTATAACGGCGCGGACTATGCGGTCATGTTTGCCGGGAAATCTAATGGGGGCTCCGACTATACCCTTCTGGCGATCGGCATCATATCTCAGATAGGTAACAAGGCAGGTACTACCACTCCGGTTACTAATGGTAATGCGACTATTAGTCCGGATACTACGTCGGTTACCTTTAAGCTGACCGCGCTGAAAAACAACGTAAGTGCCACTAGCAGCGCTTCCACATTTCAAATTTTGGGTCCCACAAATGTCGGTGGTTCTTCATATGCTAGTTCAAGTATGACTAATATTCCGACAATCACTTCCGGTGCTATTACTTTTCCGGTATTTCCCATTCCCAAGGGGGATTATTCTCCCGGAGATTCGACTTATACCTATACAAGTGGGTCGACCTATTTGGTGAATAATATAGTAGGGCAATACAATATTACCGTCCCCTTCTATACCGCAGTAGAAAAAAAAGCCAATTGGTCTGTTACGTCACCCACGTATACCGCATCTGCGCCGGCAACTGATACAGCCGTACCTGGAACAGTAACATGCCATCCTGAAGGAGGAGGCGCGGCATTATCCTTTACACAAATATCAACAACAACCAACGCCACATTGGCATTTAACTTCGTGGTTGATTTGAGTGCCACCACAACTCCATTTGAAGGCTTATGCGCGGTTTACATTGCGGCGAATGTGTGCCCGCTCACAACTGCTGCCACAGTCCTAAAAGCACCCTCATATGCGCCCGGATCAACAAATACATGGACTATCAGGGGCGGAACAGTCAATACAGCCCCTGACGCGGGCAATACCGGCGGGGCTGTCATCCTGGCTATTGGTACGCATTTTAAGGCTAAGATGATTGTTAATCCTGGTAGTGATCCTGATGATCCTCCAGATGTCCCATGGGAGCCGTAATTCCTATAAAAGTGGAGCCGCGCCGGTATGAGCCGTTTATGCAGGTTTTTTCTAATCCTCATTGCCGCTTGTACCGTCGCGGGTTGCGGAGAACCTGTCGGGAGCATAGTCACGACCGATCTTTTGTGGGCCGAGACTAGTCAACCTGAGTACAACGCGGGCTACACCTTTATGCCGAACATCGATTTGGAGGTGTGGACCGCCTCAGGGGGCAGGGTGATCGCGGTTTCCCTGCGCGAGGTTACAATAAAAATCGCGGAACCCCCTTCTTATCGCCCCGAAGACATGCAGGATGTTACGCTTGAGAAGGGTTATAAACTGAAAGAGGAAAAAACAAACCTCATTATTGTGGAATACGATGGTATGTCCGCCATCTCTCCCATAGAAGTATTGCCCGCCAAAAACAATACCACCTCCGGTATAGACATTGAATGGGACCTTACACCTTAAGGGCGTGTTTCTGAATGCCTGGTAGAATAAGATATTCACTAATGTATCTACATTTTTTCCAGGCTATTTTTTACTTTATAAACTAAAAAAAAGTCATTCTTTTTAATCTCATTCTTTTCTTTTCTTTTTTCTTTGGTTGTTTGTAATAAGGCATGGAGAAGAGCAATTCCAGCACATGTACATAATGATTGTTCACTATCTGGCGGAATACCAAACTTTGTTAATGCCCATCCTACAATAGAAGCAGATGCTATTGCTTTGGGAGATACCAGAGATTCTACCGTTTTATTCGCATAGTCCAATAAAGACTTATTTTCTTTCACTGCATTTTCAATTTCCTGAACTTGAGGCCAAACTTGTTTAATTAATTGTTTTTCAACATCTTTGATAAAATATTTATCCCATACTGAATTATTTATCTGATCTGCCAGATTAACCAATTCTCGCTGAAAGCCTTTAATATATCCAGATATTTCCTTTTTTATATCAACAATTTCATCAATCGAAGCTTTATCAAAATTTGGTAAACTGGAAAATATTCTATCTGCAATATATTGTATTTTTAAATCATCTTCTATATGATTATCATTCTTGTTTTGTAAATTAATAATTCTTTCATCCAGAAGCCCAAACATATTATTTCTTGATAAATAATTGAATGTATTATCCCTGACACCTTCTATTCCAATAAATGGGCAGCCGTTTCCATATAAATCATTTATAACGCCTAATTTTATAGCTTTATGTATTTCCTTTATACGATTAAACAATTCTGAATCGACTTCCATCTCTGCTTCAATTTTACCTGTTTCAAAATCTGTTTTATTTTCTTTTGATTTATAAAAAATATATTGATTAAAATATTCATTACTCAAATCCCAATTAATGTTTATTTTTAATTTATTAGTAAAGTCTTTTTGGCGAGATTTTTGATTGTACCCAAATCAAGGCCGGTTATTTTTTGCACAAATTCAATTGAAGCGCCTTCCGCCAGGGCGTTTCGGGCTATCTCTTCCTGTCTGGCCATGGCGCCTTCCTGCCTTCCTTCCTCTTTGGCAGCATACATATCGGAGTTACGAACCAGCCTCTGGTTGTCCCAGAATATTGCCCGCGCCCTCTTCTCGCGATCCCGCTCTATCTTTTTCAATGCCCTGTCTGCCCTCATAATCCCTTCCTCTTCACGGCGTAACTCTTCTATTAGGGGCTCCATCCCCTCTTTTACACGGTACTTGAAGTATATACACCATTTCTGCTCTGTTGGCAAGGTTTTGAGCGTTTCTTTCCCTTCAAAGTATTCCCTTACCGCATCCGCGGTCTTCGGCATCTCGTAGTAAATCACTTCAATGAGTTCGTTAAGACGGTCGTGTTCCGTTTCTTCCATAAAGACATAGCGGCGGGGAACTTTGGCGCTTTGGGGAAACAGGACAAAGTCCAGAAAAAAGATGACGTATACCCGTTTTGTTTCCCCGAAGCGTTCTCCTTTTCCCAGCTGGCTTTCAAGCAGGCGGCTTGCGTACAAGAGGGATCGGGCTTTAAGGTCGTCATTGCTGCGGTTTACCTGCATTTCGACATCGGCCTGCTCGCCGTCGTTAAAAGTGACGTGAACGTCCAGGCGGAACAGCTTTCCCATGATGAAGTTCGGGAGTATTTCGGTATTCTGCAGCCGGAGATCCAGAACCGGACGGTGGATACAGCTGGAGAGCAAGAGCCTGAGGGCTTCCCTGGAATCCTCGTCTTTGCCCGAGAAGAGGGTTTTGAAGACAAAGTCGAGTGTGGGGTTGAGGGGTTTTGCCAGTGCGGCATTTTCCCTGGCAAGACGCCTGATTTCTCCATAGGAGCGGGTGAAAGGAATTAAAAGTTTCATACCCTGTTACTGCACGGGGATGTAAAATGCTTTGATTTTTGGCTAGGATTTCATGCCCTTTGTATGTTTTCTTGAAGGAAGAGTCCCGAATTTAAGAATATCAGCATGCTAATTATCGCTTGTCTGAAGGCCTTTTATTGTTTCCATATCAAGGCCGGTGGCAGAAATAACGGTTTCAGCAGGAAGCCCCAAATCAACCAGGTTTCGCGCAATTGCAAGCGCCTTTTGTTTTTCTCCTTCAGCCCTGCCTTCAGCCTTGCCTCTGGCTTCCCATTTGGCAATCCACCCCACTTCTTCAAACACTTTTTCAATCGTTAACGCGTCACCCATTCTTATTGCCTCCTGTATCATCTCGTAATTCGCTCGCCATATCGCATCAAAATACGCCCCTATACGTGCTCCCTTCTTTTGCCGGGCTATTTCTCCGCTTACCTTTTTAAGCGCGTTCAAATCAAGTTTGTCGCTCAGGCTTTTTAGCCATATATTCTCCTCTAAAGGGAGTTTCCGGCTGTCTATTGCCTGCATCGGAAATATGTCCCCGCTTACAGTATATATCCCAGGGCTCGTTTCCGCAATCTTATACCCGCGTTCCTTTTCCAGATGCTCAAGCAGTTTCCTGGGATAGTGGCTCTCAACAAAAGTTACGGTCAGATCGGTTACAGGCACCTTTTCAAACGATTTATAAAGGCAGGCATATGCGTACACCTTGTAAAAATCATCCACGGAGCGTCCCTTCAGGCTAAACTTGACCCGCGATTTTGAATTGTTTAGTATTATAGCGTGGAACGGTTTAACCCTTTGAATGACTACCTTTTTCTGAAACTCATGGGCGAAAAAGGCGATGAGGAACAATGCCTTGCCTTTCTTAACGCCGTCTTGGGCTCAAAAAGCCTAAAACCGGTAACTCTGGTTAAGATCCTTGAAAACAAAACATTTGTCGCAGATGTTGTCGGAGACAAATCCAGCATCCTTGACGTGCGGGTAGAAACAGACATAGGGGAAAAAATCAATATCGAAGTCCAGTTAAAAGATTTGCAGAATATGGAAAAGCGCACGCTTTGGTACTGGGGACGTGAATATACCAAGGGCATATCTTCCGGAGGCAAGTATAATGATTTGCCAAAAGTAATAAACATAAATATAGTTAATTTTGACAATATCAAATTGGAGGATTTCCATACCTGTTTTCATCTATGGGAGGACGAGCACCACGAATACCTGTTAACGGATGTGCTGGAAATCCATTTTATCAACATGGTAAAGTTCAGAAAGCTGAAAAACAAGGACAAAAGAAACAAGCCCCTTGAGAGATGGCTGGGTTTTTTTGACATAAATACGTCGGAAGAAGAATTGAAGGAGATAATAAAGATGGACAGCGCAATCAAAAAAGCACAGGAACGGCTGGATTTTGTAACACAGGACAAAGAGGTTTTGAGGGAATACCATTTACGTGAAATGGCGCAATATGATTGGAATACCGGAATAAATGCCGCAACCGAAAGAGGCTTTGAAGAAGGAGCAACGCAAAAACAGATTGAAATTGCAAAAAACTCGCTCAATAAAGGGCTACCTATTGAGCTTATACATGAAATTACCGGGCTTGATATAGAAACCATACAATCTCTATAAGTTCCAAACAGAAAACCCTGTTAAAATTCAACAACTCTGCCGATATTATAGATAATGCGTAAGAATATACTGGTGTTGGCGCTGTTTTTATGCGGCGGGTTTTACCTGGCCGCCCAATCCCGCCCTAACGCTTTCATCTATGTTTCGCCTGTAACGGGAAAAGGCAGCAAACCGCAAGATAATTCTTTTTTTTATAATCAACTGGTATATGAACTTACAGACCAGAAAATCAGTATGGTAAAAACGCATAGAGACGCGGATTATTCCCTGATCGGTACCGTTGCCCCCTATTTGGGCGGCGCGGGGCAGTTTGTCTTTCATTTGATCCTGCAAGACAACGCGACAAATGAAATCACGGTAGAAGGGGAATTGCTGTATGAGGTTCCGGATGATACCAACGAGCTGTTTTCGGTCCTGGTAACATCCCTGCTTTACACTATTCCGGGGGAACCGGTCAGAGCCTATGGCTGGCGCGACAATTGGCTGTACCTGGGTCTGGCCGCTACATGGAGCCCGCGCGTTTATCTCGGCACTAGTACTAATCTCACTACCACCCCTTATATTCCCTTATACCCGCTTCCCGGTCTTTCAGCCGAATTTCATTTTTTAAACTTTATGTCTTTTGAAGCGGGTGTTGAAATGGCGGGGGACACCGTCAAAAGAAAAGATAATAAAAGTTATAATAATTTATTATTAGAGGTTCCGCTTTCAGTGAAATTTGTTTTTAAACCCGGCTCCAATTTAATGCTAGAGCCGTACCTTGGAGCCAATTTGACTTTTCCGTTTTTTAAGGGTGACTGGAGAACATCCTATCCGCTTCCGCTTTCAGGGCTGCTTGGATTTCAGACCGGCGTCAAAGCCGGCCCGGGAGCGGTATTTTTTGATATTCGCTTCGCGATGGATATCAGTTCAACCTCATCCGTGGGGTTGCCGATAAGCAACAAAGACTATTTTCAACGGGTTATTATTCATTTAGGCGTGGGTTATAAATACGGGCTTTTCCAGAGGAAATAAAATGAAACGGGTTTTGCTTGTACTTTTGGCTGGTTTTTTATTCAGTGCCCCGGTTATGGCTCAAATCAGCGGTTTTAGCCAGACGGGGAAGGTTACCCAGGAATTACAGGCCGACGGCTTTGCTATGGCCCATCCCAGTCTCCCGATCAATTCAAAGGTACAGGTAGTCAATACCTTTTCCAGAAAAGAGATAGAAGTTACAGTAGTCAGGCGTATAACCGCTTCGTCGAACCGGATTGCCGACCTTTCTCTCTCCGCCTGGATAGAACTTGGCCTGACTCCGAATACTGAAGTCAGGATTTACAGTAAAGCCCCCGCGCCCCCGGGTTCCACCACCCAATCTACCGTTCCGGGTACTGGTACGCAGACTACCGAAAAACCGCCGGAGTCCGCCCCGCAAGTTTCTCAAACACAGCCCCCACCGCCTGTTGAAAGCTCTGAAACCAACTCGCCGCTTAACAAGCTTGTGGATGTCCTTTTGGAGCGTGAGGCCAGAGAAGCGAGAGAGCGTGAAGAAGCGCGCCTTGAGAAGGAAGCCCAGGAAGCGGAAGCTGCTCGCGTAGCGAAGGAAGTGGAAGCTGTTCGCGCGGCAAAGGAAGCGGAAGCTGCTCGCGCAGCGAAGGAAGCGGAAGCGGAGCGCATACTCAATGATGCCCGCGAAAAAGCGGCTCGCTTAGACAGAGAAGCGGAAATGGCGCGTGCAGCCCGCGAAGCGGAAGCGGAGCGTATACTCAATGATGCCCGCGAAAAAGCGGCTCGCATAGAAAAGGAATCCCGCGAAGCGAAAGAGCGGGAAGAAGCTGCCCGCGCAGTGAGGGAAGCCCAGGAAGCGAAAGCTCGCGAAGAAGCGGCGCGCGCGGCGAAGGAAGCTCAGGAAGCGAAAGAGCGGGAAGAAGCTGCCCGCGCAGTGAGGGAAGCTCAGGAAGCGAAAGCTCGCGAAGAAGCGGCGCGCGCGGCAAAGGAAGCTCAGGAAGCGAAAGAGCGGGAAGAAGCTGCCCGCGCAGTGAGGGAAGCCCAGGAAGCGAAAGCTCGCGAAGAAGCGGCGCGCGCGGCAAAGGAAGCTCAGGAAGCGAAAGAGCGGGAAGAAGCTGCCCGCGCAGCGAGGGAAGCCCAGGAAGCGAAAGAGCGGGAAGAAGCTGCCCGCGCAGCGAGGGAAGCCCAGGAAGCAAGAGATCGCGAAGAAGCCGCGCGTATAGCAAGAGAACGCGAAGAAGCGGCTCGCGCAGCCGGCGAAGCGGAAGCGGCGCGCATAATCAGGGACGCCCAGGAAGAAGCGGCGCGCATAATGAGGGACGCCCAGGAAACGAGAGAACGCGAAGAACGTTTAGCAAAAGAGGCGGCGAATGCCCGCGCTGCTGCGCAGGCTGGCGGAGCCGGTTCACAGCCCCCGCCGCAACTAGTACTACCACCACAATTAGTCCTACCGCCACAGCAACAACAGTTACCACCCCAACTAATACTACCGCCCCAACTAGTACTACCGCCACAACAACAGCCGCCGGTACAACCACCACAGCCGCCGCCACAGCAGCAGCAACCCCCACCACAACAGCGCCTGGACATAAACATAATTCCAAGGTTACCGGACCCATCTAACGGCAAGATTTATAATTTGCAGGTGGGCGCTTATTCCAGACTGGAAACCGCTGTGGATGTATCGATAAAGCTCAGGGGCGCCGGTTTCGAGGTTTCTCAGGAATTGAGCGGTTCAGTATACAGGGTGATTGTAAGGGATATTCCGGCTTCCATGGTCTATTATGCCGCGCAGAGACTGAGCGCAATGGGGATCAAGGAGATCTGGATCAGAGAAGTACAGTAGCAAGCCATCGGTTCGCGGGGACGGCGCGGGGCTGCCATGGTCTTGACCATTACGCTTTTTATTGTGTATTTTGTGAAGGAACCACTTATTGCGGATCGAAGGACAGACGTTCAGATCCGGCGGTTCATTCTGACTTGGGCCGTTAGCTCAGACGGTAGAGCATCGCCCTTTTAAGGCGGTGGTCGGGGGTTCGAATCCCGCACGGCTCAATGAAAAGGAACAGCTTGCCGCAAGGCAGGCTGTTCCTTTTTGAAACGATCCGATTCAGGCTAGAATAGCGTCACGTAGAACTTAGTCTTCAACAATATGGAAGGGGATTTTTATGATACGCAGAAGCGAGTATATTTCCGATAGCGAATGGCAGCGATTTATAGAGTTTTCAAGAAACCTTGAAACGCCGTGTATAGTAATCAATCTTGGCGGTATAAAAAGCAATTATCTTAAGATGCGCGATTCTTTTCCGTACGCGCAAATTTATTACGCTGTCAAGGCAAATCCCGATGTGGCAATACTTTCCATGCTTAATGAATTGGGCGCGAATTTTGACATTGCTTCCCGTTACGAGCTTGATCTGGTTATGTCGCTGGGAGTTTCGCCCGACCGGATGTCTTACGGGAATACGATTAAAAAGGCAAAAGATGTAGCGTACTTTTATGAAAAAGGCGTTCGTATGTTCGCGACCGACAGCGAAGGCGATCTAAAGAACATTGCTTCGTGCGCTCCCGGTTCCCGTGTCTATGTGCGTATCGTCATGAGCGATTCCAGTACCGCCGACTGGCCGCTTTCGCGCAAATTCGGCTGCCACCCCGATATGGCGTACAGCCTTCTTATTATGGCGCGTTCGCTTGGTTTAACCCCCTACGGCATATCTTTTCATGTGGGAAGCCAGCAGAGGGATATTGGTCAGTGGGACGAGGCAATCGCGAAAACAAAGTATCTTTTTTCTTCCCTGGAAAAAGATGAAAATATACGCCTGGCGATGATCAATATGGGCGGTGGTTTTCCCGCGTCATATATTCAGCCGACCAATGATTTAACCGAATACGCTTCAGAAATATACAAATATCTGACAGATGATTTTGGCTCCGATATACCTTTCATTGCGCTTGAACCCGGACGCTCTTTGGTAGGCGACAACGGCATTTTAATTGCGGAAGTCGTTTTAATTTCAAGAAAAACCCATACGGCGCTTAACCGCTGGGTGTATCTTGATACCGGAAAATTTAACGGGCTCATAGAAACATTAAACGAAGCAATAAAGTATCCTATTGTTATGGAAAATGATGACAATGAGGCGGAGGAAGAAGAAGTTATAATCGCCGGACCTACCTGCGACAGTCTTGATATTCTGTACGAAGACCACAAATACCGGCTTCCGGTAAACCTCAAAACAGGCGACAAACTCTATTTTCTTTCCACCGGGGCGTATACGGCAAGTTACGCTTCTGTCTTTTTTAACGGTTTCCCGCCGATTAAAACGTATATTATGGATTAAGGAAACATATTCGCGGCAGCAGCAGATATAGGGCCAGTACTTTCAGGTAAAGTCCGCTTTTTTCATTATCCCTTACCGTTTCATGATTGCCGAAAGGCATAAAATCTTTTAGTCTTGTATTATGGCTTCCATTGCGTTTACAGGAGGAGGAACCGGAGGGCATATTTATCCGGGGCTTGCGATTGTTTCGTATTTAAAAAACCTTCTCCCACACAGGATTTTCTGGATTGGCGCCGCCAAAGGGATGGATAAAGCCATCGTTGAAAGCGCCGGGATAGAGTTTTTCGGTATTCCGTCCGGTAAACTCAGGCGCTACTTTTCACTGCAAAATTTGCTGGATGTCTTTAAAATTGCGGCTGGTTTTTTCGCGGCAAGGAAGATTTTAAAGAGGGAAGGCGCGTGCTTTTTGTTTTCCAAAGGGGGCTTTGTAAGCGTTCCCCCCTGCGCCGCCGCGAGTTTTATGAAGATACCCGTCTTTACCCACGAGTCGGATTTTTCGCCGGGCATTGCTACGCGGCTGAATACGAGATTCGCCGAAAGGGTCTTTATTCCCTATAAGGAATCCGCCGCTTTTTTTACAGGCGCCGCGGCGAAGAAAATCCGCGTTTCCGGAAACCCAGTTCGCGCCGGGTTCGCGGCGGCGGATCCCGTAAAGGGCCGCGCTTTCCTCGGCCTGACAGACGGCGAAAGGATACTCCTTGTTTTGGGCGGCAGCCTGGGCTCCAGAGAGATCAACGAGCTGGTAAGGGCCTGTTTAAAACGCCTGACGGAGTTTTTTACGGTGGTGCATCAAACCGGAGAGGATAATATCGAAGACGCACTGAAAGAGAATGAACGCTACAAACCCTACGCTTATTTTAAAAATGAAATCCCGCATGTTATAGCGGCTGCCGACCTGGTGCTTTGCCGCAGCGGAGCGGGCACAATCTGGGAGTGTAAGTACCTAAAAAAACCAATGGTGCTGATTCCCTTCCGCGGCTCCGGAACAAGGGGGGATCAGGTAGAGAACGCCCGCCTTTTTGAGGATGCGGGCGCGGCAGTCTGCTTCATACCGGACTCTTCGGAAAGTTCTTGCGCGGAAAAGCTTTCGGAGCTTATTGTATCCCTTGCGCAGAATCCCGAGAAACTCAAATCAATGGCGGATGCCAGGATTGGCGGCGGGGCGTCCGAGGGCAACGCGGCTGATTTTATCGCGAGGGAAATCGCTACACGGATAAGGGGAAAAGATGGGTAATATTCCGGTGATAGATTATATTTTTATTTTTCTGATTTTGCTGATGATAGTGCACGGCTTTTTTAAAGGGTTCATTGAAGAGCTCTTTTCCTGGGCCGCCATTGTTCTGGCAATATGGACGGCGGTGCTTTTGAATCCTGCCGCCGCGGCGTTTATCCGGGAGAAGGTCATGCAGAATGTGCGTGTAGTGCCGGAGATCCTTGGTTTTGCCGCCGTTTTTATTCTTGTCATGATCGTGATAAAATTTTTGGAGAAGATCCTGAAAGATGTGATAGCTGGAGCAAATCTGGGAAACGTTAATAAAATCCTTGGAGCCCTTTTCGGACTCATCGAAGGTTTCGCATTTGTAATACTCATCATTTTTGTTCTTTCCGTTCAGCCGCTTTTCGACTCGTCAAAAATATTGGGAGACAGCGTTTTTGCCCAGATCATGCTTCCTTTAATAAGGATTCAAATGGACCGGGAACAGGATGTTGTCAACACCGTCTTTTTATTTCTGCCGGTCTTAATCGGGTAGGATAGCGCGGTGTTTGAGAATCTTCTGGGTCAGAGCGCGGCAAGCCAGCTTATCGCGGACATAGAGAGCTCTGCTCTTGCCCCGGCAATGCTTTTTTCAGGCCCCCCCGCTTCCGGAAAGGGGACCGCGGCCCTGGAATTGGCGCGGGTAATTTCCTGCGAAGCCGGAACAAAAGCAGTCAGGGCCGCGTGGAAATGCCCCTGCGCATCCTGTACCCGCCACCGGCTTTTAATTCATCCGGATCTCCTCTGCCTTGGCTACAAGCCCTTCTCCGCTGAAATAGCCGCGTCCGCATCTTCTTTTTTAAGGGAAACCGCGTCTTCTGCCGAAGCCGGAAACTCTTCATCACTCATACTTTTCATTCGCTCGGTACGCAAACTTCTGGCGCGCTTCAATCCTGTGCTTTGGGAAGATGAGCCTAAGGCCGGCAAAATTTCCCCAATGGTCAATTCGCTGGAAGAAGATCTTGACGATCTGGCCTTTTTATCCGCCCAAAGTCCCGTTGAAATCGATTCCGTAACGAAGCTGACGGAGGACATCATTAAAGGCGCTTTTAAGCTCCAGTCCGAAGGGATGAGTGAAATTATCCCCATCGGCCAGATAAGGCGCGCCGCTGTTTGGAGCCGTCTTGCTCCGGTTTCCGGAGGGAAACTTCTTGTCATCGAAAACGCCCACCGTATGCAGGATGAGGCGAGGAATTCCCTCCTTAAGCTTCTTGAGGAACCGCCTGGCCGCCTGACTGTGGCGCTGACAGCCCCAAGGCCTGGCAGCCTGATTCCGACAATTCTCTCAAGGCTCAGGCCTTACGCCTTCAATTCCAGAAACGCCGAAGTTGAGAAGGATGTTATCAGAAGGGTTTTTAAGGATGAAGACAGCAAAGGCGGAATCGGCCCTTACCTTGATTCTTTTCTCCCTGTTTCATCCGGTACACTTGAAGCTCTGGCGGCCTTTTTCGCCGCTTCCGCCGCTTACAGGGCAGCGATGCTTTCAAAGAGGCAGGGCCGCCCGATAAGCGGCGATGTTGTTCTTCTTGGCAAATCCAGCGCCCCCAAAGCGGAGGCGGCAGGCCTGGGAAGGCCTCGGGAAGATACGGCCGCCGTCATTAACCTGATAATCGAAAAAGCGGAAAAATTTGAACTGCGCTCGCTTTTCTCGCGTTTTCTTGCCTGCCTTCTGGAACAGGTTTCCATGAGCCGGAGGGCGGCTGATTCGCTGCCCTCGGTGTCGTTCAGTCAAACATGGAAGGAATGTTCCAATTGGGCGGAAACGGCGGCGGGCATTTATAACTTGAGGCCGGCCCAGGTTTTGGAAAAGCTCTTTATTGATTTAAGCATTCGGATGGCCCAATTATGAGGCAGTTTTTAAGAAAGGCGCTTCAAAAAGTAGACGATCTAAAGCCGGAACAGGTCAGGAATTTGCTCGGCTTGTCTTCAAAGGAAATTGACCGTCTTGAAACGGTAATGGATTCCCTTATAAGGGGAGTTCTGGTTTGCGACACCTCGCATAAGCTGATCCTGGCGAACAAAGCCGCCCGCAGATTCTTTTCCATAGTTTCTTATGAGCAGGGTCGGGAAACCATCTGGAGCGTTATTCCCGAAGAACCAGTCGCCGAATTTCTCGCCCAGACCCTCCTTTCTGCCGACGTAGTAGAGGAAAGGGAATTTTTCGTTGATGTCAACGGGGCACAGCGGCTGCTGGCTGTAAGCGTGATGCCTGTGGTTCAGGATCGCCAGATAACAGGCTCGATGATTCTTATCGAGGACATAACGGAGAGGAGGAACCGCGAGGCCATGCTCAGGCGCATGGAGAGCCTTGCGAGTCTTACCACCCTGGCCGCTGGGGTAGCCCATGAAATCAAGAATCCGCTGGGCGCGCTTTCAATCCATGTGCAATTACTGCAAAAAGCAAAAGATTCCCAGGAAAAGCTATGTTCCGCCCTTCAATCAACGAAATCCCCGGGAGAGACCGAATGTGAGCCGGATAAATATTTTCGTCAGATTGACAAATACATCAAAGTTTTAAATGAGGAAATTGACCGCCTTAACAAAATTATCGTGGATTTTCTTTTCGCGGTAAGGCCGATGAGCCTGGAACCAAGGCGGGGCAGCATAAATGAATTCATCATGGAACTGGCGGACTTTGTTTCTTTTGAGCTTAAGGAAGCCCGCATTGAATGTGTTCTTAACCTTGCGGAAAATCTGAGTCCCGTCGATTTTGATGTCGGCCTGATGAGGCAGGCCTTCCTCAACCTGATTAAGAACGCCGCCGCCGCCATGAGCGGGGGAGGCACTCTGACCATTACCACCGAGGATGCCGAAGGAGAAATACGGATAACTGTGGCCGACACGGGGAAGGGAATATCCGAGGAAGATTTTCCAAAGATTTTCGAACCTTATTTTACCACCAAAGAAACAGGTACAGGCCTGGGTCTTACCGTTGTGTTCAGGGTTGTCAAGGAGCACAAGGGAGAGATTGACGTTGTATCCAGGGAAGGGGATGGGACTGTTTTTACGATTACCCTGCCCAAACCGCAGCTACAGCGGCTTATTGCTTACAAGGGGGATAAATGAAATTCCGCATTCTTATAGCCGAAGACGAAAAAAATATCCGCGAGGGTCTCGCTGCCGCCCTTGAACTTGACGGCCACGAAGTAGCGACCGCCGCGGACGGAAACGAGGCGTTCAAACGCTTTCAGAAAGGCGACATAGATCTGGTGATAACAGATCTCTGGATGCCGGGCCTTTCCGGAGAGGAGCTGCTTGAAAAGCTATTGGCCGAAAGCCCTGGAATTCCTGTGATAATCCTTACCGGCCACGGTACTATTGAAGCCGCCGTCAAAACCATGCGCACCGGCGCGTGGGACTTCCTTATAAAGCCGGTTAATCTTGATTATCTTTCCCTGCTCGTAAAGCAGGCGCTGGACAACCGAGAGCTTGCCCTCAAACACAAGCGGCTTCTGGAAGAGCTGGCGCATCACAAGCGTTTCCAGACGATCATCGGGACAAGCGCGGCCATGCGCAAGGTCTTTGACACCACAAGCCGCGCTGCCCCGACCAAAGCGTCGATCCTGATCACCGGCGAGTCCGGCGTGGGAAAGGAGCTTGTGGCGGACGCGATTCACGAGCTTTCGCCCCGCAAGGACAAGCCCTTCATCAAGGTGCACTGCGCCGCCCTTGCCGCCAGCCTTCTGGAAAGCGAACTTTTCGGCCACGAGAAGGGGGCTTTTACCGGCGCGACGGCCAGAAAGCGGGGCCGCTTTGAATTGGCCAACGAAGGCACCCTCTTTCTGGATGAAATAGGCGAAATTGATCAGAACATCCAGATCAAACTCCTGCGGGTTTTGCAGGAAAAGAAGTTTGAAAGGGTAGGCGGGGAGGAAACCATAGAAACCGACGTGCGCATCGTCGCCGCCACCAACAAGGATTTAAAAGCGGAGATCGAAAAGGGCAATTTCCGCGACGATCTTTATTTCCGGCTTAACGTGGTAAACATTCACGTCCCCCCCTTAAGGGAACGCAAGGACGATCTTCCGCTTCTCATCACCGCCTTCTTAAAAGAGTTCGCCGAAGAGAACAGCAAGACCATCGAGGGCATTAACGACAAGGCCCGCTCCTGCCTTTACGCGTACGACTGGCCGGGCAATATACGGGAGCTGCGCAACTGCATAGAAAGCGCGGTTGTCATGTCCCAGGGAAAGCTAATCACCGTGGAAGATCTTCCGCCGGGCATACGGGCCGGCAGCGAAGAAGGCCTGATTCGCATACCCTTGGGAACGAGCATGGAAGAGGCAGAGAAGATCATCATCCGCGAGACCGTTTCCGCCCAGAAGGGCAACCAGAGCAAGGCCGCAGACATCCTGGGAATAGGCCGGAAGACCTTGCACCGGAAACTTACCGGCGAAGAGGAATAAAGGCAACAACATTTTCTTTTATTACCTACTCGCAATAGTTAATAAATACCAGTAAAATGGACAGTGCGGGTCTATCCAAAACAGATGGGAGAACCCGGACTGCGCAGCCTCCTATAGTAAATGTAACAGGATAAATGCTGTTGCTTTATGAAGGTGAATGTCAGATGGAGGGGCGTTGCGGGCTAGCGGAAACAATTTGGAATTCCCCGCCGGAGCAAACGTGTGAGAAAAGGTTAGTCATAAAGTGTAAAAAAATGCCCAGCACTTTATACATTTAGCTTTGTTATTTCTGTTTCTGTTATTCTGTTGTAAAACAGGTGCTGGGCGATTGCATAGGCGGATTCAACAAGTGTTTCCGCTAGCCCGCAACGCCCCTCCGGCTGGTATATACTGTCATTATTAAAGCTGATTCTGAAGGCGAAACCAGACAACAAGCCGGTCATACGCGGCGTTGACCCTGGCGGACTTTTCGGTCGCCTTTTTCATGTTTTCATCGTGATTCGCGTGACGATCCGGATGGTGAATCTTTAAGAGCCTTTTATAAACCTCTTTACATTCTTCCGCCGTAGCGTCAGGCGTTAAGCCCAGTTCTGCAAAGTCCTGCCGGATTCCCTCAGGGACAACTCTGGCTTTCTTTTGTTTTTCGGCTTTTTCCTGGCCTGAAGCTCTTTCCCTGTTGTCTTTGTCCTTGAGATAGCCGTCTAGTTCCTCGTAAGCCGCGTCCAGATCCGGGTCGGCTCTCCATTTGGGGCGGTTCCCGAAAAGCTTTTCGCTTTCATCGCTAAAGTAACTCCTGATTACGCTTCCCAGACGATCCCAGATACCCATGGGAAAAGTATATCCTTTTCTCCTCAATCAAGTGAAGTCAAGTGAAGTGATTATTTCAAAATAACTCTCAAGAAGGCACATCGAACCTTCGGTTCGCGTACACAAAGAACACGAAGTTTTGGTCTTAATTTGTAAATCCATCCGGCCACTTGCCTGGCGAAATAGTCAGGTAAGTGGCCGGGCATGTTGATTAGAACCTGTATCCGAAAGCCAAGCTGAGGCGTGGGCCGCCGATGAAAGCGTAAGTTTCAAGGGTATTAAATGCCTCTTCAATACCGGGGACTTTATTTCCGCCAAGTTGTTTCGATAGTGAATCAGAAACTTTTTCCCCGAGAGCTTTGCCCAAAGGCATTCCCAAATACCACCCGATCGACGGCTCAAAGGTAAACCCGCCGTTATAACCGAAACCTATCCGCCATCCCAGCTTTCCCCCGAATTTGAGGTAATCACTTGACTCTTTTGCCGTAGCTTTTTGTTTTGTTCCTGAGTATACAACTGAACCTGACAGATCCGCTGTCAGATTCGCGTAACCTGCCATGCCGTCCAAAAAGAAAGTATCCCCAAACGGGAAGAACCGGACATGGGCTTCCGCGGCCAGGGAAGTCATTTTTAGATACGGATCAGCTGTAATACCGCTATCATTATAAGTGAATCCCACCTCGGGTATCCCGAAGACAACTCTTCCCGCCACGCTTAATTGCCTTATTAGCTGGCGTTCATACTGGGCGGCTACACCAAAACCTACGGTTTTAATCTCTTTTATACTATCAGCAGTAAGCACACTTCCGACCATTGAACCCAACGGGCCGATAGCAAAGCAGGCAATGGTCGGCGCTATATCGACAGTAATGGTATTATTAGCCGTTGGCCAGGAACCCCTTTGCGCGAAAGCTCCCCCTGCTGCAAATACTACTATAATCAGGACCAGCACCCCTTTCTTTAACATGGATTTCTCCTTCCTTAAATGTTGTATTCCCGGTAAGTAAATATAACCGGCTAATGTTATTTTAGTGAGGGTTACCAAAAAAGACTAGTACTTTCCCTCTTGATATTACGGTATTGAGCGGTTATTCTAAATATAACGCTAATACCATAAAAGAGGTGTAATGAAGGTTTCAAAGAAAACTTTTGGCATTCTTCCCAACGGGAAAAAGGTACATATTTATACGCTAAAAGCCGGGGGTTTGTCCCTTTCCATTTCTACCCTGGGCGCAACCTGGACTTCCCTATTGGTTCCTTCCCGTTCAAAGGGCACAGACGATGTCCTGTTGGGGTTCGGTTCATTTGGTGGGTACGTCAATAATAAGTCTTTCTACGGGGTTACCGTGGGGCGCTTTGCGAACCGAATCGGCGGGGCGAAGTTTTCGCTTGGGGGCAGGGATTATTACCTTTTTAAGAACGCCGGGGAAAATACGCTGCACGGCGGACGAATGCCGTTTTCAAGCCGGGTCTGGAAGGCGGAAGCCTATGAAGAGCTGGACGGCGTTTTTGTGCGTTTTGAACTAAAAAGCCCGGACGGCGAAGAGGGCTATCCGGGGAATTTATTGGCGGCGGTCAGTTACGGCCTGACCAAATCAAACGAGATTGTTGCAGATTATACGGCAAAAGTGGACGCTCCCTGCCCGGTAAACCTTACAAACCATGCATATTACAACCTGGCCGGAGAAGGGCGGGGCATGAATGTCCTTCCTACAGAGCTTAAATTGTACTGCTCTTCCTACCTTGAAGTTAACGAAACGCTTATCCCCACGGGAAAGATCCTTCCGGTAAAAAACACACCCCTGGATTTCCAGGTCCGTAAGCCAATCGGCAGGGACATCGGGCATCCGGCATTAACGGGTATCGGGGGCTACGATCATTGTTTTGTAATAGACGGGGAAATCGGCAAGTTAAGGCCTTTCGCGGAAGTTTACGATCCGTTCTCGGGGAGATCCATCAGGGGGTTTACAACCCAACCGGGGCTTCAGTTATATACGGCAAACGGCATGTCCTCGGTTCAGGGAAAAATCGGCTCCGTCTACGAAAAGCACGGGGCCTTTTGTCTGGAAACCCAGCATTATCCGGATTCGCCCAACCAAAGCGGCTTCCCTTCCGCGATTTTCGGCCCCGGCCAGGACTACCAGGAGAGGGCGGTCTTCGCCTTTGACTGGTAGGGGCAGCAATTCTAAATTTGAAAATAAAAAGAATTTTTTACCACGGAGTGCGCGGAGTTACACAGAGAAGAAGATGCTTTTCGTATCAAAAACTCTGTGAAACTCCGTGGTTTTTATTATTGGCATTTCCTTAAATTTAGAATTACTGGTAGAAAACGCGTCGTATTATTGACATGTCTTAAGACGACCGATAATGCTAATAATGATGTTATTGATTGCGGGAATTGTACTGCTCGTCTCTGGTATCGTAGGAATGATTTTGCAAATCCAGAACATCAGGGAAAAGTCAGAGTAGGGCATGCTTGAATCAAGGTGGTATACAAAATCTGAATATGAAGCGTCCCCCTTTGGCATGTACCTCTGATGAAGGGCTAAGTCAGATATTTTATACAGTAACAGGAACGTATTTTGTAAGCGGTAATATACTTACATTAGATGGGGTGATATTTACCAGGAAATAATCTATTCGCTGGGCGGCTGTAACGGTTGCAATGCTTTGTTTATTTTCCTCTTGTTAGAAAAAGAATTCCCTGTTAAAATTAGAATAATTCAAGATAATAGAGAGGCGGATGGAACAGGTTATTGCGGAATTAAAGGAATTGAATAAAAAGGTTGGTGTCATTGTTGACATCATGAGTAAACCTGAAAGCAAATCTTTAAAAATATTGGAAATTGTAGGAAATGCAGTTGGGATTATTGGGATTTTAGCGATTGTTGATATTATCAGAAATTGGGTGTTAGGAGGTTAAAATGTTTTTTCAAATATGTGTCAGTGTTGCCCTTGTTCTAATAGGCTTTTCTATAGCTTCTTTTGCTCGGTACATGAGGAAGAAATTATAAGCGGTGCAGGGCAGAGCAAATTCCCTGTTCCCCACTCTCCACTCCCCATTCCCTCGAAAGGCGAAAAAAAATAAAAATTCCTCTTGTTAAAATAAAAAATCTCTGGTAAAATCGTAATATTAGGCAGTATTTTATAAAAGACAACAAAGGCTTTTTAAAGCCATAACCAAAAGAGGGGCTTATGGAAATTCAGTTGCAGGAACTAATCAATAAAATAAAAAAGGACGGAATTGAATCCGCTTCCACAGAAGCCGCCAGAATTAAGAGCGATGCCGAAGCCGAAGCGGGGCGCATAGTTGCGGCTGCCAAAAAGGAAGCGGCGGAAATCGTAAGCCGCGGCAAAACCGACGCGGAACGCTTCGAAAAAGCGGGCGTTGCCGCTTTGGACCAGGCTTCCCGAAACCTGGTACTGGCATTTAAGGGGGAAATTCAGGCCCTTTTGGATAAACTGACCGCCGAAGCGGTGTCTTCCGCCTATTCAGCCGATGTGATCAAGGGTATTTTGCCTGATTTGATCAAAAACTGGGCTGCAAAGAATGCCGATTCCCTTTCGGTACTGCTTTCCGAGGGCGATTTAAAGAAGCTCGAGGCCGCGCTCAAGTCCCAACTCGTGTCCGCGCTTAAAGGCGGGGTGGAACTCAAGGCGGGAAGAAACCTGGACGGCGGTTTTCACATTGCCGAAAAGGACGGTTCGGCATACTACGATTTTTCGGTCCAGGCTGTGGCCAAACTGCTTTCCGCATACCTTAACCCTCGTCTGGCGGAAATTTTATCGAACTCCGCAAAGGGGAACTAGTTTTGGGCGACCGGAAATACTACTATTTTGTAGCAACCCTGCCTTCTATCGATTATGGCGATAAACCTCCCGTGGGCTCCGAAGAGTTTCGGGGACTGTGTCATGACCTGCTGGATGCGGAAGACGCGGCCCTCGTTCGTTATTGTTATTATAACCCCATTTTGGCCGTTGAAACGGTTCAGTCTACAGGCTCGGATTTTATCGACTGCCTTATGGCAAGGGAACGCACCTTGGCGTTGAATCTGGCCTACCTGCGGGCAGGAACGCTTAAACGCCCTTCTCCCGGGGATCCGCCCCACGACGTGCCGCGCGCGGAGGCGGTGGCAAAGGCCGCATTTGAAATGACCGACCCGCTTGAAGCCGCGATTTTCATAGACAAATCCCGCTGGGGCGCCCTGGATGAGATGGTGGGGGTTGATTCCTTCGGGGCGAATAATATTTTCGCCTATTTGATGAAGCTTCAGTTGCTGGAACGGCGGCAGCGTTTCGACGCCGAAATCGGGGCTGTCAAGTATAAAGAACTTTACGATTCAATACTGAATGCATACAATTCCAGGGTTTAAAGAGGATAATAATGAAAGGAACCAAGGGAAAGGTAGCCGCGGTAAACGGTAACATGGTGGCAGTCAATTTTGACGGTCCTGTAATGATGAACGAAGTGGCGTTTATTGGAACCGAGGGCAAAAGACTCAAGGGCGAGGTAATCCGCATCAAGGGGAATACCTGCAGTCTCCAGGTCTTTGAAATGACACGGGGTATTGTTGTCAACGATACCGTTGAATTTTCCGGAGACATGCTTGCCGTAGAGCTGGGGCCGGGCCTCCTTACGCAAATATACGACGGTCTCCAGAATCCCCTTCCGCAATTGGCGGAAAAGTGCGGTTTCTTCCTTGAACGGGGGGTGTATCTTGAGCCCCTTTCGCTTTCAAAGGAATGGGACTTTACCCCGGTAGCAAAACCCGGTGATAAAGTTGTCAGGGCGGATACTATAGGAACCGTACCGGAAGGGGTCTTTAAGCACAGGATCATGGTGCCCTTCAATATGTACAAGGAATACACCGTTAAATCCGTAAAGCCCGCGGGGAAATATAAGTTGCACGATACGGTAGCTGTATTGGCCGACGAAAAAGGAGAAGAAAGCAATGTGTGCCTTTCTTTCCACTGGCCGGTCAAACGGGCGATCAACTGCTACGATGAACGGTTCAGGCCCGAAGTGCCGCTGGTAACCCAGATCCGGCTTATCGACACGTTCTTCCCGGTAGCCAGGGGAGGCACCTTCTGCGTACCCGGCCCCTTTGGCGCTGGGAAGACGGTACTGCAGCATCAAATGAGCCAGCACGCGGATGTGGACATAGTTATTGTTGCCGCCTGCGGCGAGCGGGCCGGTGAAGTTGTGGAAGTCCTGAAAGAATTTCCGGAACTTATAGATCCCAAAACCGGTAAATCCCTCATGGAAAGAACCATCATCATCTGTAACACTTCGTCCATGCCCGTAGCGGCCCGTGAGGCTTCGCTCTATACCGCGGTAACCATGGCGGAATACTACCGCCAGATGGGGCTTCACGTGCTCCTCCTCGCGGACTCTACCAGCCGCTGGGCGCAGGCTTTGCGCGAAATGTCCGGACGCCTGGAAGAAATCCCCGGCGAGGAAGCGTTCCCCGCCTACCTGGAATCGACCATAGCCGGCTTCTACGAAAGGGCGGGCATTGTTAGGCTTAAGGACGCTTCCATAGGATCGGTAACCATAGGCGGTACGGTAAGCCCGGCGGGCGGTAACTTTGAGGAACCGGTAACGCAGGCGACGCTCAAGGTAGTAGGCGCGTTCCACGGTCTTTCCCGTGAGCGTTCCGACGCCCGCAAGTTCCCCGCCATTCATCCCCTTGATTCCTGGTCCAAATACCAGGGAATCATTTCGGACCAAAAGGTCAGCTATGCGCGCAAGATCCTCATGCGCGGTACCGAAGTGGAACAAATGATGAAGGTTGTCGGCGAAGAAGGAACCAGCCTGGAAGACTTTATCATTTACCTTAAGGGCGAGTTCCTTGACTCTGTGTACTTTCAGCAGAACTCCTTTGACGCCGTAGATCAGGCCGCGAGTCCGGAACGGCAGAAATACGTCTTTGCCCAAATACTCAGGATTATGGGAAGCGTTTTTAACTTCAAAGACAAGGAAGAGGCCCGTACCTGGTTTAACAGCCTGCGCCAGAAGTTCATTGACTATAACTTCTCGCCGTGGCAGAGCGACGGGTTCAAAAAGATTGAAACGGAAATTTTGGCTTTAGTAAAGGATAAGGCCGGCGGCCTGGATTCAACAGCGGAAAAACTGATAGCCGGCTAGGCATAAAGGAATGAATCGATGAAAAAGATTTACAGTAAAATAGAATCGATAACCGGTAACGTAATTACCGTCCGTGCAGAGGGGGTCCGGTACGGGGACTTGGCGAAGATCGATACGAGCTTTGGCGCTTCGCTCGCGGAAGTGAACCGTCTGGCCGGGGATCTGGTATCCCTGCAGGTATTTGCCGGGGGCCGTGGCATTTCGACCGGCGACACCATTGAATTCCTGGGACATCCTATGGAAGTTTCCTTTTCGCAAAACCTTCTGGGCCGGGTCTTTACCGGTTCCGGTTCTCCCCGTGATAACGGGCCCAGCCTGGAAGAGAACCTTATCCCCATAGGCGGTCCATCTGTAAACCCTGCCCAGCGCATCATCCCCCGCAAGATGATCCGTACCGGTATCCCCATGATCGATCTTTTTAATACCCTGGTTGTTTCCCAGAAGCTCCCGATTTTCTCAATTTCCGGAGAGCCTTACAACGAACTCTTGGCCCGTATAGCCATGCAGGCCGAGGTTGACGTAATCATTTTGGGCGGCATGGGCTTAAAATTCGACGATTACCTCTACTTTAAGGACACCCTGGAACAGGGCGGCTCCCTTTCCAAGACGGTTATGTTTGTGCATACCGCGGCCGACCCGACCGTAGAGTGCCTGATGATTCCGGACATGAGCCTGGCTGTGGCAGAGCAGTTCGCCCTGCAGAACAAGGACGTACTGGTGCTCCTCACCGATATGACGAGTTTCGCCGACGCGATGAAGGAAATTGCCATTTCCCAGGAACAGGTACCCAGTAACCGCGGTTACCCCGGCGACCTCTACAGCCAGCTCGCTTCCCGTTACGAAAAGGCCGTTGACTTTGAAACGGCGGGTTCCATCACCGTTCTGGGTGTAACCACCATGCCCGGCGACGACGTTACCCACCCGGTACCGGATAATACCGGTTATATCACGGAAGGCCAGTACTACCTGCGCGGCGGACGTATCGAGCCCTTCGGTTCCCTTTCCCGCCTTAAGCAGCAGGTGAACGGCAAGACCCGCAAGGATCACCGCGCGCTCATGGACGGGATGATAAAACTTTATTCGGCCTACAAGGATACGCTGGAAAAGAAATCAATGGGCTTTAATATGACCGCCTGGGACGGAAAGCTATTACAATATGGCGAGCGTTTTGAAAAAGAGATGATGGACCTTTCCGTAAACATTCCGCTGGAAAGGGCCCTTGATTTGGGCTGGGAAATTCTGGCGGACTGTTTTAAAAGCGATGAAACCGGCCTCCGTTCAGAGCTCATCAACGAGTTTTGGCCGAAAAAATAAAAGGAAAAGCGGAAGCAGGCTATGGCAAAAATAAAGCTCACCAAGAATGAGCAGAAAAAGCAGAAAGACAGCCTCAAGAGGTTTCAGCGCTACCTCCCGACCCTGATGCTTAAGAAACAGCAGCTTCAGGCGGAAATCCGCGTGGTAGATATCCGGACAGCGGAAGTGCGCGCGTCAAAGGAAAAGATAGACGCCGGTATAAAAAAGTGGATTGCCATTTTTGGAGAGGGCGGGGTGTTTACCACGGATATACTGCGGATCACCAAATTGACGGCCGGAGAAGGAAACGTCGCCGGCGTGTCCATTCCGGTTTTTGAAGATGTCGAGTTTGAGGTAAGTAATTATGACATTGTTGTAAAGCCCCTCTGGCTTGACCTCGCGGTGGATAATATGAAGAAATCTTTCTTTTTCGATCTGCAACTGCGGTGTCTTGAAGAGCAACAGCGCCGTTTAAGGAAGGAACTACAGACCACAAGTCAGCGGGTTAACCTCTTTGAAAAGATCAAAATCCCCGAAGCCCAGGCCAACATCAAGAAGATTGCCGTGTATTTGGGCGATCAGCAAACCGCGGCTGTGGTGCGGGGCAAAATTTCCAAGCGGGGCATGGAAAGGGCAGGATCATGATTGTACCTATGAAAAGAGTCTCCCTCCTTGTGATGGACAGGGATAAGGACGCGGCCCTTGCGAAGATACGGGAGCTGGGGGTGGTTCACCTGGAAAGGAAAACCGCTTCTTCGCCGGCCCTGACTAAACTTATGGATCGCCGTGTCCAGCTCGATATAGCAACCGGAGTGCTCAACGCCTTTACCCCGAAAAAGAAGAGTAAAAATGTAGAGCCTCCGCCCAAATTTGACGGGGATCTCGCAAGCCATGTGGTGGCTCTTTCCGATCGCCGCAAGAAACTGCAAGACTATATCTTCAACCATCAGAGGGAGATGGGCTACTTTGAAAAATGGGGCGAGTTTGAGCCAAAGGATTTCGCATATCTTAACCAGCACGGGGTGAACGCGCAACTCTACGATATTACTATAGCTTCCTATGAGAAAAATACTACCGATGTGCCGCATATCGTCCTGTGTAAGGACAAAAAGAATAATTTCGTACGCCTTTTGGCTTTTGATGCTATACCTAACGAGCGTCCCTATGTCTTGCCTGAAAGGCCCCTTTCCGTGGTTATCGAAAGGAACAAAATCCGAAAAGCCGAGATGGCCAAAATCGAAGCTGAACTGACTGCTCTCTCGCCGTTGATAAATCAGATCGAAGACAAAAAGAAATCTTTGCTTTCTGATATTGAATTCGAAACTGCCAGCATCGGCATGGAACACATTGAAAACGATGCTGCGGCATCGGATGTAAGCATTTCCTGGATGTCCGGCTATGCTCCGGCGCCTGACTTGGGTCTGCTTAAGCGGGCGGCCAGCGAAAACGGCTGGGCTTTTTGCGCGGCGGATCCGGCTGAAGACGATATGCAGGTTCCCACGAAACTGAAAAACAACAAGTTTGTGGAGCTCCTTTATCCCCTTACAGGTTTTCTGGAGATGTCGCCGGGGTACCGGGAAGTGGATGTTTCCGGCTGGTTCCTCCTCTTCTTTACCCTGTTCTTCGGCATGATCTTCGGGGACGCCGCGTACGGCACGATACTCTGCCTGATTTCGATCATCTTTATAGCAAAGACCTCTAAAAAAGGCACGCCGCCGATTTTTAAATTCATGTTGTTGATGAGCATTTCAAACCTTGCCTGGGGCATCCTTACCTGCGCGTGGTTTGGTTTTGATGTTTCCGCGGTGCCGCAGGTTTTACAAAATATCAGCCTCCCCCTCATTGTCAACACGTCGGATAACCCGGCATGGCTTGCCGCCTACAACGCGAATAATTTCTGGATTCGTTCCGGGCTGGTTTCCACATACAACAACGTTGACTCGATGAACAAGGGGATTACATCCAACCTAATGCTCTTCTGTTTTTCCGTCGCCCTTACTCAACTGGGCATTGCCCATATCAAGGGGATAATCGCCAACATCAAGTCCAAGTCCCCCAAGGTGCTGGCGGAATTAGGGCAGTTGGGAATGTTGATTGGGATGTACTTTGTGGTCCTTTCCCTCGTGGTGTTCAATACCGGGTTCGGCGGGGTAAAACCCTGGCAGTTTTACTCCCTGTTTGGCGGTTTCGCGCTGAACTTTGTTTTTGGCAATTACGAAGGAAGCGTTCTCAAATCCTTTCTTACAAGCTGCGCGAATATTCTTACGAACGTGCTGAACATTACCAGCGTGTTCTCCGACATCATGTCCTACATCAGGCTTTGGGCGGTAGGTCTGGCCGGGGCTTCCATAGCCAGTACGGTCAACGGCTTTGCCGGTCCCCTTGTAAGCCACTTGATCTTTTTTATATTCGGCCTGGCGCTTTTTTTGTTCGGCCACAGTTTTAACATGGTGCTCAACGTGTTGTCGGTTTTGGTCCACGGGGTAAGGCTTAATACGCTGGAATTTTCTTCACACCTGGGGCTTACCTGGTCCGGTTTTTCATATAAGCCGTTTGCTAAACGGTAGAAGTATAAAGCGAGTAATTTTACGAACAGGAGTTTTTTATGGATCCAAAAATTTTAGGGATGATAGGCGCGGGCGTTGTGATGGGGATTTCAGCCCTTGGTTCCGGGGTGGGAATAGGTATTGCGGGATCCGCCACAATAGGTGCCTGGAAGCGCTGTTATAAGGCCAATAAACCCGCACCTATGACCCTTCTTACCTTTGCGGGCGCTCCCCTGACCCAGACATTTTACGGGTTTATTCTAATGCAGCAGATGTTGAATGCGTCTTCAACGGTGAATCCAGGTCAGCTCCTGGGAATGGGGTTTGGCTCGGGTTTTGCAATAGCTTTTTCCGCCATTGCACAAGGCCAGGCAGGAGCCGCCGGCGCGGACGCGTTGAGTGAAACCGGCAAAGGTTTTGCAAACTACATAGCCGTAGTTGGTATCTGCGAAACTGTTGCCCTCTTTGCTATGGTTCTTTCCATGACAACTCTTGGTTAATAGTAAGCAACAATAGTCTGGCAGGCTCTAAGGCCGCCGTTGTCAATATGCATTCGCGGACAATCCAAATTGGCGGCTTTGGCCGTGTTGAATCAGTTACTCTTGGAAGCGGTCTTCCCCTGGTTATTCAAACCATGTGGAAGGACCGCCTTTCGTTTTCTGATCTTGAGGGAAAAGAAGGCGAAGCCGTAATCGCCCGTATCGAAGGGCTAAAGAAGATGGGCTGTGGCCTGCTTCGCTTCGCGGTTCCCAACTTGAACGCTGCCGAGGTTCTTGGAAAACTGGCCTCTATGATTTCCATGCCACTCGTCGCGGACATCCACAATGACCATAATATCGCCCTTCGCTGCCTTGACTTTCCAATAGCAAAGATACGTATAAACCCCGGCAATATCGGCGACAAGGCCAAGGTCGAGCAGGTTGTGAATAAAGCGGCGGCTAAATCCCGGCCCATACGAATAGGGGTGAACGCGGGGAGCCTTCCGGCGGATATCAGGCAGCGCGTGGACTCCGGTTTGCTTGAAAGCGCCGAGGCCCTGGTACTGGCTGCGGAGCGGGAAATTGCCGTTTTTAATGAATTGGGTTTTGCCGATTTTATGGTCTCAATGAAGGCCTCTTCAGTTGCCGATACTATAAAGGCGAACAGAATTTTCGCGGAACGGAACGACGTTCCCCTCCATGTGGGGGTAACCGAGGCGGGGCCCCTCATCGCCGGGGTAGTGCGTAATGCCACGGCGCTTGTGGCTCTTTTGGGAGAAGGAATTGGCGATACCATCCGGGTTTCCCTTTCGGACACTATGGAGAACGAGGTAATTGCCGCTCGGGAGATCCTTGAAACGGTAAGGGAGCTGAAGGGGGCAGGGGAGACCTCGCGCCAGCGTGGTGTGCGCATTGTTTCCTGCCCCCGCTGCGGGCGAAGCGGTTTCGACACCCACGCTTTTACCGCGCTTTGGCAGAACCGCCTTTACGCCATGGACAAGAATATTACCGTAGCGATAATGGGTTGCGCGGTAAACGGCCCGGAAGAAGCCAGGCATGCGGATCTCGGCATTACCGGCGCGGGGGACAAGGTGCTTATCTTTTCGAAAGGAAGGATCATACGCACCATAAACGCCGTCGAAGCGGATGCCGCTTTCGAGGAAGAGTTAGGGAGGCTTTAATTTTACATGAAAATTAAATATTTTTTCCTTGCTTTGTGCCTTTGTGCTTTTGTGAGCGATTATGGAGCTGCGGCTCAGGCCAACCAGCCCTGGTGGTACACCATGGAACAAGGAAAGCTTCTTTTTCGAAAAGGTTCCTATGGAGACGCTCTTCTTACTTTTGAAGATGCCCGCCGCCAGAGGATTGCACAGTTTACAAGGCTGGAAGATGATTTCATTTTTTTTCTTTCCATACCTGAGGTTCGCCGCCTCGGAGACTCACTGGAATTTGTAGAAAGGTATATTTCAGAGCGCCGTGAAACTGCCGCCGCAACCGCCCTTAATGAGCTTTACTATCGCGTTCCAAAAGACAGCTTAAACGGTTCAGTATCACGCGCCCTTAATGAATTGGATCGCCTGAAAAGCTACCCGGAGGCGGAATACTGGCTGGGCGAGACTTACAGAGCCGAAGGAGAACTCGGCCTTGCGCTCCGCCAGTATGAAAAAGCCTGGAGCGAAAGGAGCCTTCTTGAAATTCCAGGATTTGAGATTGAAATTCTTTATAAAATTACCGAGGTGCACAGGATACGCGGAAATTACCAGGAAATGGAAAGGCGGGCTAATGAAATTATTGATGGAACAGGACCCAATGGTGTTCCCAGGGACAGCCTTTGGGCGGGTAGTTCCCAAGGGTCTTCAAATCAAATTCGGGCCGCCATGGCAAGAATACTGGAAAATGAAGGGGTAAGCCGCTTCCTGACCCTATACCGTTATAACAACACCGACACTGAAAGGGCCCACCGTCTTTTGGGTTTTTTTTACTATTCCTCAAGCAGGTATACTCAGGCGATGGAGCACCTGATGTTTGCCTTCTTAATCCAGAATTCCGTACTCATCGAAGAACTAATCCGCCGGGACTATGACTATACTTTTTCCACCCTGGAAAATCTGATAACGCTTGTCCAGAGGCGTCCGGAACTTGCCGCTTTTATGGAAGAAACGGAATACTATAGAACCGCCTATTACCTTGCAACCGCTTTGTACGCCTCGGGAAAAACGAGGCCCGCTTCCCAGCTCTGGGCTTTTCTGGCCGCCAGAAACAACGCCGGAGAGTGGGGAAACCGCGCGAGGAGAAATCCAACGCCTTACATTGAAAGGCCGCTGGAGCGATTCTGATCCGAGACCAATACCTTATGAGAAAAACATACCCCGCCGAACCGAAACTACGCGCTCTGCGCTAAACTTGACCCACAATTTTTCGAAATAGTCTGCCATCCCTTTGCCGGATTTTTACAAATCTATGGGTCAAGTTTAGTGTTCTGTCTTAGGTTCAAAAGACGGCGGGGTATGTTGATCTAGGTATTTTGACCTTTCCATTTCGGCCTGAAGCCAAGGTAACCCAGTATGGTCAAAAATGAGAAATACACCGGTGTAAAGAGCAGTGTAAGCGCATAGGCAAATTTTCCCTTGGGGAGTGAACAGCCGAAGAGACGCAAGTTCGCGAAGTTGTTAAAAAGCATGGATGTCAACACCCCCGCCGGCAGCGGCCAAAGGAAAGGAAAAAACGGCAGCAATGGGAAAGTAATTACCCCCATGGCGATAGTGATCATCAGGAAATTGTAATTCAGACGTGTGGAAAGATCGGGACTAAAAAGGCCGCCGTTATTCCAGCGCAGGGTCTGGTTAATCAGGGCCTTCCATGTGTTCTCGCTGTGCGTAATCACATGCACATCCCTGCCGGTGGCTGCGCGGATTTTAAAGCCTGAGCAGGATCGTATTCTGGAAATAAGGGCTGCGTCTTCGGTAGGCGAGGGGGCCACGTTTTCGTAGCCGCCTACCGCATCCAGGCAGGAGCGCCTCAGGATGAGGTTATTCCCAAAACCGCCGCCTGCCGCGCCCAGGCCGGTGGCCCCCGTCAGGTAAACAAAGCGAATTCCGTGCTCATAGCATTGGTATAGTGAGAAAAAGTCTTTTCGCTTGGACCCTTTTTCATAACGCTTCAGTACCGGCCCGATTATAACCCCAGTTTTACTGTCAGACATTCGTTTTACCATTCCTTGAATCCAGAGCGGAGGCAGTTCGCAGTCAGCATCGGTGAATAGGAGAAACTCTCCGGATGATTCCTCAATCCCTTTAGTAAGGGCGTATTGTTTATGGTTGGGGCCCGGATTTTCACTTAGAGATATAACCCTGGCCTTTTCCTTTCCGGCCTTTGTTCTATTGATGAAGGCGCAAATTATATCCAGGCTTTCATCTTCCGATCTGTCGTTTACAAAAATGTATTCGGCCCTTGGATAATCCTGCTTTTCAATGCTTTTTAGCAGTCCTTCCATGCGGCCGCTTTCATTGTGTACAGGAATTATGACCGAAACGGCAGGCAGCGCTTCATCCGCGTTAGCAACGGCTTTCTTTTCCCTGGCTAGTTCCAGCGAAATGCCTATCATGCTGGCGATATGAAGCCCCACAAAAATCACATAATAGATAAACGGGAAAACAGTAAAAAAAAGCTCCGCTGTATTCAAGGCTTTGCTCCGGATTAACCGAGAGTGTGCAATTATATTGCTTTAAACCATCATAATTTATATGCGCCGGCCTTGAGAACCCCTTTTCGAATTATGGTCTTTTTGCTATACTTAATATCTTAAGAGGAATATATCATGAAAATGGCAATAAAAAAATATCGATACATTTTTGTGCTTTGTTTTATGCTCGTTTCGGCTTTCGTTCAGGCCCAAACCGCGCAGAGAATCGAGCAACTATTGGAAAAAGAAACGATCAGCTACCAAGAGGCGGCCTGGATTATACTGGAGGCGACGGGCAAGTTCAGCTTAGTAAACACAGACGTTATTTCCGGTCCGGAAAAAGCGTACCAGTATGCGGCAGAAAACGGATGGCTGCCAGTGAACATTACCCCCGATACAACCGCAACGCTTGAAGGCGTTTCCCTCCTGATAATGCATTCTTTTGGAATTAAGGGCGGCATTTTATATTCTTTTTTCAAATCTCCCCACTATGCGTACCGGGAGTTGGTATATAAGGGTATAATCCAGGGAAAGATCAGCCCGAAAATGGCGGTATCGGGTAATATGCTGATTTTTAGTACAAATCAGACCATTATGGAGCAGGAAGAAGACAATTTCGATCTGGTAACCAAAATAAACACTATGCTTAGGGCCAATAATGTAGCCAATGCCATCGCTGTACTTACCGGTGAGGGGGTTACTATTGTCTTTGCCACTCCACAATTTCAGGCAAATACCGCAGAAATGTTTGCGGCGGAATCGGATGATCTCAGAGTAATTACGGGCATATTAAAATCCATTGCCGTCCGGAAAATAATTGTCAGCGGTCATTCCGCGCTCGCCGGAACCGCAGGGGCGCAGATGGGGACTTCCATCGAACGAGCCCAGGCGGTGAAAGATTATTTTATTTCTCAGGAGCTTATGCCTGATAATGATATTTATATACGGGGTTTCGGCGCTCAGCGGCCCGTTGGGGATAACAATACCGCTGAAGGAATGGCCAGGAACCGGCGGGTAGAAATTACCATAGTGGAGTAACGATAGTGAAAAGTATTTATAAAGTTTGTTTGTATATTCCGTTGATGATTTTGTTCTCCTTTCCGCACTTATGGGCGCAGGACTTTGGCCTCATATTTGATCAAACCGCAGGGTTTGGCAATGGCAAGTTTGATTACGAGGGAACCTTGATTCCGCGATACTCTACATTTCTGGGAGAGGATGGTGAATTCTATATCTCGGGAGGGATAAAGGTTGAAGGCCTCAACGGGAGCATAACCTTTATACCGGAACTTCTGCGGACAGAGCTTTCCTGGCATTTTGATATTGGAGATTTAAAAGCGGGGCGTATATATTACTCGGCGCCGCTGCCGTTCATCGTGGAAGGGCTGTTTGACGGGGCAAGGTTTTCCTTAGACACAGCGATGGGGAGTTTCAGTATCGGGGCTATGTACACAGGGCTCCTCTATAAGAAGCAGGTAAACATTACCATGACGGAAAAAGAACTGTTATCCAACTCATCCAAATTGGACTACGGTAATTTCGCGAATACTTATTTTGCTCCACAACGTCTTATTTCCGCAGTTGGCTGGGAATATCCTAACCTGCTGGATATAGTCAGGGTAAGGCTTGCCCTGTTGGGCCAGTTCGATCTGTCCGGTGAAAAGCTTAACAGCCAGTATCTGGCGGCGCGGTTCACGATGCCGGTTGAAACGTTTGTTGTTGATCTTGGCGGATGTCTGGAAGCGATAGAGGATTCAAGTGATCCGAGAGTTGAATTTGCCGGGGAATTTGGTATTGGCCGGATGCTTCCGGTATTTGCCCAGAGTCAGATTTCACTGTTGGGACGCTTTTCCAGCGGCGCTTTTCAGCCTGTAACGACTATGCCCCAGGGAGATGTCTATAAGAAAAGACTTTCCGGACTTTCGATGATTTCCCTGGATTATACTGCCCGGTTTGACCGGTATGTTTCCGCGGGGCTTTCATTCTCTTTCTTTGCCGACAGCGGAGATTCTTCTTTGGGAAATGAGTTGTTTGGGAAATTGTATTGGAGCCCGGCGTCTGATTTATGGCTTAATCTGGGAGGGGGAGTATTTATCCCTTACACGGGAAATGTCGGAATTCTTTGGCGGCTTGAGTTGAACGCCGTTTTCTCAATATATTAAGGAGTGAATGATGAAAAGAACAGTAGCGGCGATTATTTTTTTATTGGCAGGTTTTTGTGTTTTCGCGCAAAATGGAACTATACGTGAATTGAGCGGCATAGTGGAAATTAAAAAGCCGGGATCTTCGAGCTATGTAGCCGCGAAAGCCGGAGACCAGGTAAGCCAGGATACTATTATTTCCACGGCTTTAAAAAGTGTCGCCATGGTTGAGATTGGCAGCGCGGTTATCTTGGTACAACCCCTGACCCGTCTGTCTCTGACAGAAATCAGCGCTTCCGCCAGTAGTGAAACTATCAATATAAACCTCCAGACTGGAAGGGTACGGGTAGATGTAAATCCTCCTGCGGGACTAAAGGCGTCCATGACGGTGACCAGCCCCAGCGCGACCGCTTCCGTTCGCGGTACCAGCTTCGATCTAAGCACTCAGAATCTCTATGTCCAGCACGGTAGCGTGAGTTTTACGGGGAATAGGGGTAATTCACTACTGGTAAATACCGGTTCCGACAGCCAAGTGAAAACAGACGGCAGTGTGGTCGATCCTTTAGACACCAGAAGCGGCAGATTGCTGCCGCCATTGCCGGCAGGAGTGGATACCCGCGCCGGAGCGCCCGTTGAAACGTTCCGTTCAAACGGGGCAATTATCATAGATATTGCATATTAGTAATACCCTACTGGAGATAAGGGGATTCGGCTTCCAGGGGCTCACATCCTGTTCGCCCCTTCCAGCCCACCTTCGCAATCCCGCCGCATCCATGCGGCGCATGGTTGTTTCAAGGCTTCCGCCTTGTACGGGTTTTAAGGATTGCTCCGTTTCGAATCCCCAATTTACCTGCTTTGCTTCTGATTAATTGAGAGTGGGCGCTTACACTTTTTATTTTGTTTACTGGAGATAAGGGGATTCGAACCCCTGACCTATAGATTGCGAACCTATCGCTCTACCAACTGAGCTATATCCCCCGGTTTCTTCTTAACTCCTTATAATGCAAGACTTAGCTACTTTATCGCAGTTTTCTCGGTAGTGTTAATTGTGTCGGTTATTCGGCTATGTGTCAATATGTGGAAAGATAAATGCAGCAATTTAAAGTTTAGCCACAGATCTCAAGATTGATAGGAACAAACCGATAACATTGCCCTACAAAGCCTCGATAATAAAGTATGGGAAAGGGAATATTTAACGGCTTGCTGAATAATCTTAAGGCAGCTGCGGAAGGTTTAAAAGATAACAGGCGGGAAGGCTTCGACCTTAAATACAAACTTAT
>Ga0268262_10000923_pt1 | contig 37932 bp, 31 predicted proteins | sample TergutNc150P3_FD_190354 | JGI IMG/M metagenome (GOLD analysis project Ga0268262, IMG submission 190354) | Nasutitermes corniger P3 segment gut microbial community from laboratory colony in Florida, USA - Nc150 P3 (SPAdes) (version 2) | ecosystem: Host-associated > Arthropoda: Insects >...
GTGCAAGCAAAACAAACAGGAGATAAGAATCGTGGGCGATAGGCAAGTGAGGTGCGATTATGCTGAATGACGTACTCTTTGAGGCTCAAAACAGCGTGTGCACGTTCGGGCACGGCAAGAAGCTGGTGCGGGCGGTGGACGGCGTGTCGTTCGACATCAAGGACGGCGAGATAGTCTCGCTCGTGGGCGGCTCCGGTTGCGGAAAGAGCGTTCTCGCCAAGATGATGCTCGGCCTGCATCACCCCACCTCCGGCGCGTTCACCTACAAGGGCGCCCCCATCACCGACTACAACGTCCACTGGCGCGAGGTGCAGGCGGTCTTCCAAGACCCGTTCAGCTGCTTCAACCAGTTCTTCACGATCCGCTCCCAGCTGAAAGCCGCTTTCGGCATATATAAGGAAAAGCCCTCCAACAGCGAGATGGAGGAGCGTGTAGATCAAGCCCTCCTTGCCGTCAACGTCAAACCGTCCGAGCTGGAGGGAAAATACCCCTTTGAGCTCTCCGGCGGCCAAATGCAAAGAATGTTATTGGCCAGAATCTTCGTCCTTAAGCCCAAAGTCCTAATAGCCGACGAGCCGACAAGCATGGTCGACGCGTGCGTGCGGGCCAATATCCTTGATTACCTGATGAAACTTAAAGAAGAGCTGAGCATGACTATCGTCTTCATCACGCACGACATCGGCCTGGCCTACTACGTGAGCGACCGTCTCTTCATCATGCACAAAGGCAAGATAGTCGAACAAGGCGCCCCCGACGACGTAACCCTGCACCCAAAGAGCGAACACACTATCCAGCTGCTTGAGGATATTCCTGAGATACATAAGGAGTGGATTAAAAGGTAAAACACTGTCTGAACTAGGATTAGTAGGATTATAAGGATTATAGGATTATAGGATTATAGGATTAAAACATAGTGCTCCATTTGGCGTCAGGTCACTTCGACTTCGCTCAGTGACCTTTCGGGTGTAATTAGTTGGCTGAGCGAAGTCGAAGCCCGCGACGCGAAGCGGCGCATGTTTAAAAAAAGTCCCTCCCCCCTTTTTGTGGGGGGAGGGATTGAAGGTGGAGGGGGCTAATGTAGCGGGGCGTTGCGGGGCGGAGCCCCGCAGGGTGGGTAGCGGAAAACAAAAATGGGCGAAGCCCATTTTTGGTTGGAGCGAGGGAGGGCGCAGCCCTCCCCTTAAATGAATTTGATTTTTTAATTTATTTTTAATTTGATTTTGATTCCTATACAGATAAAAACACATTTAATCATTTTTTAAGATTAAAGATTGGAGGTCCGTTTGGCTATGTTCCACAAACGAATGATCCGCGCGGCGCGCGTGGCGGCGGTGGTTGCGATGGTTGCCGTTGCCTTGCCTTCCGCGACCGGCGCGGAGTCGCTGTCCGATAAGGTTGACAGGCTGGAGGGCTCGCTCGACGATATTGAGTCGAAAGTCCAGTCCACGTTGGTCTCCGGCGGGTCGAGTCCGGTCTCGTTCTCCGGAGAGGCGCGGCTTAAGGTGCAGTATCACAACCTTGGGTTTGACGCGCCGGGGTACATGGCGACCGATAGGAGCTACTTGCAGTCGGGTTGGGAGGGTAACGAGAACATTTACCGTTTGGGGATGGTGGTTCACCCCGGGCGCAACCTTGTGCTGTGGTCGAAGATCGGGTTTCAGCACACGATTACCGGCGCGGGCAGCGAGTTGGTTCCGCCGAACGGCGAAGGGTTTATTGAGTACCCGTATAGACACGACAAGGTGCGTAACAGCGTAACGATACACGAGGATATGAACGCCGGCATCGCGGTGCGTACCGTGCCCGCCTCGTTTTGGGTGAAGATGGGCAACACGCTGTGGACGGAGGCCTCCCCGCTCACGGTTTGGAAGTCGCAACCGCGTACTTTCGCGTGGGAGTACCTGCCTTTTGAGGTTGAGCAGCCGATAGCCCGTTATTACGAGTACAACATCGCCAAGGGCGAAAAGGCCGGGCGGGCGGCGTGGAACAAGAAACCGTTCAACGGGCTGAATGTTGAGAGTATCAACCTTCCGTTGGATTTTTACGCCAACTTTGTTTACGGCACGTTTGAGCGCTACGATAACTTTGAGCGGGAGTACATTGACTTTGCGAACGATTTGGGGTACGCCGACGGGGACGGGGCGGGGACGTTTCCGGCCAAGGGGCACGGTATAGGCGATTCGTACCGCCATGTGATTCACGGGCGGCTGGCGAAAAACAATATATTCGGCGAAATGACGCTGGGGCTCAACTACGTAGGCATTGATTACAAAGAGCAGGACGTGCTTTTCGCGTACAAGAGCGGGAGCGGCGCCGCCTACATATTGTTGAAGGAGTTTAAGGGCGACGATTCGATATTCGTTAAGGAACCGAAGACCGTGTCCGTGGATTTGCGCGGACCGATTACCGGGTCGTTCTCTATGCACGCCGATTTGGCGCTCAACTGGACGGATACGGTATGGATGATTGATCCGGACACCGGCCATACGCCGTCCGCGCGCGCCTCAAATCCGGCGTGGTACAACCAAAGCGAGGTCGGCGACGCGAAGTTAGTTCCGGCGTTTTACTCGAAGTTTACGTATGACGATTTATTTAAACTTGACGCCGACCTTGCTTGGATCAGTCCGGGTTTCTACTCCCCGTTCTCGTTCGCGGCGCCGACGGACGCGTTCTACGCGTTCGGTTCCAACATGGTGGGGGCCGGCAAGTTCATAGCCCGCGGCGAGGGCTCTCCGTATACGCAGAACATGGCCGGCGTCCAACTTACCTACACGCCTAAATTGCCCGGTTACGGCCATTTGAGGCTCAAGTACGGGCAGCATTGGAACATAACCGACGAGGGGCGCGACCTTCTGTTCTTCCCGCACCGGCTCAACGGTTCCGACGCCTCCACGTTCTTTCACAGCTCGTTCAACAGGTGGGGGAACGGTTTGATTGACAACTCGTTGAAAGCCGGCGGCAAAACCTACAGAGGGCGCTTGGGAGATGAGAGCTTTTATATGATGTCAAGTTGGAACGATAACGTTGGAATGCAGCAAGTCGCCGGGCCGGGCGCGGGCGGGTTGCGTTCCGATTATATGTCGATGTTTGAGGGCTTTGTCCCATACAACAACCCTGAAGAGGCTTTCCTGAATTGGCGGTCGGGCAGATATTTGGACAGACCGTACAATCCGCTTTTAGGGGCAGGAAACCTTGTGCCCGCCGGAAACCTCTCCGATCTTAGCGACGGCAGGGCGGCCAGCGCCGGCAATATCCTTGAGAACTACTCGACAATCAGGAATCAATCGCACTTCGCCTACGATACCGCCGCCGACGGACGTATCGACACGCTGACGACCAGTACAAGCTGGGTGCCGGTGAGTAAGAAGTACACGTTCAACTTGGAGCTTGACGCCGCTTACGATATAGGCAAGGCGGTCGGTTACAAGAGAGACCTTTTTGTGGGCGGGTACGTTGGTGTCCACGGGATAACAAGGGGCGGTATGTCGTTTTTGGAATTCGGCGAGAAAGGCGATAACACGCTCTTATGGTCATTTTACACGAGGCTTGAGCCGGCAATCGCCGTCCACAAGAGTTTTTACATACTGGGCCTCTTCGGGTTTGAGAATTGGCGTTCGGACAAATCTTGGATGATGGTTTCCCGGGATACCGCGAAGATTACGTCGACCAATCCCAATGGAGCCACGGGCGTTCTTAATCCGACGGCGGAAGTTTCGAGCGCGATATCTCCGAAAAACTTTGTTCAGGTTCCCATTGATTTCCGCGACTTCGCCTACGGCGTCGGTTTCGACTGGGATGTCTTTGAGCGCGTGGGTTTGCACGGGCGTTTCAAGGTGATACAGCACATTGACCAGGGGCTGAACGATGCGTATAAGGCGTGGGGCGTAGACGCTAAGCCGGCTGACAAGAACGATTGGGTCACGCCGGTAGTTTCACTCGAAATCAAAACTTGGTTTTAATGGGGAGGGATAATATTATGAGCGTTAACAAAGCAAATAAACTGAATCGAAATACCATATCAAGGCAAGAAGAAAGGCTGTGTTCTATGAAGAAGCTTTTCCAAGTTACGCTGGCGCTGATGCTTTGCGTGTCGGCGGTGTTTGCGCAGGAGGATATTGCGGAGCGGGTGGACGGTTTGCAGACGCGGGTGAACGGCGTGCTCTCCAAGGCCGGCATCCATTTCAGCGGAGAGTTCAGGTCGCAGTTTCTAAATTCGCAGGTTTCCGGCGAAGCTGTGGACACCACCGTGAAAAGGTCGGAGTCATCCGAGTTTACGAGCGTTGATTTCGACATCGTCGCGAGGCCGAATACGGTGCTCGGCGCGCGCGCCATGTTCCGTCTGCATCAGGATTGGCGGAACTTTTTCTCGGACGTGCAGAACCCTATCACTACCCGCTGGTTGAGCATAGACGGGCAGATGGGCGGGATGCTTGAGTACCACGCGGGCGACTACTTTAAGAAGATCTCCCCGCTCACGCTTTGGAACCACGAGTTTGAGCTGTTATACGAGCCGGAGATATTCGCCGCCGCCCGCAAATTCGCGATGTCGGAGGCGTTTGTGGGCGATTCAAATAGGCTGTTGCAGGGTTTTGACATCGCGTTCAAGGCCGAGATGTTCCCTATTCTCAAGGAGGTCGGCGCGGATGTTTTCGGCGCTCGATTGGCGACGCGGGGCACGAAAGAGTCCATGGTCGTTTCGAATCCGGCGAACTATGACAAGTATCTTATCGGTTTTAATATCGGGTCGCAGATAATAACGGGCGCCGGTTTTGCCTTGAGCGATATCTACATATACGACTATCTCGCGAGCTACTCCGGCACCGAGGACGCGGCGAAAGACGGTGATCCGCAGGCGACCAATGTCATTGCCGGGCGCTTGAATGCCGATACGCGCACCTTTATGGACGACGATATGATTCTTGCCGGCATCAACTTTGAGGCCGCGTATTCGTCCGATAATCACTTTAAGTACGATGCCGACGCCACCGCCGCCGCTAAGGCCGCCGACCCGGACGCTCACGCCGTTTACAATGACACCGCCGTTACAGGTATGGCTATAAATGTCGGCCTCTCGCTTCGCGTGGCGCTTAACGAGGAAAACAACATCAAATTGACGGCCGACTATATCATGAACGATTCGGCGTTCAGGAACGACGCCGCGCAGACGCCCTACTTCACGCAGCGTCAGATCATGAACTACGAAAACGGTCTTAGCGGTTTGGGCTCGGAGAACCCGTTCGACGCCATGTATAGGACGGTTTTCAAATACGTGCCGCCCCAGTATCCCGGCAGCGGGCAGCCGTTCTACGCGCAGCCGCAAACCAAGAACGCTTACAACAACGTGATCCTTTCGCCGGGGGCGAGCGACACGTACGTACCAAGCGTATTCCAAGTCGCCGGCAACAAGGCTACCGCCGACCGTGTCGGCCCCATAGTCAAGTTGGACGGCTCGTTCTTGGACGAGGCGTTTACGGTAGGGGCGAGGTTGGCGATGCTCAAAACGAGGAATGAGACGTTGCATAAGCAACCTTACGAGAAGTCGCCCTATCATTCGGATGAGGCTACCGGAGAACAGTTCCCTGCCGTTTTCGATACCGTCCGCGCCAATATTCCGGTCGCCGATTACATGACGGCGGGCGGCGGCGCGAGCGTTGACATCGCCAAATTTTTGCCGGCGGTCGGCCCCTCGCTCAAGATCGGCGGGTCATACATGATGTACAATTCTGTAATCGGGGATGTTAAGGCCGGAAAGCTTAATACCGACGACGACGGCAACGCTCTCGCGCCGCCCGCTTTGACCCTGATCGAACACAGGAGCGAGAGTCAGCTGCTCAGCTTCGAGATCAACTACAACTTTTGGTCGCGCTTCAGCCTTCTTTTCGGATACCAGCAGCTCGGCACGTCTATTAAGTCCGATGATATAGGCGAGATAAGGGGAATGAGCGGACTCTCTTATGTCGAAGGGATAGTCGAAGTGACAGACAAAGGATCCAATAGTACGAGCAAGGAAGAGAGAGTGTTTGGATTTAAAGAGGTCAAGTATACTTTTGACAATTTAGCGTTCGGTTTGGGATACAAGGTCGCCGAAGGTTGCGCTCTGACGGTTAAGCTCACGATGCTGTCGGGCAAGGTGGAACCTGTTAGCGGTTCGGAGGCTGACCAGATTGAGTACGAAAGCGACGCCGAGCGCGTAAAGTTATTGAGCTACAAGGATAAGTATACGGCCATGCAGCCCGAAGTGTTTTTGACGGTAAAATTTTAATTTAATATAAGGGAGGAGATGTGCGATGAAAAAAAGGACAGGATTTATCATAGCCGGTCTGTTTGCGGCCGTCGCGCTTATTGTCGGTTGCGGCGTGCAGTTCAGGCCGCTTGGAGGCGCGCAGGTTGATTCCGGCGCGGCCGACGGCGCTAAAAAAGCGTCGGCCGGCGAGTCGCAGGTGGTGTATCGTTTCTTTGATGAAGACTTTGTCGCCGGCGGCTACCAGTACGTCTACCCCGACGCGTCTAAGGTGTACATCCCCGAAAACTCCGGCAAAAACGGCGAGGTGGCGTTGCAGTTCGACTTGGTCGCGAATGATTATTCGGGCGGATCCGTCTGCTTATACAATATGATGTACGACCTCACATCCTACATCTCCGCCGGCGCGCTCCAGTTTTGGGTTAAGGGCAGCAACGGCGCCGAGATAGCTTGGGCGGCGCTCGTCGACGACGAAAACGGCGACGGCAAGAAGACCGTCGTGCGCCTCCCGATCAACAACTACGGCGGTATCACCAAAGATTGGACCCTTGTAAGCATCCCTCTCGTCGATTTCGGCAAACGCGGCGTCTTCTGGGACGCCAAGAAGCGAGTGGAGGTGCCCGAACCTTTCCAGTGGAACAAAGTCTGCGAGTTCCGCATAGAGATCAAGAAAAACGAAAACCCCTCTTTCCGTATTTGGGTGGACGACATCTTTATCGTCAGCAACGTATTTGAAGCCAAAGAGGTCGAAAATGTAGAGTACTGGGACGATAGGCAAGAGGTGCTTGAGGATGTTCCGGTTGCGAGCAAGCCGGCCGTCAAGGAGACCGACAAGATAATGGTCGGCGGCTCCCCGTCGGGCTTTGCCTACGTCTACGGCGGCAAGACCGCTTTCAAGGAGCAGAAGACGAAGTCGGGCGCGTCGGTTTTGGCGTGTTACTTAGACGGCGGCGACTACTCCGGCGTTACGGTTTCTTTGGGCGACGGCAAGTTCTCCAACCAAACGAACGCCCGGACGGCGAAAGCCGCCGGTATAGCCTTCTGGGCCCGCGGCGGCGAGGGCGTGAGCAATATCGGCGTCGGGCTCTTGGACAACCAAGGCAAAAACAGCTCCGGCGCGGAGATGAAGGTGCAGACGAAGCTGATCCTCGGCGATTTCGGCAAGATCGAGCCGACGTGGAAGTACTACATGGTGCCTATCCGCTCTTTCAGGCCGGAGGGGCTCTATTGGGACGACGGCAAAAAAGCCGAGGTCTCCGCCAAGGTGGATTGGGCGAAGATACAAGAGGTGCGCTTCTCGGTAGGCAAGGGCGACAACAAGATCCCAGCCTCCGACCCGGTCTCTTTCTACGTAAAGGATATCTCTTTCATTGAGGATATTCCCGGCTACGTGAACCCGGAGGATTACTGGAACGCGTTCAAGTCCAACGCCCCGGAGATCAAGCTGCACGACTTGGAGACGGAGGGCGATCAGAAGTGGGAGACCTCGAACGGCCCCAAATCCGAGGTTTCGTTCAAGTACTCCGAGTCGGGCGCGCCCAGCGGCGGCAGCAAGGCGCTGGAGGTTACCTACAGGTTGGGCGACTGGGTGGACGTTCTCTTCAACTATAGGGATCAGAACCGCCCCGCCGAGCAGCGCGATTGGACGAAGCACTGGGGGTTGAAGTTCGACTTCTACACCGATAAGCCCTATCAGCCTATAACCGTTCAGGTTCAGGACAAGGGCAACGAGATATTCGTGGCGCCGTCGGGCGGCAACAAGGGGTGGAACGAGGTTATAGTTCCGTTCAAGAACTTCGCGAAGTTCCCCTACTACCAGCCGGACGACGCGGTGCAGAACGGCAAGTTTGACCTTGACGGGGTCATTGTGCTCGACTTCAAGCCCGCCGGCGAGGGATCGCGCGGCACCTACAGGATCGACAACATAAGGCTGACCAACGACAGGGTCGCCAAGGTCAAGGAAGATCCCGCCAATGTCGCCGTTACGCTCACCGGCAGCGACAAGGTGATCACTAAGAAGATAAACGAGGGGCTCTTCGGCATAAACGTGGCGCTGTGGGACGGCGATTTGCTGCTGCCCGCCACGGAGAAGTTCGTGAAGGATGTGAATCACCACGTGCTGCGCTACCCCGGCGGTCTGCGCGCCGACGAGGATCACTGGGAAGAGGTGATGAAGAAGAAAGACTGGATGGTCGACACGGACGAATTCTTGGATTTCTGCAAGAAGACGAACACTACGCCGATGATCACGGTCAACTACGGAACCGGCACGCCGGAGGAGGCGGCCAAGTGGGTCACCCACGTCAACAAGGTCAAGAAGGCGAACGTGAAGTACTGGGAGATAGGCAACGAGCTGTACGGCAGCTGGCACGCCAACCACTGCACCCCGGAGGAGTACGGCAAGCGCGCGAGGGAGTTCGCCAAGCAGATGAAGGCGGCGGATCCCAGCATTATCATTACGGCGGTTTGGATGCTTGAGGGCGAGTGGAACAAGAACTCGTTCGGGCAGCTCAAAGACGTGGTGGACGGCGTGAACGTCCACCACTACCCGCAGAACGCGAATCAGGAGAACGACGCCGGGCTTTTGGCCGCGCCGCAGACGCTGAACGAGATAATGCCGGGCGTGCGGAAGCAGCTTGAGGAGTACGGCGAACCGGGCAAGAAGTACGAGGTTTGGCTGACTGAGTGGAACTCGGTTGACTTTGACCCGGGCCCCCAGACGCTGGGCATAGTGAACGCCCTATTCGTGGCCGACTATTTGGGGATGCTCACGCACCACAATATAGAACAGGCGTCGTACTGGGACGTCCACAACAGCATAACCCCGCAGGGCGGCGACTACGGCTACCTGTCGCGCACCGGCGCGCCGGACGGCGACAACGTGCCGCGCCCGTCGTACTGGGCGTTCAAGATGGCGAGCCACAGTTTGGGCCGCGGGTCGCTGTTGGAATCGGGCACCGGAAACGACCGCGTGTCGAGCTATTACACCCTCGACGGCAAGAAAAAGTCGCTTCTGATCGTCAACAAGCACCCCAAGAGCGTGGCGGATATCACGATCAACATTCCGGGCTTCCAGGGCAAGGCCAAGAAGTTCTTCTTGAACGCGGAAAACGCCAAGAAGGGGCCTAAAGAGGAGTCTGTCGATGTGAAACCGGGGATGAAGCTGTCTATGCCGGCGCATTCGGTGGTTACTATTACGATTGAGTAATCGGTTTGCGCGGGGGCGGGTTTGGAATCCGCCCCCGCTTTATTATCCCCCCTCCCCCCCAAAAATATTAAATTAAAAAATTCCCACTTCCCCCCCGCAATGAATTATTTTTCATTATATATTATATGGGTAAGGTGTCCCAATTAACCGCCATCCCGCTTAAAAAAGGGTATGGTAGCGGAGAAACAGCGTCATCATGATGGATTATAAATACCTGCAAAATACCTACGTCCGCTACCTTCGCAACTTTCTCGTGAAGGACGAGATGACCGCCACGGTCTACGACAAGTTCATGGCGCTGGCCTACGCGGTGCGCAGCGAGTTTGTTGACCACTGGATAGACACCCAGCGCGGGTACATCGGCAAACGCAGGATTTACATACTCTCCATGGAGTACACTCTTGGCAAGAGCCTCTACAACAACATGGTCAATCTCGGCATAGAGGAGGTTTTTACGGAGGCTGTCGGCTCGCTCGGCATCTCTGTAAAGGAGCTTTTTGAGAGGGACGACGAGTTTGATTTGGGCAACAGCGGCAAGGCCCGCACCGCGGCCTGCGTACTTGAGTCCATGGCGACTTTGGGGCTGCCCTCCATGGCTTACGGGTTGCGCTACGATTACGGGCAGTTCCGTCAGGAGATAAGGAACGGCGTTCAGGTGGAGTTTCCGAACGATTGGCTGCACAAGGGGCATCCGTGGGAGATCGTGAGGCCGGAGTACGAGAGCGTCGTGAAGTTTTCCGGCGAGAGTTCGCCGGTAGACCCGGGCAAGCCGCTCGGCCCCCACGTATGGAAGAACGCCGAGGAGGTTTACGCCGTCCCCTACGACATCCCCATAGTCGGCTACCGCAACGAGGTGGTCAACACGCTGCGCCTCTGGTCGGCGCGGGCGAACGAGGAGTTTTTGCCCGATTACCAAAACCACAACGACTACGTGAGGGCCTGCGAGGAGAAGTCGCAGTCGGGGCGCATAACCAAGGTGCTTTTCCCCGACGAGGACGTCCGCCGCGCCCACGACCTTAGAATCCGCCAGCAGTACTTCTTGGTGAGCGCGGTCATCCAAGACATCATCCGCCGCCACAAGCAAAACGGCAACAACATCGCCGACTTGGGCGCTAAGACGGCGATCCATCTAAACGGCAGCCGTTGCGCGCTCGCCATCCCGGAGATGATGCGCCTGCTTGTGGATCAGGAGGGGATGGAGTGGAAAGAGGCTTGGAAGATGACGCAGAGCATCTTCTCGTACTCAAGCAGCGCCGTTCAGCGCGAGCATGTCGAGACGTGGCCGGTCTTCAAAATCGCGCAGCTTCTGCCCCGCGTGATGCAGGTGATATACGACATCAACTTGGAGCACTTAGACTTTATCCGCGCGCGGGGGTGCAACGATGTGGACCTTTTGCGCAACCTCTCGCTCATCGAGGAGGGCGAGGTAAAGCGCGTGCGCTTCGCCGATATGGCGGTGCTCGGCTCCAATTCCGTGAGCGGCGTTTCGGCGGCGCACACGGAGATACTCAAAAAGCACCTTTTTCCGAACTACTACAGCCAGTATCCGGAGAAGTTTTTCTGCAAGGTGAACGGGGTTTCGCACCGCCGCTGGCTCTACTGCGCCAACAGGCCGCTCTCCGCCCTTATCTCGCGGCCTATCGGCGACGGGTGGGTGCGGCGTCCGGAGGAGCTCTCCAAGCTTGAGTCGTTCGCGTCCAACCCGGAGATACTAAAAGGGTTCGGGAACGTAAAGAATAGGGCGAAGTCGGAGTTGTGCGCGGCGCTTAGGGAGAAGGTAGGGGCGGTGGTAGACCCCTCCATGCTCTTCGACGTAAACTGCCGTCCGATCCACACCTCCAAACGCCAAGTGCTTCATATACTATATATATTGCACTGCTACCTTAAGATAAAAAAAGGCGAGACCCTCGCCTGCCGCCGCGCGCACATTTTCTCCGGCAAGGCCTCCCCGTCCGACTTTTTGGCGAAGCAGATCATCCACCTTATAAACATAGTGGCCGGCGTGGTCAACGACGACGCCGTCGCGCGCGAGCAGATGCGCGTGGTTTTCATACCGAACTTCAGCGTGGGATGGGCGGAGGAATTGGTTACCGCCGCCGATCTCTCCGAGCAATTATCCACCGCCTCTTTCGAGCCGGCCGGCACGTTCAACATGAAGTTCGCCTTCAACGGGGCGCATACGATAGCGAGCCGCGGCGGCTCGAACCTGGAGCTTATGAAGCGGCTCGGCGAGGAAAACGTTTTCGCTTTCGGGAAGACCGCCGAGGAGCTTATGGCTATGAACGGTTCGTACAATCCCGGAAAATTGCTCTCTGAAAGCGAGAGTTTGCGCGAGATATTCGCTATGCTCGACTCGCACCTGAAGACCGTATCGGGCGGCCACGCCGTTTACCCTCTGATATCCTCCTTAAAAGATTCCGACAGAAATTATGCATTATTGGATTTTGCGGATTATATTAATAAGCAGGGGGCAGTGGACGCCCTGTTCAAAGACAAAGAGGCTTGGGGCGGCGGATGCATAAGAAACATATCAAAGATGGGGTGGTTTTCCACGGATAGGCTTGTGCGGGATTTTGCGGCTGGTATATGGAAGATAATTTAAAAAACTCTTCCCCAAAGCGGGTAGTTAAATGAAAAAAGGTAAGGCCGACAATAACGCCGCGGGCAAAAAGGTTCCCAAAGAACTGAGAGGCGAGTCCGTCGTCTTGGGATGGGGCGTAGGCAAGGCCTACATGGTCGGCCGCGCCGTCCAGCAGCACGACTCCGTCGCCGCCGCGTCCATATCGCGCGAGGAGGTCGGCGCCGAGATCATCCGCTTCAACGACATACGCGAAAAGGCGCACAGAGACTACCAAAAACTCCGGCAGGACTTAGAGAGCGACAGCGCCGTAGACTCGTCGATTCTGAATACCTACGAATACATACTCGACGACCCCGCGTTTATAAGCCAGGTCGTGGAGACAATGTCCGTTAAGCTCTTCGATTTGGAAACGTCGGTTCGGATGGTGTCCAACGAGTTCATAAAGGGGTTTGAGGCCGCCGACACCGCCTATTTCAAGGAGCGCGCCGGCGACGTGGTCGAGGTTTGCGAAAAGCTGGTCTCATATTTGAACAACGAATCCGGGCGCGCCAAGACCTTTGCCGAACCGGTCGTGCTCGTGGTGCTGCGCACTTTCACCCCCACGGACATTTTAGCCTACGACCGCTCCAAGATCAGCGCCGTCATAACGACGAGCGGCGGCAAGACCTCGCACGCGGCCATTCTCGCGCGTTCGTACAACATCCCCGTCATCTCCGGCGTGCGCAACATCACCGACCACATCAAGCCCGGCGACGAGATACTTGTCGACTCCGACAAGGGCATAGTCTTTGTCTACCCCGAAAAGCAGATTGTGGAGGAGTACGCGAAGAAGACGCACGGCGAGGCGATATATAAGGAGCTGCGGACGAAGTGGAACCGCCCCGTCTACACGAAGGACGGCATACGCATAGAGGTGCTGGCCAACATATCGCTCCCCGAAGACGTCGACGACGCCGTGGCGAACGGGGCCGACGGGATAGGACTTGTGCGTACCGAGTACCTTCTGTCAAACCGCAAGGACATGCCGCCGGAGGAGGCGCACATGGCTTACTATGAGGCGATTCTGAAAGGGGGGGGCGGAAAGCAGTGCACGATAAGGCTCATGGACATAGGCGGCGACAAGATTCCGCAGTTCTTCGATATGCCCCAAGAGTTCAACCCGTTCATGGGTTGGCGGGCGATAAGGATATTGCTGGAGCGCAAGGAGATATTCGAGACCCAGATAACGGCGATTCTCAAGGCGGGCCGCGGCCACGACTACTCCGTAATGGCCCCGATGGTCACCACCCTCCAGGAGTGGATAGAGGCCAAAGCGTTCATCCGCGAGATAGCGTCGAGGCTTGGGGTCGAGATGCCCAGGTGCGGCGTGCTGTTCGAGGTGCCGCTGGCCATACTAGAGATGGGTATGTTCATGAAGGAGATAGATTTCGCCTCGATAGGCACAAACGACCTGATACAGTACCTGAGCGCCGCCGACCGCAACAACTCGAAGGTCAACTACCTCTACAATCCCGTGGAGCCAGCTTTTTTAAGGATCATCAGAAACGCCATAAAGACCGCCAAAGACAACGGAAAACAGCTCTCGATCTGCGGCGAGATGGCGGGGCACCCCCTGCACACCGTGCTTTTGGTAGGCCTGGGCCTGCGCAGATTCAGCGTGATCCCGAGAAACATCCCGCTGATAAAAGAGATCATATCCAACATCAGCTTTGCCGAGGCGGAGGCGAGCATATCGTTGATTGATGTTATCGAGTCGACGGATGAGATGCTGGAATGGCTTAAAAATCTTAATAATAGGCTGCTGGGGGATGTTCTGAAGGGAGTGCCTTATGTGGAAAGCGCGGTTTAAAATCTTTTAAAATCTTTAAAATCAAATTGGCTTCGCCGAGATAAACAAGTTCATATTTAGACGAAAGGCGCTACGCGCCTTTCATAGATAAATCGGGGGGCTAAACCCCCCGATTTTCAGTCAAAGTCAACATCAAAATCCAAAAAAAGGCTTTTTTCTGTTGACTTTGACTTTGCCGTTGACTGAAGTTCGGGGGTTTAGCCCCCGAACTATCTATGGAAGGCGAAGCCTTCCGTCTAAAAATGATTTAAAGATTTTGACTTTAAAACATCAACGTCTTTTGTCCCGCTCTTCCCTCCTCTTAGCGGAGGCTATCCTGGCGTTTGACATCAACCCTAATTCTTTGCGCAGCTTTGATATGAACGGCTGTGTGGATTTGGTTTTTATGGCTATGTGGCTGTCGTTGAAGCCTTTGGCGTGCAGGGACTTGATCTTTTCCATCAGTTGCAGCGTTTTGGCGGAATGGCCCTTTCTTCCGCTGCGGCGGTCGATGTTTTGGGTCATTGCCGCCTCCACCTTCTTTTTGTCGTAGAGGCGGAAGAGTTGTTTGCTGCTTGAAATGATGATTTCGGGGGCCAAGAAGCCCTTTTTGGTGGCGTTGTATATCCAGTCCGGGTTGCACTTGAGCGTTTTGGAGAGCTCGACGGCGGTCATCCAGTTGCACTTTTCCGGGTCTTTCCACTTTATGGTGTGGCGTAGCCGCGGGTCGTTGAAGCGCTCCACGAGCTTTCTGTCGAATATGTAGATTTTGCGCCACGAGTTCGCGTTGAACAGGTAGCGCGGCGGCAGTATCTTGTTTAAGACAAGCTGCCTCACGTATTCGCGGGAAACACCCAAAATTTTGGCCGCCTCGCAGCTCCTGACGAGCGCGCCCCTCTTACCCCCAACACCCTTATCGGAATCTTTTCGGCTCACAAGCCCCTCCCGGTTTTTGATTTTACGGCCCGCCAAAACAGCGTGAGGCGGCGACGCGATATCGCCCTTTATTATAAATATAATATGTTTGTGTGAGGGGTGTCAAGGAAAAAAGAAATATTAGGAGAGGACGGGGATATTTTTTGATTTTTATATTAACAAAAAAAATATGTGGACAATCGTCTACGCATAAATTATAATATAGTGTAAGGGGCGTAGTGTCCCCGGGGGGAGAACGGGTGTGATGAATACGATAAACGTGATAAGATCCTTGAGCGCGGTCGGCCGCCGCGGGGTGTTGTTTTGTATGCTTTTGGCGGGGGCGGCGTTTGCCGACGGTACGATCTCGGAGATCGGCAAGTCATTTCGGGATAGGGGCGTCGGGCCGGGCACCATTATAGGGATAGTCGCTTTCTTCGGCGTGCTGATCGGTTTTTTGGTTTTTTTCTATGTCGGTTCGAGCCGCAAGAGGGATAAGATTCAGGAGCAGCTCTCCTCAAAGCTCTTCGGCGAGGGGTGCGAGCGCGCCAGGCTTACCCGCGAGGAGATGAATGTTTTGCTTGGGATAGTGGCCTTTGCGCCCGACCCTCCGACCAAAGGGCATCTGATCTTTGAGTCGCTGCCGCTCTATGAGCGTTGCTTGGACTCGTACGTTGAGCACACGCTGCGCGTACAGACCTCCGCCGGGCGGCTTGAGGAGCAGGACGAGATCTTGCTTCGTTTGCGCAAAAAGATGGGCTACGCCATCCTCTCGCCCGAGCAGCCTGTGGTTTCCACGCGTAATTTGAGCTTGGGGCAGAAGGTGTCGGTTTTTGTGCCGGGGCAGCGGAACGAATCTTTCAGCGCTAGCGTGACGCATGTCGGGGAGTTTTGGTTTACGGTGCGGCTCCAGGAGGATTTTATGGGGCTTATGAGCCTCGGCGGCATGGAGAAGGTTTTGGCGTTTTTGCGGCAGGGCGACGCGGCCTACAGCGTTACGGCTAAAGTGAAGGAATTTGTGCCGAGCGGGGAGATAAGCTTTTTCCACAGCACCAAGTTGTCGCGCAATCAGCATAGGCAGTATATGCGGTTGGACATCAGTTTGGCGCTGAAGTATCGTTTGCTTGCGGGGGCGGGCGCCGACGATAAACAGCCGACCGGCGAGGTATACAGCGGGCATACCGCCGATATCAGCGGCGGCGGCGTTTGCCTTGTGGCCAAGGAACCGCTTAGAGTGGGGGACGAGATCTTGCTCTCCATATACATACCGGGTTGCGCGATCAACGGCGTAAGGTCGAAAATACTCAAGGTTATCGCCATAGACAGCAGGGGCGGCACGTTATATAGGCACCTTGTGCAGTTCATTTCGATAGAACCGCAGCAGCGGGAGAAGATCATTAAGTACATATTCGATAAACATAGGGAGATGTTGCAGATGCGGTAGGGGATAAAGCGGGCGGATAACAAAAAGGCTTAATGTTGGGCGCGCGGCATACGATAATTATATTATATGCGGGCGCGAAGGGCGCGTGTCGCGCCGGAAGAGGGCTAAAAATAAATTAAAGATGTGCAAAATATCTTTGCGTATATTATATTGTATTATATATTATATACCGTAGCATGTATATGGCAGATACAAAATATAAAGATAAAATCGCCGGCAGGCGCGGCGTTTACGGCGGGGTTGCGCTTAGGTTGGCGTTGTGCGCGGTGTCGCTCGCGGTGCTCGGCGGCGCGATAATCGCGCTTATGAGCACGTTCAAGGAGCGCAAAGCCGACGATTACCGCAGGGCGCTGTCTAAGTGCGACAGCGGGTTGCAGGAGGCTTTTACCAGGCTCAACGGCCCGTCGTCGGATGTCGGCGATGGGTTTGAGGGCGAGCCGGACGAGGACGGGGCGAATTTTAAGGTTGCGTTTAAGCGGGAGAATCGGGGCGACACGTCGTTCCTTAAGGTTGTGTCGACCGGGGTGAGCGGCTCCGTTACGCAGGTTCAAGAGTATACGCTAAGGCTTGAGGTTTCGGAGGAAAACGATTCGATGTGGGTAAACGACGGTACAAGGTAGGCGAGGCGTTAAATGAGTCTTTTCAAAAAAATGAGCGGGCGTGGATCCACGGTGGGCTTGGATATCGGCAATCATACCTTGAAGATTGTCAGACTGCGCCGCCAGAAGGACAACTATTTCCTTGAGGCCGTAGGCATCAAGGATTTGCCCCAAGGGACTATCGAGGGCGGCGAGATCAAGAAGAGGGACGCGCTTATAGACGCGATCACCCACCTTGTAAACCAATGCGACCCCTCTATACGGGAGATCGTGTTCTCCATGGGCGGGCACGGGATCATCTCCGACAAGATCACCTTTAAGATTGAGGAAGACGACAACGCCGAGGAGCTGATCTTGTGGGAGGCCAGCCAGCGCAGCCCCTTTGACGTGGACGATATCACGCTTGATTACAAGATACTGCGCCGCTTTCCGAACACGCGCGAGACCGAGGTGCTTCTCGTGGCCGCTAAAAACCAGCTTATGCAGAGCTATATAGATTTAATTTACGACGCGGCGCTTGTGCCCGTTATAGTGGACGTGGACGCGTTCGCCATCACCAACAGCTACGCCCTTGAGTGCGCCGGGTTGCCGGATATGGGCACTATAGCGTTGCTTAATATCGGCCATAGCACAACGAGCATTACCTTCATAAGGGACGGCGTTTACCACTCAACCCGCGACATACCCACGGCGGGCGAGTTTTTTAACAAGATCATACAGCGCAATTTGGGGATATCGAGCGAAGACGCGGCGCAGGCCGTGAAGGGCAAGGCTTCCGGATCTGTGGATATGGGCCAGCTCAAACAGAGCGTCAGCATTGCCGCCGAGGAGCTTTCCTCCGGCATCGACCTTGCTTTTTCCTATTATAAAAATTCCGAAAAGACGGATTCCATAGACAAGATAGTGCTTAGCGGCGGCGGGGCCTACATACCCACGTTGCCGCAGTTTTTGGAGTCGCGCCATCAGGCCAAGGTGCAGATATCAAACCCGCTTGCCCGTATTCAGTACAACAAAAACCTTTTTGGAAACACCAGCGTGGAGAGCATAGGGGCGCTCCTAACCGTGGCCGTCGGGCTTGCGCTCAGGAAGACGGGGGAGTGAGATGATCGAAAGAATAGAGATAAACTTATTGCCTGTGGAATATAGGGTGAGGAAGCGGAGCCTCAACATGCCCCGCTCCATAGTGTATCCGGTGGTCGCCTTGGTCGTGCTTGCCGCCGGCGCGGGTTTTTACACTATATACCTTAACGAAAAGCAGGCGCGGCTGACGGAGGAGATTGCGGCTATTGAGAAGGAGATAGCCGCGAACAAGCATGTTCAGGAGGAGATAAACAAGCTTCGCCAGGAGAAGCAGATTACCGACCAGAAGATAAGGGCGCTGGAGCGCATAAGCGTGGACAGGGAAAAGTGGGTTAGGCTCTTGGAGGTATTCAGCGGCAGTCTGCCCCCGTACGCGTGGCTTATCTCCATAAAGGACGAGCGCGGGCCGCCCGAGGTGGTGCAGATTGAGGCGCGAACGTATTCGTTTCCCGAGGTGGCTCACTACATGAGCAAGCTGGACGAGGCGGAATACATAAAGAGCGTTACTCTGACCGGCATTGAGCAGGTTCAGGGGCATGACCGTAAGGTATATAGGTTCAACTTAACTTGCGAATTAAACGCCGAAGTCGGCATGAGGGCGGCCCTCGACAGCGAAGAGCCGGCCAAGAAGGAGGCGGGCGCGGCCGCGCCCGCCGCGAAACGGCGCGGCAGAGGGTCGGGCGACGGGGGTAAAAAATAATGGCAAACGAAGCGTATAAAAAAGAAAAGCCCAAAAAGGGAAAGTTCAAGCTGGATATAAAGGACCCGAACGTCAGGAATGCCCTGATAGGCGTGGCGGTTATCCTTTGTTTGGGCTATCTATGGTTCGACTCGTTTTATAGTCCGAAAATGGAGGAGATCAAAGCGCTCACCGAAAAGAAGGAAGCCGTCGACGCCGAGTTGCTCAAGATCAACTCTCTCAAACCGCAGCTTGATAGGTTGCGCCAAGAGGCTATTGTTATGGCGGCCAAGCTTGATTCGCTCAAGAATATCTTTCCCGACCAAAAAGAGGTGCCGCGTTTGATTCGCGAGATTACCGCGGTGAATAGGCGCAGCGGCGTGATTACGACGCGCTTTACGCCCATGCCGGATGTGGAAAAAGAGTATTACGTGGAGAATAAGTACAATGTGTCCATGTTGGGCGATTACCATAATTTGGGAGCGCTCTTCAGTTATTTCGCGAATTTTCAGCTTATTGTCAATTTAGACAATGTATCAATAAGCGCGAACCCGGCGTATGTGAGCGGCGGTAAGGCTTTGGGGCCTTACGAGGAGAGGCCGCCCTCCGTGCTTGCCGCGTTTGAGTTGACAACGTTTTCATCGAGAAAATGATGCATAAGGAAAAAATGTATCGATTCGCTCATCTGTTGATCGCCGTTTTCGGCGTGCTTGTCGCGACGTACGCGCAGGATGCGGGCAAGAGCGCCGCTCCCGCCGGCGCGCCGGCCAAAGCGTCCGCCGCCGCGCCGGCGACGAAGGCCGCCGCTGCCGCCGCTGCGCCCGCCGCGCAGAATAAGCCTATTGTCAAGGATGTCGAGGTCAGGGCGGGCGCTCGCGGAATGATCCTGATAATAAACGGCTCCGGCCCGGTGGTCTTAGGCGGCAAGCCGGCCGACTTTGAGAAGACTACGGCTAAATACAAGGAGTTTTCCGTGAATATTGCCGGCGCCGTTTACGCGGCGGGCGCCTCCGCTACGTTCAATCCCCCGCCGGAGCTTCCGATAAAGAGCATCACGTTGACAAATGTCGCGAGCGGCCTGACTATGGCGATAAAGATGCGCGCCATGGTCGCCGGCCCTATAGACGTGAGAAACAGCAATAATCAGGTAAGGATACTGCTTACGAGGAGCGCGTTGCCGGAGATCGTTTGGTCGTCGGAAAAGGGCGTTATCTCCGCGCCGCTGCCGGGCGCCGCGCCGCAACCGAACGCCGCGCAGAAGACGGCCGGCGCCCCTCCGGCTTTGGCTAAGGCGGACGCCGCCGCGCCGCCGCAAAAACAGCCCGCCGGTGCGCCGAAAATCGCCTCCAAGACCGAGACGCCGGCGGCGCTTCCGCCGGGGCCGAGCGGCCCGCAGAGCGCCGAGGTTACCAAAAAATCCCCGGAGGGAGAGTTGGTGCGGTACAAGGTTTTCGGCCGCGACCCGTTCGTTCCGCTGTTGCGGGACACCTCCGCTACGGCGCTGCCCAGCGTGGAGAATCTGAGGCTCGTAGGCGTGCTTGAGGACGCTCGCGAGCGGATAGCGCTTGTGGAGGATTTCAAAAACGGAAATAGGGCTTTCGCGTTGCGTACGAACGATCCCGTGGCGCAGGGCAAAGTGTTGCGCGTGCATAGGGATAAGGTGGTCTTTTTGATAAGGGATTTCGAGGTGTCGCACTCCTATACGCTTGGTTTGTCCAAGTAGCGGAAGCGGTATTTGGTTTTGGTTGATAGGCGGTTTCATATAAAGGGAATGGATATTGGTATGACAAAGACTCGTGCTTCAGGGTTAATATCGGCGGCTGTCATGGCCGTATCGGTTAGCGCTTTCTCCCAACAGCCGGTGCCCCAGGCGCAGCCGCTTCAGGTGCAAGCGCCGCAGGCGCAACAGCAGCCCATCGGCCGGCCGGCGTCGTCCGCGGAGCGCTACAACGTAAACGGCGACAGGATCGTCGACTACTTTGACGTCCACGCGGCCGAGTTGCGCAGCGTGCTGCGCCAGCTCAGCGCCTACAGCGGCAGGGACATTGTCAGCAACGACGGCATCAAAGCGACTGTCACGCTCTCCGTGACCCACAAGTCGTGGCGCGAGATACTCGCCATCGTCTGCATGGTGCACGGCCTCGCGTTTGTGGAGGAGCCCTCTTTCATATACGTCATGAGCCGAGAGCAGGCCGCGACCTACACCGCCAGCATGGGCAGAAGCGGCGGGGACGGCAGCGGAATGCCGATTGGAATGGATCTCGGCGGGCCCCTGGTTCGCGAAGTCATACCTATGCGTTTCACCACCGCGTCCGAGACCGGGGCGGCCATAACCCCGTTTCTCTCGCAAAGGGGCAAGCTGACGTCCATAGCGCACACAAACGCGATTGTTATAGTGGATACCGACGACAACCTGAGGCAGCTTAAAAACCTTGTCTCGCAGATAGACATCCAAACCCCGCAGGTTTCTATCTCCTGTAAAATAATAGAGGCAAGCACAGACGCGTCCCAAAACATAGGTGTTAATTGGGGCTTCATCGGCAATAAAAACAACTTCACGGTCAATCAATTCGGCGCGGAGTTTGATAAGTTAGGTAAACCGATAGATTTCGGCGCCGGCGCGCAACACACGATAACCTACGGTTTGCTGAAGCCGAAAGAATTCGGCGCGGCGTTGTCTTACCTCTTCAGCGACAACAAGGCCGAGATGGTGGCCCAACCGCAGATAACCACGCTGAACAACAAGGAAGCCAACATCTTCATGGGTCAGCAGAAATCCATTCAAGGCTCGGATGTCAACGGCAACGCCGTCACGCAGATGGTCAGCGCCGGTACGCAGCTGACGGTTACACCCTACGTATCCGGCGAGGGAAAGATCATGTTGACGCTCAATACGAGCCGCGAGTCTTTCGTACCCCCGGATCCGGGCACCGGCGGCGACATCACTATAAGACAACAGAGCGCCAAAACGAACGTCCTTGTCAACAACGGGGAGACCGTGGTCATAGCCGGCCTTACGTCAAACGAAAAGACAAACAACGAAACCGGCATACCGTACTTGAAAAGCATCCCGATCTTGGGCTATCTGTTTAAAAACTCAAATAAGAAAACCCAAAAAAGCGATTTGATAATATTCGTCACGCCGTATATCATCCATTCGGAAATTGCGTCGGGGAAATAGCGCCCATACGAATTGGGGCGGGCACATATGCCCGCCCCTTGCAACGCCCGCTTAGTCTTGGATACAACGCACCGACAACCAACTATCTCCGGTGGTATAAATGTTTTCAGCCAAATCCGTGCTCTCGTCATTTCCTTGACCGTCGTTCATGACGGCGTCATAGGAAGTCATTGACCGTTGGTAAGCGGTGGTGTCGCTGCTGCCCCCCGTGGCTGTCCACCAAATTCCGTAGAAACCAATACCGTTTGAACGATCGTTGGTGCGCATACCGCCGGGAAGGGCCGAAAATCCGAAGTCATCGGTACCGTTGCTTGTTTCATTGTACCAACCGTTTTTCGCTTTCAGCTTCTCGCCCGCGCCTTGCCAATCAAAGCCGTCGTCGTAATCATGATTCGCCTTTTTACCTCCCGCCGCCTGCGCCAAATCATCCCATTCCTGATTGGAAGGCAGATGCCACCCGGTCGGGCACGTTGTTTTCGCCGTGTTCCAGTCGTAGAATCTGCCGTATTTCGCGCAATTGGACTCATCGTTGTCGTAGCAAAAGCTGTTGTCGGCTTTGTAATTCAGATTCTCCGCCATCCAATTCTTCCTGCCTATCGTCACGGTCTTGTAAACCTTACCGTCCCTAGAGTCGGTGAATGTGCCGGATTCCCCCTTCGCGCCGTCGCCTTTGCCGCCGCAGCCGAATATGTTTAACGCCCCGACCGCCAACGCCGCTGCCAACAACAGCGCCCGCCAATGCTGTTTGAAGAAACTCATACAAAGAACTCCTTTGAATAAAGGTTATAGTGATTATTAGAACCGAATAATTCTATTTTTGTCTATAATGGTAATAAAATTACCGGGCAAATGTTAATATAAAACGGCAAATGCAACGACCGTTTAGTTTTGGACGCAACGCACCGAAAACCCTTCGCTCTCTCCTTCATTCTCGTCGCCGCCGATCTTTCGGCTGTAGCTTTCGTCCACGCCGTCCGCGCCGGAATTCATGCTTTTAAAGAGCGGGAGGTTGCTGTAGATTTCCCATTCGGTATCGGTTTGCGAGGCGGTCCACCAAACGCCGGTATTTCCGATATTGACAAATTCGCCGAAGGTGGTGCGCGAACCGCCCGGTAAAGCCGAAAATCCGTAGTTGTCCGTGCCGCCGCCGTTATCGTTCCAACCGCTTTTCGATTTAAGCTTTTTGCCGGTAACGCCGCTATCGCCGCCGCCGACGGTTTGAATTAAATCGTTCCACTCCTCAACGGAAGGGACATGCCATCCGGTCGGACAGGCATTGGAAGGATAACCGTCGTAAAGCCTGCCGTATTTTTTGCAATTGGAATCGTCATTGCCGTAGCAGTAGCTGTCGTCGGTTTTGTAATTCAGGTTCTCGGCCATCCATACATGCCCGCCTATCTTTACGGCGCGATAACTTTGCCCGTCTCTGGAGTCGGTGAACGCGCCTGATTTTTCTGTTCCGTCGCCTTTGCCGCCGCAACCGAATATGTTAAATGCCGCGACAGTCAGTGCCGCTACCAAGAATAGCGTTCGCCGGGACTTAGTGAACGAAATCATATAAGCTCCTTGAGTTGATGTTAGGTTATATGGATTAATACTAAATGGAACGGTTATCTGTCTGTTTCAGACATTGCGGGAACGCCGGACGCGGCGTTCCCTATTGTAACTGTTTATTGTATCAATCTAGTCTTGGACGCAACGCACCGAAAGCATATCGCAAATGGAAGCGAAGCTATCAAAGGTTTCTCCGGCTGCGACTTCTCCGTGGCGGCAATCGTCACCGTCTCCTACGGTCCACCAAGTGCCTATGCTGCCGAGCATGCCGAATCCATTGACGTCGCCGTCAAAGGCTTGTGTTCGTCCGCCGCCGGGCAGAGCCGAAAATCCTAAAGCGTCGGTGCCGTTGGCGTTGGCATCATTCCATCCGCTTTTTGACCTAAGGTTCTTCCCGCAATCACCGTCAGGACAATCGCCCGCCTTAGCAATCAAGTTAACCCAATCCTTTTCATCGGGCAGATGCCATCCGGTCGGACAGATTGTCTTTGCGGTCGCACAGTCGTACAGCCTGCCGTACTTGTCGCAATTAGAATCGTTATTGTCGTAGCATACGCTATTGCCGCCGTTATAATTCAAATTCTCCGCCATCCAATTCTTCCCGCCTATCGTCACGGTCTTGTAAACCTTACCGTCCCTGGAGTCGGTGAACGTGCCGGATTCCCCCTTCGCGCCGTCGCTTTTGCCGCCGCAGCCGAATATGTTTAACGCCCCGACCGCCAACGCCGCCGCCAACAACAGCGCCCGCCAATGCTGTTTGAAGAAACTCATACAAAGAACTCCTTTGAAGAAAGGTTATAGTGATTATTAAAACCGAATAATTCTATTTTTGTCTATAATGGTAATAAAATTACCGGGCAAATGTTAATATAAAACGGCAAAAACTTTACCGTTTTAGATACCCCTTCAAAAATTTTCCCGTGACCGACGCCGGGTTTTTGGCCACCGCTTCCGGCGTCCCCACGGCCACTATCGCGCCGCCCCTGTCGCCGCCGTCGGGGCCGAGGTCTACAATGTAGTCGGCGCACTTTATCACGTCTAAGTTATGCTCTATGACGATAACAGAATTGTCTTTGTCAACCAGCTCCTGTATGACCGACATCAACATTCTTATATCCTCAAAGTGCAGGCCCGTGGTCGGCTCGTCCAAAATATATAACGTCTTTCCCGTAGCCCTCTTAGACAATTCTGACGCCAGTTTCATCCTCTGCGCCTCGCCGCCGGAGAGCGTTGTTGCGGATTGTCCGAGTTTGATGTAGCCCAGGCCAACCTGCGACAGAACTTGCAGTTTCTGACGTATCGCCGACAGGCTGTCGAAGAATACCAGCGCCTCGTCCACTGTCATCTCCAATACGTCCGCGATGGATTTCCCCTTGTAGAGCACCTCGAGCGTCTCTCTGTTGTATCTTTTCCCGCCGCACGTTTCGCACTTTACGTAGACGTCGGGCAGGAAGTGCATCTCTATGCGCAGCTCACCGTCGCCCTCGCACGCCTCGCAGCGCCCGCCTTTGGTGTTGAAACTGAAGCGTCCGGGCTGGTAGCCGCGTATCTTGCTTTCGGGCAGCATGGCGAAGAGATTTCTTATCGCGTCGAACACCTTAGTGTATGTCGCCGGATTGGAGCGCGGCGTGCGGCCGATGGGGGATTGGTCTATGTCTATTACCTTGTCTAAGTTCGACAAGCCCTCTATCCCCTTATGCGGCAGGGGCGTTACCCGCGAGCCGTAGAGTTTTTTCTGCAGCGCCGGGTAGAGCGTTTGGTTGATGAGAGAGCTTTTGCCGGAGCCGGAGACGCCCGTCACGCAGATCAGCATTCCCAACGGGAAGGCCGCGTCCACGCCTTTCAGGTTGTGTCCGGAGGCGCCCTTGATTTTTACGGACAGCCCGCTGCCGTCGCGCCTCTTTTTGGGGATGGGGATCGAGCGTTTGCCGGATAGGTACTGTCCGGTGAGCGAGTGCGCCGACTTGGCCACTTCGGCGGGCGTGCCGCACGCCGTCAGTTTGCCGCCGTGCACTCCGGCGCCGGGGCCTATGTCTATGAGGTAGTCGGCGGCCTCCATCGTCTCCATGTCGTGCTCGATGACCACCACCGTGTTGTCAAGATCGCGTAGCGCCGTGAGCGTCGCCAACAGGCGCGCGTTGTCCCTCGGATGCAACCCGATGCTCGGTTCGTCCAATATATAAAGAACGCCGGTGAGCCGCGACCCGATCTGCGTGGCCAGCCGTATGCGCTGCGACTCGCCGCCGGAGAGCGTGGCCGCCGCCCTGTCGAGCGTTATGTACGAGAGGCCTACGTCGTTCAGAAATCCCAGCCGTTGCAATATCTCGCGCACTACCGGTTTTGATATCTCTTTCGCGTTGCCCTTAGGGGCGTATCCCTTAAAAAAACTGAGCGCCGACTCGATTGACATGGCGGACACCTCGGCGATATTCTTTTCGTCGATAAGCACGGCAAGCGGCTGTTTCTTGTAGCGCGTCCCCTTGCAGACTGGGCACGCGCGCTGCGCCATGAAGCCCTCTATCCAGCGGCGCATGTCCTCGGAGGCGGTTTCCTTGTGGCGGCGCAGCAGGTTAGGGGCGACCCCCTCGAAGACCCGGTTGAAGCTGGCGCGGCTCTTTCCGTCCTTCCCCTCAAACAGCACCTCCACCTTCTCTCCGTCGCTTCCGTACAAGAGGATGTCCTTGTGTTTTTGCGAGAGCGATTTGTACGGCTTGTCCATCGGAATCTTGTATCGTTTGCAAACCGCATGGAGCATGTGGTTGTTCCAACCGCCGTCTATGTAGGCGCCGTTCCACGGGATTATCGCGCCCTCGAGAATCGTTTTTGTCTGATCCGGCGCTACGAGGTCGGGATCCACCTCCATCAAAAAGCCCAGCCCGTGGCACTCCTCGCACGCGCCCAGCGGGCTGTTGAACGAGAACATGGCGGGGGTCGGCTCGTCGCAGCTGATTCCGCAGACCGGGCAGGCGAACCGTTGCGAGAAGAGCAGCTCCTCCTTGCCCGCGACGTCGACGATCACGGTCTCCTCGGCGCTGACGGAGAGCGCCGTCTCGATCGATTCGGCGAGCCGCGCCTTAACGGCGGGGGAGTTCACCAAGCGGTCTATCACTACCTCTATGTTGTGCTTTTTGTTCTGGTCTATGCGTATGTCGTCGTCGATATTGTGAATGGTTTTGTCTATGCGCACCCTCACGTACCCGCTCTTTTGCAGTTTAGCGAGAAGCTCTTTGTAGACGCCCTTTCTGTTGTTGACTACCGGGGCGAGTATTTGGAACTTCGCCCCCGCGTCGAGCGCCAAAATTCTGTCCGTTATCTCCTGCACCGATTGCCGGGCGATGACGCGCCCGCACTTGTGGCAGGTGGGCGTTCCCACGCGGGCGAAGAGCAGGCGCATGTAGTCGTGTATCTCGGTGATAGTCCCCACCGTGGAGCGCGGGTTGTGCCCCGAGGTCTTCTGCTCTATGGATATGGCCGGCGACAGCCCGTCTATCCTGTCCACGTCGGGCTTCTCCATAAGCCCCAAGAACTGCCGCGCGTAGGAGGAGAGCGATTCGACGTAGCGCCGCTGGCTTTCGGAGTAGAGCGTGTCGAAAGCGAGCGACGACTTGCCGGAACCGGACAGCCCGGTGATCACCGTGAGGCTGTTACGCGGTATGGTAACGTCGATGTTCTTGAGATTGTGGACGCGCGCGCCCTTAATTTCTATATTGCGCATAGTGTTTCCGTTGGTTTCAGCGTTGGGTGAACCAGCCCGAAAGTAAACGCGGTAATTAAATCATAGTCAATGTAAAAGATAATATTTGGGGACGATTGAAGTCAAGTTAAAGTCAAAGCGGCGGGACCCACCGACAACAGCGACTCCGCCGCTACATACACGACAGCTTGCCTTACCCCCGCGACCGCCGACACCCGCTCACGCTTCCCGCCCTTGGCCGCCGCCGTCCCGCAATATCTTTTTAATTTCGTCGAAAGTGTACCCTTGTTCGAGGAGTTCCATAGTCTTTTCCATGCCTTCTACCCTACCTTCCGCCCTGCCCTCCACCTTTGCCGTCCTAGCCGCTTCCTCCGCTTTCCTAACCTCCTCCTCCGCTTTCCTAACTTCCTCCTCCGCTTTCCTAACTTCCTCCTTCACTTTCCTCATCTCCTCCTCCGCCTCCCTCTTCGCCTGCCTCGCCTTGACCCGCTGATCCATCTCGTAGAGCCTATAACTCTCCAAACGGTGACGAGTATGCATGTCCTCCGACACCTCGGTCAGACGGGCGGCGGCCTTCTCCAACATCGGACTCTTCTCGGCTATCATGGCCAACTCCTTTTTTGTTCTCACGGTTAAAAACCTCATCCACCACCACAAATCACTGCCGTCATCCAACGACAACTTCGGCAGTTCGAGGATATGCACCTCTAACAAATCCGTAAACTCCGAGCGCGTCTCAGGGTCGTACAAGGTATAACGGTGATGATACGCGCCGTCTTCCGGTATCATTACGTGGTTCGTTATCGTAACGCCTATGACCCGCTTGATACTGTCGTAGTCGTTGCCCGATACTACCTGCTCCCTGAGCATACCCGAACAGTAAAATAATACGCGCTCGCGCAGACACGCAACTTTTTCCTTTTGCATCTCAACGTCTATCACCGTTTTAGACCTCAAAACCACCTTGATGTCCAAAACGCCCAGCTTTTCGTCAACATGCTCCGGGTAGATGTTCGGGTCTACAATCTCAATCTCCCCGTAATCGCCGTCAGGCAGACTGATTACGGATTTCAGCAGCGGCCTGAGCAAATCGGGACGCTTCGCGAATACCAACTTGAATACAATATCGTATATCGGCGGAAGTATCTCCGGCAGACCGTCGTTAAAGCGCGGCATAAAACGCCCCTTTCCATTGATGGATTGAAGTTCTTGGATAATGGATAATTTAGGTCTTGCGGTACAACGAGAGTGCGGTTAGGCTTATGCGCCTCGGCTTCTTGGGCGAAGCCTGAGAGAAGGGTGCCGCGGGTCAAACGAGATGGGCGTAACTACGCCGTAATATAAATATAGTTTATGGGGACAACGGATGTCAAATTAAAATTAAACGGGGCCGACCCGCCGACAACCCAGCGAACCGGCCCCACACTACCACTTCCCACTCACGACTACCTCACACCCACGACCGCCGACACACGCTCGCTCTTGCCGGATTTCGCCTTCACAACGCCCCTCGCCAAGTACGTACCCGCCGACACCGGACGACCGCTTGCGTCGCGCAAGTCCCAGACGCCGGACTTTATGGTGGTTACCACGTTGCCGGACGCGTCGTAGATTGTAAGCGCGGCGTTCTTTATGATTGCGCCGTTGCGGAAGAAAGTTATTGCGCCGGATGGGCGGACGGCGGGGGTCGGACCGGCTGTGAACGCTACGGTTAGCGGATTTATAGGCGCTATTGATACCGATTCGTTGTTGGGATGGGCGGATGGGATTACGCGGTCATGCGACGCTACCGATACGTACTCCTCAATGTTCGTAAAGTCCTTCCAATATAAAGCCGCGCGATACGGGCCGATGTCTTCTTGATGCACTATTAGTTTGCACAACGCCTTGTTTACACCGGTAAACGTTGTCGCGGTTACCGCCGGAGGGTCGGACGCTAAACTTGTCAGCGACCTCAGAGCGGAACAACCGTTAAATGCGCTCGCGCCGATAGATGTCACGCTTTCCGAGATGACTACGGATGTCAGGCTTGTGCAATTGTTAAATGCGTAGCCATTGATAGTTTTCACGCCGTCGCGCGTAACGACTGATGTCAGGCCGGTACACCCGCTAAACGCGCTTTCACCTATAGTGGTCACACTATTAGGGATTGTTATTGATGTCAGGCCGGTACACCCATAAAACGTACTATATCCGATAGAAGTCACACTGTTGGGAATTGTTATCGTCGTTAGTCGGGTACATTTACTAAATGCGGATCCACCGATAGACGCCACGCTGTTAGGAATAGTTATCGATGTCAGGCGTGTACACCCTTCAAACGCACTACCTTCTATAAAAGTCACACTATTGGGAATGGTGTATGCCGCGCCTTGCTTGTTACATGGATATTGCATCAAGGTATCTTGTGCTTTATTGAACAATACGCCGTCGATAGAACTATATTCGGTGTTATCCGGCGCTACCTCTATGGACGTCAGGCCGGTACACCAATAAAACGCACCGTATTCGATAAACGTTACACTATTGGGAATGGTTATCGATGTTAGGCCGGTACACCCTTCAAACGCTCCACCTTCTATAGAAGTCACACTGTTGGGAATGGTTATCGATGTTAGGCCGGTACACTCTTCAAACACATGACCTTCTATAGAAGTCACACTGTTGGGAATAGTTATAGACATTAGGCCGGTACACCTTGCAAACGCACCGTATTCGATAAACGTTACACTATTGGGAATGGTTATCGACGTTAGGCCGGTACACCCATAAAACGCCTCAACTCCTATAGATGTCACTGTGTTGGGAATGGTTATCGATGTTAGGCCGGTACACTCAAAAAACGCAAAACCTCCGATAGATGTCACCCCAACCTCAATGACTACAGCGGTAATGGTTCTCTTGTAATCCCAGTAGGGTGGTGGTTGTTCATTTAAACGCACATAATCTTTCATGTCCCCCGACCCGCTAATCGTAAGCGTCCCCTCGCTTAATGTTGCTTTGACACTGCTTGTAGGTGCGCAATAATCATCCGACCCGCAAGCCCCGATATTCCATGTTTGCGCCCCCGCCCCAACCGCCAACACCGCCGTCAACATCAACAGCGCCCGACCCAACTTCGTAATGGTAAAGAAACTCATAACGCGACTCCTCTCATTGATTAAATGAAAATGATGATATTAAATGGCTTATACTGTTTTTGCACCCCGTTAGGGGTGCGTCCCGCATTTCTTAATACAGTGCGCACCCCTACGGGGTGCGGGAAGAATCTTTTTGTGTACGTTTTCTACCGAGCGGCGCACCCCTAAAGGGGTGCGGAAACATAACGTCAACGTCAAAACCGCCTTAAAATCGGTCGCGGAGGCGTTAAAATCGCTAAAAACCGCCTTAAAATCGATCACGCAGGTGGTATTATCGGTCAACTTCTTGATAAAACCGCCCGTCGTAAGTCCTTGATTTGTGTGGTGATAGGTCAAAACGTCTGTCAGCATATAGAGTCCCCCTATTTATGCAAGTGTAGCACAAAAACCTACGTTTTTATTATACACTTTTTAAAATAGGAAAACGCTGAAATTAGGGGTAAAAACGGGGTTTGGCAGGAATTTTAGGTGTAACAATTAAACGTAGGTTTATTTGTTACACATTTTAAATATAATACATGGAAGTTCCATGGGTCAAGAGCCAGCGTCAAGAATGTTATTCGTATCGTCTTAAACTAAGTGGGGGAGACACATCTTCGCTTACTCTGCGATATCGCTGTGATACAAGGCGTACGCCTCGTTTACCGCCTCTATCACCTTTTCTCTGTTGAACGGTTTGAATAGGCACGGGAACTTCACCGTCTTATTGATCTTTATGATCGTGTGTTTCGGGTTGTATCCGAATCCGGTCATTAGGGCGAAGCGGCTTTGGTAGCCTTTTTCTTTGACGGCGTCCACCAGTTCGTAGCCGTCCATTTCCGGCATGGCGATGTCGGTGATGACTAGGAAGTACGCCGCCTTGGCTAAGGCTTCGAAGGCGGCGGCGACGGTGGGCACGGCGGTCACCTCCCAGCCCATCGTCTCTAAGTAGATCCTTAGGAACTCAAGGACGTCAGCCTCGTCGTCGATGACTAAGATGCGTCTATTCTTTTCTTTTGAAGAGTCCATTTGTCTTGTCTATCAGTTCCTGTTTTCCGAACGGTTTCGCTATATAGGCGTCCGCGTTCATTATGTGCAGCCCGACCATGTGGTCCAGCTGCTGGCTCTTGCCGGAGAGGATCGCGATGGGGACGTTGTCGAACTCGTCGCACCTGCGGATCTGTTTGAACACCGACCAGCCGTCCAATTTAGGCATGCAGATGTCGAGGAGTATGGCGTCGGGCCGATACTCTTTGACCACCTCTACGGCCTTTTCCGGCTCGATAACCGCGCGTACCTCGAACATGTCGGTCTCAAGCACGAGTTTGACGAGATCGGCGATGTCGCTGTCGTCCTCGATGACCAAAATTTTCTTTTTCATGGCGCCAGCCCCTCACTTTTTTGAAAACTCGGCGAAAAGCCACTTCCAGTACCTAAGCGCGACCACGAACGCCGCCGCCGACGCGGCGAACCGCAACGAATTCGCGAGCGACCCCATAAACTCGAAACTTAGCGGCCGCGGTATGGTTTCAAGCCCCGACGCGGCCAAGATCAGCGCCGCGGTGATAAACAGTATCAGGTAATACGGGCGGATGTGCATCGCCTCGCCCAAACGCTTGCTCAGGTAGGCCAGCACGAGCATCATGATCACCGCCGTCACGTCGAAGAAGAATAAAGGTTGCTCGTATATCATTTTTTATCTCCTTTTGTTCATTGACAAAAACAGCCCGACCATGCTGAACGTCGAACTCATGCTGCACCCGAGCAGCGCCGTCGTCCTCACTATGCCGGTGTAGACGTCCCCTCCGGCCACCAAGAACGTCCCCACGAATATGGCGCCCAGCAGCAGCGAGAGCAAAAAACTCAAGTACGGGGCGTTGCGGTTGATCTTTTTCTTGTAAAACGCCGATATCAGAAAAGCGACCACGTTCAGCCCCATGCAGCATACGACGTATCCCAATATGAGCAATTCATCAAGCGTTGACGGAAACTCCATTCTCGCCTCACTTCTTCCCGAACGCGTTCATGAACGCGTCCTGGGGCGTTGAGTGGGTGATCCCGCTCATGATACCCTCCTTGCCGCTGAACTTCGACGAGATCTCTATGCCTTTCGGGGTCACGCTGAAGCAGCGGATGTCTTTCTGATGGTCGCTGCCGCGCATCTTCAAAAAGCAGAGCGCTTTTTCTATCACGCTGTCTATCTCCACGTACCTCAAAAGCACGTAGGTGTCCACGATGAACGGTATTTTGCTGGTGATCTGCGACAGGTTCCCCAAGAGGCTGTCGTTTTCGCGCAACAGTATGCTTGTTACGCCCTCGCGCTTGAGCGCGTTTATGAAGCGCCGCTCGAGGTCGCGCCGCTCGCTCGGGTCTTGCGCCAGCGGCTCGAAGTGGGTCATGGAGTCAACCACGATCCGCTTCACGCCGATCTCCTCTATGAGCGCGACGAACTTTCCGTCGGGGTTGTCGAACTCGCGGAGCGCCGTTTCCGGGTCGGAGAAGATGATTTTCAGCTTGCCCTCCCCCTCGAGTTTCTTCAGATCCCACCCGAAGCGCATGGCGTCGTGGTAGTACTGCTGCGGGAACTCTTCGAAAGTTAGGATGAGGCCGGGTTCGCCGTACATGGTTATGCCGTTGTATATGAACTGCATACCGAGCGTGGTTTTGCCCGTGCCGGGGGCGCCCTCGACGAGGTTGGCGGAACTTTCGAGCAGTCCGCCGCAAATCATGCTGTCTAAGGATTTTATGCCGAAAGGCACGCGTGCTTCGGTATCGGGTTCGCTCATTTTAAAATCCTAGCGCAGACAAGGTTTAAAAGCAACATATATCAAAAATAATATCAAGTTAAGAGAACAAGTGTACAATAACCGCTTTTTGCGCGTGCAGCCTGTTTTCCGCCTCTATGTAGGCCACGCAGGCTTTGGAATCCAGCACCTCGCTTGCGATCTCCTCGCCCCGGTGCGCGGGCAGGCAGTGTGATACTATGGCGTCGGCCGGCGCTTTGGCCATCAGCGCCGCGTTTACCTGGTAGGCGCCGAAGTCTTTTTTGCGTTTTTCGGCCTCCGCCTCCTGACCCATGCTCGCCCACACGTCGGTGTAGATTACGTCGGCGGTTTTTACGGCGTCGTCCAAGTTTGCGGTCAGGGTTATGCCGCCGCCGGAGGCCGCGCATATCTCCTTGCACTTGTGCGCCAGGTCGGTGCGCGGTTCGTAGCCTTTGGGGCCGACTTGGGTGAAGCGGTGGCCGAGCTTGGCGCAGATGACCATTATGGAGCTGCATACGTTATTGCCGTCGCCCACGAAAACGATATTCAGCTTTTCGCCGGGGCGGACCTCGGCCAGCGTCTGCCCGAAAGCGAGGGCCTGGCACGGGTGGGCGAGGTCGGTCAGGGCGTTTATCACCGGTATGGAGCACGAGGAGGACAGCCGCGTAAGCGTGTCGTGGGCGAAGGTGCGCGCCACTATCAGGTGCACTATGCGGTCTAAGTTGCGCGCCACGTCCTCCACGCTCTCCCGCTTGCCCATCCCGACGGATTCCTGGGGGAGGTTGATCACGTGGCCGCCCAGTTCGTGGATGGCGGTCTCGAAAGAGACGCGGGTGCGCAGCGACGGCTTCTCGAAGATGAGCACGCCGGTCTTACCCTCCAGCACCCTCTTCTCGGAGACGCCCCTGCCGTCTTTAAGTTTGGCGGCGAGGCCGAGTATGCCGCCGATCTCCTCGGCGGAGTACTCAAACAGAGTCAGTAGGTCTTTTTTTTTCATAATTAATAAAATATATTAAATATGTATGGCGCTCGTCCGTACTATTGCTTAACGGACGGGTAATTGCCGGTTCCGGCCGCCCTCCAGCGCTATACTAAAATAATAGAGTGGAGGGCGCGGCGCAAAAAAAAACTGCCATAAAAAAAATTAAATTTTTTTTGTGCGCGGGGAAAAAATGTAGTATATATTGTTTAATGACAGTATGAACACATTACAGCCCTATCGCGGAGGGAGGTTGGTTATGGAGATCACAGAGGTAAGAATCTCGTTGCGCAACGAGGAGAAGCTCAAGGCGTTCGCAAGCATCACGCTCGACAATTGTCTTGTCGTGAGGGGCCTGAGGGTCATCAACGGCTCTAACGGGTACTTCGTTTCAATGCCGAGCAAGCGCCGGCGCAACGGCATGTATCAAGACATCTTCCACCCCATCAACAACGAGACGCGGAAGCTGATTGAGGACAAGGTGCTCGACGCTTTCGAAATCGAGTTAAGCCGCTCGGAAAACTTGGACGAGTACGCGGCGGACGGGCAGGAAGACACCTATCTGGACGAATGACGTCGGTTTTGAAGTTGTACGGGCGGGTTTTAAGCCCGCCCGTACGGTTTACCGCGGAATGTTTAAAAAAAATTAACTCTGCCTCTTGACACCGCCCCTTTCCATATATTATCTTATACATTCTAGGCGCAATCAAATAAAAACCATTCGGGGAGTCCAAAATGGCCAGAAAAAAGTTTATTGCCGGTAACTGGAAGATGAACACAACCTTAGAAGAGGCGGTAGCCCTCGCTAAGGGCGTTGCAGACGCCGTGGGCAAGCAGAGCGACGTAGACGTCGCCGTATGCCCCCCCTATATCAGCCTGTCCGCGGTAGCGGAGGCCGTAAAGGGCTCAAACGTGAAACTCGGCGCGCAAGACGTCCACTGGGAGGCCAAGGGCGCGTTTACCGGCAAGGTGAGCTGCGCCATGCTCAAGTCGGTCGGGGTTACATACGTCATCATCGGCCACTCCGAGCAGCGCCAGTACTTCGGCGAGACCGACGAAACGGTCAACAAGAAGACGAAAGCGGCCTTAGCCGCCGGTTTGCTCCCCATAGTATGCGTGGGCGAGACTCTCGACGAGCGTAAAGGCGGCAAGATGGACGCGGTGATAGACCGCCAGACTCGCGGCGCCTTTGCCGGGATCGGCGCGGCCGACGCGGCCAAGTGCACCATAGCCTACGAGCCCGTGTGGGCCATAGGCACCGGCGAGACGGCCACGCCGCAGCAGGCCAACGAGGCGCATATATTTATAAGGAATATATTGACTCAGCTCTACGGCAAGGAGACCTCCGACGGTATGCGCATCCAGTACGGCGGCAGCATGAAGCCGGACAACGCGAAGGAGCTCTTGGCCCAGAGCGACGTGGACGGCGGCCTCATAGGCGGCGCGGCGCTCAAGGCGGCCGACTTCGCGGGGATCGTCCAGCCCAAGTAATTAGGCGTGGCGGTGCTTTTCGGCGGTTGATTAACCGGGATGATTGTGATCATCCCCATATATAAATAATAATTAAGGAATAGGCGGCGATACTATGCTTTTCGCGTTTTTGTTAGTTGTGTTTCTGCTGGTTTGCGTGTTCATCTGTCTGCTCATACTCATCCAGTCCGACAAGGGCGGCGGGATATCCGGCGCTATCGGCGGCTTGAGCGGGGCCAACAACTTTTTAGGCACGCAGGACACGGCCAACGTGCTCACTAAGGGCACGTACATATTCGGCGCGGTGTTTTTGGTGCTTTGCGTCCTTATGACGCTCTTTGAACCGGGCGGCGGCGGTGTTAAGAGCGCCTTGCAGAAGAGGGCGGAGAAGGCCCAAACCGTCACCCCGATGCCCGCTTCGGCGTTTGGGGCGGACGGATTCGACGAGGGCGGCTCGGCCGGATTGCCTTTGCCGGGGGATGCGGAAGGCGGCGCGGCGCCCGCCGAGGGAGCGCCGGCGGAGTAGGGCGCCGGTCGTAAAAGATAAAAATTTCGCGGTCGTGGTGGAATTGGTAGACACGCTACTTTGAGGGGGTAGTGGGCGTACGCCTGTGTCGGTTCGAGTCCGACCGACCGCATAAAAAGGGGGACGTTAAGTCGTCCCCCTTTTTTATTGGCGTTTACTATGAACAGTCTATACGGATACGATATGGAAGAGGCGGCCCGTTTGGGGCGTCAGGCAAGAATAGCCGGCGTAGACGAGGCCGGCCGCGGCCCGTTAGCCGGGCCTGTCGTCGCCGCCGCCGTCATATTGAACATGGATCGCCCGATAGACGGGGTGAACGACTCGAAGAAACTTACTGCCGCCAAGCGTGACAAACTGTTCGAGTTGATAACCGATACCGCCGAAGCGTACGGCGTAGGCGTCGCCGACCGGGAAGAGATCGACGAAGTCAACATCCTGCAGGCGACCTTTTTGGCGATGAGGCGGGCGCTTGAGGGCTTGGACGGGCGGTACGACCTGCTCTTGGTCGACGGCAACCGATACATATCCGGCCTCCCCCGCGAGCGCCAAAAGACGGTGGTGGGCGGCGACGCGCTGAGCGCCTCCATTGCCGCCGCCTCCATAATCGCGAAGGTCACGAGGGACAGGATGATGGACGGGTACCACGAGCGGTATCCCCAGTACGACTTCGCGAAACACAAAGGTTACGGCACAAAGCGCCACGTGGAGATGATAGAGCGGCACGGGCTTTGCGAGATACACAGGAGGAGTTTTTGCAAAAAGATCGCCGCCGCGCAGACGGAGCTGTTCGGGGGATGATTTATACCGTAGAGCCCCGCCTTTTTTGCCTACCTGCCCCGCCCATAATATATATTTATGTAGAGGGGGGCGTCGATACGTTTCAATGCCGCTTATTACGCGGTTAATACATACTTAACATGGATGATTACTAATTAATATTAATACATTAACAATGCAAGGAAGGGGACAAAGAAAATGGCAGAGATCAAACCGTTCCGCGGCTACCGCTTCAACATAGGCAAACCCGACGATTTGGGCTTGTACTGCGCTCCGCCCTACGATATGCTCGACGACGCGATGGTGGACGCGCTGTACGGCAAGCACCCAAATAACGTCGTCAGGATCACGCAGAACAAGCGCGTGCCGGCGGACGCCGCCAACAAGGACAGGCACGTGAGGGCGGCGGAGTTTCTGAACAAATGGATCGGCGACACTGTCATAACCCGCGACGCCGAAGACTCCGTCTACATCTACCGGCAGCAATTCAGCGTGCCGGGAGAGGACGGGAAACCGGTCGACCGCGAGCGCATCGGCTTTTGCTCCGCCCTCAAACTGGTAGGCTTGGACGAGGGGATCGTTTTGCCCCACGAGTACACGCTCTCCGGCCCCAAGCAGGATCGCTACGAACTCATGGAGACGACGCTCGCGAACACCGGGCAGATATTCGGGCTTGCCTCGGACGACGACGGGAAGCTCTACGGGCTTATCCGCCTGATCATGTCGTCGTCGCCGCTCGTGGGCATTTTTAAGGACGATAACGAGGCCGTGCACTCGCTCTACAAGTGCTCCGACGCCGGCCTTATCGCTCAAACGGCGGAGCTGATGAAGACCCGCACCATCCTGATAGCCGACGGCCACCACCGCTACGAGACGGCGCTGCGCTTCTATCGTGACAACAAGGACGAGGCCTTCTCGCACGTGATGATGACCATCGTGTCTATGGCCGATCCGGGGCTGATCATCCGCCCGTTCCACCGCCTTGTCAGGAAGACCGATCAGGGCAGAAGCGTTAGCAATATGTTGGACGAGCTGGCCAAATATTTCGACGTCGCGCGTATCGGCAAGGCCTCCGCGGACGGCGTGTACAAGGCGCTGTCGGCGCAGGGCAACGCGGAGATGGTCTATTGGGATTGCGCGACCGGGGAGATTTACGATTTGCGGCTGAGCAAAGGCGGCGAGTCGTTCTTGGCCGGCGTGATGCCGGAGCAGTCCGACAAGTGGAAGCGGCTCGACGTCTCCAAGATAAACTGCATAATCATAAACGGCATACTGTCGCTGCCGCTCGACGG
>Ga0268262_10000924_pt1 | contig 37923 bp, 40 predicted proteins | sample TergutNc150P3_FD_190354 | JGI IMG/M metagenome (GOLD analysis project Ga0268262, IMG submission 190354) | Nasutitermes corniger P3 segment gut microbial community from laboratory colony in Florida, USA - Nc150 P3 (SPAdes) (version 2) | ecosystem: Host-associated > Arthropoda: Insects >...
AGAGCAGAATGCCGATAGTGGGGTTATCGCCCTCATTGCGTTTAAGTTCGTCATACATTCGGACGTACATATCCATCTGCCCTACGTCCTGATGAGTAATGCGGTCGGTCTTGAGATCAATTAGGACAAAGCATTTCAAAATATAGTTATAGAAAACCATGTCAATATAATAATCGCTTGTATCTGTACGAATAAGCTGCTGGCGTTCAACAAAGGCAAAGCCTTTTCCAAGTTCAAGGATAAACTGTTGCAGATGATTTATTATTGCCTTTTCCAATATTTTCTCGCTATACCCAATATTGCCGGGTAGTCCAAGAAATTCAAGTACTGATGGATTTTTGATAAATTCAAGTCTGTTTTTCTGGTATTTCCCGGTCTTTGACAGCATTTCCTGAATAACCGGCTTTTTCACTTGTGACATAAGAAGACGTTCATAATATTGGGTGCTGATATTGCGATCCAAAGTACGGAAATCCCATGACTGTTCGACGGTTTCACGCAAATACCAAGTTCTTGCTTCGGGATTGGATATCCGCATTATTCGTTGTATATGTGACCAATTAAGCGCATACTCAAGGGCTGAGGGATTAATTTGGCGAACACTGTTCGCCGAATTGGTCTTTGATCCGGCTGGTTTATCAGAAATGGCGATCAATGTTCGCCGAATTGAGAGTTTTGGAAACATTTGATAAAACTGCCGATATTGACGAATACTGCGCTCGGAAAAACCCTTGCCGAATTCGGCGGTAAGGGCTTTGGATATGTTCTTTATGACTTGATCACCGTAATTTGCCCTATGCTCGCCTTGTTGTATTTCTTCTACGATACGCTTACCAATAAGCCAATATGCTTCTACCATAGCATAATTAACTGCGGTAAAGGCTTTATTTCGCGCTTCTCTGAGGATTTGTTTTATCTCGGCGATATATGCTTTTGTTATTGGCATTGTTGGTTCTCCCTGGATAATATGGAAATATGAGTATAGAGCGAGTTTATATTAATTTGAGAGTTTTTCAGTGAAAGAGCTTTCTTTTTCTTACTCCCCTTTTCCATCATTTCTATCTCTCCAATTAGCTATTTTTTCTACCTATTTACTTTATCATATTTTTAAAGTGTAGTGGATCATTATCATTGATCAATTTCATCAAAAAATTTGCAGATTGAAATATTTCATTTGGATTTCTTGTATTATCAATAGAATGAGACATGATATTGCAAACTTTCAACAATACTCCCAGTTTAGTCTTTTCACTATCTTTAGTAAGTTTGAAATCATTTGCTAAAAGTTCTTGCTTATTACTTGTTAAATTCAAACTTTTTCCAATTTTAAAACTATACCATTCTTCAAAAACTCTCCTTATTACATTTGGATAATGATATACTTCACAATTTTTCTCAAACAGAGTATCTGGATTTTGCGAGTATTCGTAAATTTCTTTGAATAAGTGTTTGTATGGTTTTACAATATTAATTAACTTAACTAACTCGCTTTGACCATTAGTTTTTTTTATTTCAAAGTTTGAATATATTAATTTTTTTTCCTTAGTATTTTTTCCATATGTCAAATTACAGAAATCATCCCAACTATGAGTTAATATAAATATTTGCTTACTTGGTAAATTTAAAAGATTTTTCATTAATTCCAAAATATAAAATTTATTAGAATCATCCATACTTGAGATTGGATCGTCAACAATAAATAATTCTATTTCTGTTTTTATTTGCTGTTGTTTGTTATCATTATAAAGTTCATAATAGAAAAACAACAAAGCTAAAAGATTTTTTTCGCCTTCACTAATATTATTTATTGTTAATGTAACATCTTCATGTATACTTTTAATGATATAATTACGATTATCAGTACTAACTTCAACTTTCAATGATATATTTATATCGTTTAAAATTTGAGAAACAAATATTGCAAAATCATTTGTTGGGCTTTCTTGTTGTTCTAGGTTTTTTATTTCTTGTTGTTTTAATTTATTATTTTCTTGTTTTGCATTTAAATTTGCTTCTTTTATTTTTATATCTTGCATTTTATTTTCTATATTTAGTGAATTTATAATTTCTAAACCTATTGAACCTTTTACTAAAATTTCTAGATTATTTTGTTTTTTTCGTAATTCGGTTAATTGTCTATCTTTTTCATTTTTTATATTAGTAATTGCAGTATTAATTATATCCGATATAGATTTTACTTTTTCAAATTCAAAATTTATATCATCGTCAATTTTTTTAATTTTATTTTGTATAGAAGCAATTAATGTATTTATATTGTTTTTACATCCAATAATATTTAGTAAATATTTTTCAATAATATTTCCGACAATAGCAATATAGGACTTAGAATTATTTTCTATATCTTCTATTTCTTTTAGGAGTTTTTGCATTCGTACAATAAATGATGTCATTTTTTCTATAGCTTTATGTCTTTTATTTTCTTTATATTGTTCTATTTTTGTTTTGATTTCTAAATAATCTAATTTTCCACCACAGAATTTACATTTATCACCTTCTTGATGAATTCTTAGGCCATCATCAATCCATTGAATAATTTCATGTTTAGGAATTTCAACATCGTCTCTATATTTTTCTTTGAAAATATTATTTATTTCACCAATATCAGAATTCGAAATTTCCGATATTGATAATTGAATCAGGCTTTCAATTAGTTTAATTTGTTTTTCAATTGTATCATCGCCGATTATTTGTAATAATTTATCATCATCTTTCTCAATTTTTTTTGCTTCTGTATAATCTTTCTTGTAAAGTTCAAAAATTTTTTCTATTGTTTCAGAGTTTGATTTTCTTTGTATATTTGCTTTACCTTTTTTTTTGTCGTGAATTGAATCAATTTCTTTTCTCGTTTCTTTTCTAATTTTATCAATTTCTGTTCTAAAATTGTTTATATCAGTTTCAGAAATAATTTCATTTTTTAATTTTTTTATCATGGTTTTTGCTTCAGTATTTTTTTCTCCAAAATTTACTTCTACGCCTTTAAGCTTCTCATCGCTTTCATCTAGTAATATTGATTTTTTGATATATTCCTTATTAAATAAACGATAGTTTTTATTACCTTTAGGATTGACTTCTAAGTATTCTTGTTCCAATCCTATACAAAATGCACTCTTGCCTTTTCCATTGTATCCGAAAATAATATTTTTTTCAAGAAACAGTAAATCATTGGGATTTGTATAATTTTTGAATGATTTATATGAAAAATTTTTAAGCTTTTTTATCATGGTTTATATCCCTCTGAAGAATGATTATTTTTCTTTGAGGATAATATTTTATTTTACTGTTATCAATCGAATCATATAACTCAAATAATATACGGATAAAAATACTATACGGAAAAGGTTTTACAAAGAACCATAATTTCTTTTTTAGTTCTTCTACAAACTCATTATTTCCGTTCTTTATTCTTATATCAATCGCCCTGCTGTCATTCCATAATTCTTCATATGATTTTATATATTCGTCATATTTAGTTAAAATATCAACACTCTTTGCCTGTTTTAATGAATTTATTAAGGATTTAAGCATGGTTTTGTTTCTATTATCAATTATTGATGCCATGCTTAATCCTTTTCTTCTTTATAAATAACGTTATTTTTAACTCCCTTATCTCTCGTTACTGGTACTTCTCCAGATCAACATCAACATCGTAATCTACGCCGCTGACATCAAAACCGTGGGCTTCGAGAAAATCATGCTTGAAACCGGCAACATCGGTTTCGGTTTGCACGTTGGCTTCGGTGACGGCTGACATTTTTGCCATGACGGCTTTTTGGACATCTTCGCGCATCTCCCAGTCGTCTATGCGGATACGGCCCTTGCGGTCAACCGGAACCATTTCGGGGTCTCCGCTTTCTGCGGCGTAAAGCCTGTCGCGGTAAAGCCTTACAATCTGCTCAATACAGCCTTCGTGAAGCCCCATGTCCTTCATCACTTTGAAAAGGCAGGAAATGTACAGAGGGATGATGGGGATGACCGCGCTGGAACGGGTTACCAGGGCCTTGTTTACCGAAACCCAGGCTCCGGCGATTTTGCCCTTTGCGGCGTATGTTTTGTTGATTTCTTCGCAGGAACGCTCCAGGTCTTCTTTGGCTTTGCCGATGGTTCCGTTTTTGTAAATGGGCCATGAGTGTTCGGGGCCAAGGTAGGAATAGGCTACAGTGCGGGACTTTGGTGAAAGCAAGCCCTCTTTATCCAGCGCTTCGATCCAGTATTCCCAATCTTCGCCGCCCATGACCTTTACGGTGTTGTAGATTTCTTCTTCCGTGGCGGGTTCCGCCTGGACGGTATTGAAAGTTCCGTTCATCACGTTCAATGTTTTGCCCGAAAAAGTTTCTCCCACGGGCTTGATTGCCGACTTGTACTGAATCCCCGTCCTTGGGCAAGTCCTCACAGGGGAGGCAAGAGAGTAAACGATAAGGTCGATTTTTGCCGGGATATTCGCGGCTGCGGCAACCTCGCGGACAGCCTTTGCGGTTTCGGCTTTCATCTCGCCGAGGAAGGCGTTCCCTTTTAATGTTTTGGCTATAAGGCCCGCTTTTTCCGCCTCCTGGTCAAAGGCAAGATTATTGTAGGAACCCGGCGTGGCGGTATGGTTTTTCGACGCGGGCTTTTCCCGTGACACTCCTATAGTAATCGCCCCGTAACCGAAAGCCGCAGCTATGCGGCTTGCCAGACCGTAACCGTTTGAACAGCCAATGACCAGCACAAGCTTTGGCGCCATATTATTTGGTACCTTGCCCAACGTTTTTTTCGCGTACTCAATCTGCCTCTTTACCGAAGCGGCGCATCCTTCAGGATGGCTGTTAAGGCAGATGTTGTTTCTTACCATTGGTTTTATAATCATAATTTCCTTTTTATTTATTATAGAATAAATTTATGGAGTTATGCAACACAAAAATTTATTCCAGCTCGTAGGTTTTTCCGTACTTGACTATCTCCGTGTTGGCATACCCTTGTTCGGCAAGGTATTTTTTTAACGCCGCCTGCGCCTTTTTTTCGCCGTGAACCATTAAAAGCCCCTTTAGGCGCGATCTGTCCAATTCGTTGAGCCATTCTGCCGTTTCAACATAATCCGCGTGGGCGCTGAACGCGTTTATCTCCTCGACATGGGCCTTTAGCTTGAGCCACATCCCGTGGATTTTTACCTCGCCCTCGCGGTTGCGTATGCGGCGGCCAAGGGTGTTTTCCGCCATGTACCCCACAAGAAGAATAGTTGTGTTAGGGTCCTGTATGCTGTGGATCAGGTGGTGCTGTATACGTCCCGCCTCGCACATACCGTCTGCGGAGATGATGATAAGCGGGCCTTTTTGATCGTTCAGCGCCTTGGATTCCTGGGGGTTGGTGGTAAAGTAGAGATTGTTAAAACCAAAAGGGTTTTTGTGGTGCTTGATAAAAGCCCTCTTTATTTCCTCGTCGTAACATTCGGGGTGTACCTGGAAAATCGTCGTCGCGTTAGTCGCCATCGGGGAATCCACATAGATCGGGATTTCCGGTATTATACCGTCGTCAACAAGCAGATGGAAATAATACACCAGTTCCTGAGTGCGCTCAATGGCAAACGACGGGATGATAATCCTGCCTTTGGTCTCCACGGCGCGTTTGGCAAGCTCCGCCAGCTTTTCCGTGGCATCGCCGGTTTTGTCATGTCTGCGGTCGCCGTAGGTGCTTTCTATGATAATATAGTCCGGAGCGGGGCCAGGAATTGAAGGGTCGCGGATAATAGGCTTACCCTTGCGGCCAAGATCGCCTGTGGCAAGAATACGCAGTTCCTCGCCGCCCCGCCTAATCGTAATATACGCCATCGCCGAGCCGAGTATATGCCCCGCGTCAAAAAATTCCAGCGTTATCCCTTCGCCTATGAGTATAGGCCTGTTATACGACACCCCGACTGTCTGGTTTGTCGCGGCAATTGCGTCCGCTTCCGTGTAAAGGGGCGTCCAGTCAAATTTCTCGCCTTTTTTATGGGCTTCTTTGCTCAGGTACTTCGCGTCATTGGCCTGTATATGCGCCGAATCCATCATGATAAGGCTTGCGATGTCCCTGCTTGCCGGGGTAGCATAAATATTGCCTTTATAGCCCTTTTTTACCAGCAACGGCAGAAGCCCGCAATGGTCAAGGTGTCCGTGCGTCAGGATTACGCCGTTGATCCGGTCGGCCTCAATTCCGAAATTCCTGTTTTTCCTGTCGGCTTCCGCGCGGGAACCCTGAAAAGACCCGCAGTCGATAAGATAACTTTCCCCGTCAATTTCGAGCACATGTTTGGAGCCTGTTACTTCTTCCGCAGCGCCAAGGGAGTAAAATTGTACATTCATGGGGGTAAGTATAATGATGATTTAACGTTAGGGCAAGGTAAGAGCCAGTTTAACTAACCCGATACTTCGCGATAATCTCATATGTATACATGGGGACACAGAAAAGGAATAGTTACCATTTTTTTGTCGTGAGATAAAAAGTACTTGAAAAAGGCATAAATATGATATATATTCAAAAGAGAGAGAGGTAAGAATAATGACAAAACATAATTTCTTGCTGATTGCATCTTTACTATTCGCTTTTATTTTTACATCAACCAGTCCTTATGAGCCTTCTTATGGAGGCAAACTACAGATAAAAAATGATTCTTCATACAATATTTATATTGTTTTTCAAACAGCCGATGATAGGGAAAAAATGCTTTGTGTCGAGAAGGGCGAACAAGTACAAATAAATCATACATTTTATAGTGATTATCAAAAAGAATTGGCCAACCCGGCAAATTTTTATACAAGCATTGCTTTGTATGATTTTAATTCAGGCTCATTGCTCGGGACATTGACCGGAGACACAGGAATATTTCAACTAAAAAGCGGCTCTGTTGATTCAAACAACGCGCTGTTTGAATTCGCCATAAATGACGCTTCTTTTGGGGGGTGATTTATGAAAAAACTCATTATTCTTTTTTTTATTGCATTTCTCTTTACTTCATGTATATTTTTTGAGGATGAAAAAAAGACCATTGAAGATGTTTATTGCATTACAATAGAAAGAAATTATTCAACCTATAATCTGTTCGTACAATATTACCTGAAAGATGGGACTATAACGCGAAAGAAAATCTACAAAAGCACAGAAAACAGAACAGATTCTTTTATGTCCGATGATTATATTAATCAAATAGAGATGTATGAGAATAATTATGTGAGTTCTCCCAATTCCGATCCCCAACTTAGCAGAGTGATTAATCCCAACGATCAAATTCAAAAGATATTATTTATCGATATTGACACCAATAAAATACTCAAGCGCCTTGAGTACAATAAGAATTGGTATTTTTTGGGTTTCGCCAATTATAATTGGGATATGAAGGTAAAATGGGAATACTGGATACTTGATATTACCAATGAATGGTTACTGGACAGCGGGAGTTCCGCGCCCTGAATAATGCACAATCTTCTCCAGCACTGATTTTTCGTCAATCGGTTTCGCCAAATGGTCGTTCATTCCCGCCTCAAGACAGCGGTCTACGTCTTCCCTGAATGCGTTAGCCGTCATCGCAATAATCGGAATGTTTTTTGCTTTGGGCGTATCCATCGCCCTTATGGTTCTTGTCGCCTGATAACCGTCCATTTCCGGCATCTGGACATCCATAACTATAAGGTCGTACTTTTCGGGGTTTTCCCTGAATTTAGAAACCGCGATTGCTCCGTTTACGGCAATATCAATGCTAATATGCGTTTCTTCCAGAAGCGCAATAAAAATTTCGCGGTTAATTTCCATATCCTCGGCAAAAAGAATATTTACCCCGGACAAATCCGGAACTTCGGCGGCTGTGTCCTCCTTTATTTCAGGCGATTTCCGCGCCGCCTCTTCCTGTACAGAAGCGCGTTCAAGGTTTACCTCAAAAATAAAAGTGGAACCCGCGCCCTCTTTCGATTCTACCCAAATACGGCCGCCCATTTTTTCAACGATATTTTTGGAAATGGCAAGACCAAGACCCGTACCGCCGAACTTGCGCGATATACTGCCGTCAGCCTGCTCAAACGCATTGAACAGCCGCTCAATCTGCTCCTCTGTCATTCCTATGCCCGTATCAGTTACGGAAAAACGGAGGGTGTTACAATTATCTTTGCTTCCTGTCATTTCAACGGCAAGCGTGATCTCCCCGTTTTCCGGGGTAAACTTCACGGCGTTAGACAGCAGATTCGTTACTACCTGCGACAGCCTGAGATCGTCGGCGATATAATCCATCTCCAGATCTTTTGCCATATTTACATTGAGCTTTTGATTCTTCTTTTCAATGTTATCAATAATGATATTGCTTACCTTCATAATCATTTTTTCAATATTCATCGGAAGCTTTTCAAGCTCAAACTTTCCCGCTTCGATTTTTGACATATCCAGAACATCGTTGATTATTCCAAGAAGATGTACGGATGACGTATTGATTGTAGAAAGGCAGTATTTCAGCCTGGAAACATCGTCCGTTTTTTCGGCTATCTTTGTCATTCCGATAATGGCGTTCATGGGGGTACGCATTTCGTGGCTCATTCTCGACAAAAAATCGCTCTTTGCCTGATTTGCTTTTTCGGCTATGCTCATAATCCTTACCTGTTCTTCGGCTTTTTTCAAATTCGATATATCGGTAAAACATTCAAGCAACGCCGGATGACCGTTATAGTTAATTTTTATTACTGATTTTATTATGGGGAGTATCTCGCCTTTGTTATTTTTAAACACGCGCTCCGAACGGTCAACTTCCTGATTATGGTCGATGATCGGGCAGGAATGTTTATCCGCAGGACAAAAAATTTCATGACAATATTTCCCTGTAATTAAAGACCGATCCCCGCCGAACATACGCACCGCGACAGGGTTTATATCCAGTATCTGCTTTGTTCCGGCATCAATGATGACAATACCGCATTCTACCAGTTTCCAGATTGTTTCAAAACGCAAAAGCGCGTCACGGGTTGCTTCGGTTTCCATTTCAATTAATTTCTTGTTGGCAATGCTTTCCATGGTGGAATAATATACTTTAAAGGCCAAAAAACCGGAAAAAACGCCGACAAAGCCAATCTTGATGTAATTTTCAAATAACGCCAAATCTTTCATCCCTGCAAAAAAGAGCGCGGCCAACAAGGGCAGCAATACCAAAATTTCAATAAATAAAAAAACACGGGGCTTTATCGCAAAAAAAATAGAATAAATAAAAAGCCCCATAGTTAGATTCATCATATTATGATCAAAAACGCAAAACACAGATGCCCAAAGCAATGACAGAAAACACACAATATGCAGAATGGAATTAAATCGCTTCTCCCTTAAAAGGGGCCATATTTTCATGATTAAAAAGCAGCAGGTAAGTAAAAACAGATATACCGTATTTGTTATAATATGTACCAAAATGAAGGGTGCCAGGCCGTTTTTAAGGGCATTTAAAATATAGCCTGAGGTAATAGCCGTCATAGCGGCAATTACAATCGGAGCTGAATAAAATAACCTCGTCCGGTTATGGTTACTTGTTTCGTTCAGGCAATGTTCCATAACATTTTCAGGGATTTGGGGCTTCCTGAACATGCGGGAAATCGCCCGTTTTACTATATTCATTGCCGGATTCCTTTTTTGGCCATTTTTTTGATAAATCGCTCTATATTAAAGATACAGATCATTGACAGATAAAACAAGCGGTACAATAATTATATATAGATGCTTCTATTAAGTATAATTCATAATAAAAGGCATGATTGGCGGCGTTTTTGCGTGGGCTTTATCGTTCTGCAGGCCATTTTTGCCGGGCAACTTGCCGCCGCGCCGCTGGATTCAGGCTTTGCCTTTGCCCCGAAGGCATCCGCTTCCCAGGCTGAAAAAGACGCCGCATACCAGGAAGCCAGGTCCCGCCTTATTGCCGCAGCCACAAAATATGAACATACGCCCTACCGCCCCGGCGGAATAGACAGAAAAGGCGTTGACTGCTCGGGGTTTGTGTTCCTGAGCTTCCTTGACGCCCTGGGGGTTTCCGTGCCGAGAAGCGCCGACGGACTTCACTCATGGGTTGAGAAAATTCCGATAGAAAATGCCCAGCCTGGCGATCTTGTTTTTTTCAGGACAACCAGAACCAATAAAATCTCGCATGTCGGGATATTAACCGGCAACGGGGTCTTTATCCACTCGGCCTCGGAAGGGCCGGCAACAGGGGTAATATACTCCAGACTTGACGAAAAGTACTGGGCACGCACTTACGCCGGAGCGGGAAGGGCTTTTCCGTCAACTGCAACAACTGGAAACGCTAATACAACAGGCTCCGCAATGGGCGCAACAGGCCCCGGAAAAAGAGTCAAAGAAAGATCCCAGGCCGGGAAATCCAATGAAAAAGGCCTCCTGTTTGGTTTCGCTGCCGCGCCGACCTGGAACACCTATTTCGCCGACGGCAATGTTCTTAGAGGAGTTGCGGGGCATGTCCGCTTTGGGACGGTTGTCCGGCCGTTGGGTATTCAAATGATTTTCGGCGCGGAATTGAGGCCCGAGTGGGACAGCGCGCTTGGGGTTATTCGCCTGCCGCTTACTTTTTCGTGGGGCTTAGATGACAGGCTGCGAATCTTTGCCGGGCCAGCCCTGAGTTTCGGGAATGCCGCTTTGGACGTATCCGGCGAAAGCCGCCCGTACTCAGGCGGGACAAACTGGTTCGGCGCGGTGGGTCTTACCTTTTCGCCCTTTGCGGTTAGAATCGCCCGCACCGATCTTGCCCCTTACGGGGAGATTGCCTGGCAGTCATATTTTAACAACAGTTCTGACAAAAATATCGGCGCTGATTTTGCCGCCGGATTTCGTTTTTCCACTGGATTGCGCCTGACGTGGCATATGTAACTAAAGAGCAAATAGCAGGGAGCAGGGAGCAAAGTAAAATAATAAAAAAATGATGTCCATATTTAGCAAATTAAAAAAAATAAATCTTAGAAATATCATTGCTTCTGTTCCTCATGAGTTGCAGGAAGAATTTGATCGGTTGCAGTTGCGAAACACCCTGATTAGGCTGAAAATACTGGCTATCGCGTGGATCATTATAAAGCCTTTTGATTATCTTCCGGTAGTTATGTTTGGTTATGACAAAACTTTTCAGATTATGGGCGGAAAAGAAATATTCGTTGTGGATGTTTTTGACATTACCGTTAATATTTTGTTTATTTTATTTGCTTCTTATTTATCAAAAAAATTCAAACCTTCCGTATTGTGGTTTATATGTTATCTGTTTATAATAATTGAGTTTTCCCTGACCGCCTGCCTCATGCCTTTTGTTGACACAACCAGAATCATTCAGCTTTTCTTTTTGAGGGTTTTTATGAATACACTGGTGCCTGATATAAAAATAAAGATGTCGATGTTGTTTGCGGCACTGTTTTATGTATTTACCGTGTTTATACTTATCTATGATGGCGATTCATTTTATCGACTTGGTTCCATTCAATATAATCTTCTTGATATTTTTTGTACTGTTATCGCAATCAAAGTACTGTTATACAACAGAAATGTTAGAAATTTTGTAAGCACATTTGAAATAACCCAATTAAATAAAAAACTGGAAGCGTTATCAATAACGGACAAATTGACAAATGTCAATAACCGCCGCGCTCTGGAAGATTATATGGATATACTCTGGAAACAATGCTGCCGTTTACGGCTTCCTGTTACCGTTTTGATGATTGATGTGGATTTTTTTAAGAAATACAACGATTCGCTGGGACATTTGGAGGGGGACAAAGCCCTTATTGCCATCGCTCAATGTATGAAAAATCAAGCGAAAAGGGAAACCGATTTTGTCGCCAGATTTGGCGGTGAAGAATTTGTATGCTTGCTTCCTTATATCGAAAAAACTGATGCTGAGAATTTCGCGCGTGAATTGGTACTGGCGGTTGAAGGCATGAAAATACCCCATCCGAAGAATGAAGCTTCTCCGTATGTAACGATTAGCGCCGGTATGGCATCGGTCGTGCCTGACGAAAATTATGAACCTGCGAAGCTAATGGACGAAGCGGATAAAGCCTTATACAAGGCGAAACAATCCGGTAGGAATAGGTTTAATTTAAAGAATTAGGAGTTAGGAATGAGGAATAAAGAAAAAGCTTACAAGGTCTTTATTCCTAATTCCTCACTCCTAATTCCTCATTTGTTCAGGGTATCAGGCACGCGGTGCGACCAAAATCAGGGCATTAAAGAGTTGTTTTTGGGCTGTTTTTATGGTATATTCAGGCAAGGAGGCTGTTGTATGGTAACAATGACTGAGGAAAAGAATCGTGTCCTTAATTGTCTGGAAGTAGACGCCGAATATGACGGGCGTTGGGTTTTATTCGACAAAAGGGGCTTTCCGCCGGAGGATGACATGGGGTATATAGTTGCCTGCGGAGACGGAAGCGACGAAGATCGGGATGCCCTAATGGAAATTTGCCTTGACAAATATCACGGCGAAGTGTTTTTAATGAAAGGATGGATACCAAAAGATGACGACGTATTCGACAATGGCATTATCGAGGCGGTTTGAACACCGCTATAAATTCGATGCGAAATTAACAACAGCCTTAACAGCATAGAATAACATTATTGAGCTTGCGATCAGTTTGGCCCCCGCACCGGCAATAAAGGCGAGTAACGCGCCCCAGGCGGCCTTGAACGCCTGCGCTTTATTTTCGCGGTTATGGATTAGTTCCCCCGCCAACGCGCCAAGGAAAGTCCCGACAATCATTCCCCAGGGAGCGAAAAAGAATATGCCTATCACAAGCCCGACAAACGATCCGATTGCGGCGAAGCGTGAGCCGCCGAACCGCCTTGCCAGCAATGCCGGAAGAATATAATCCATGACTGTAATGAACAACGTAATGCCCGCCCAGACCCACAAAAACGCCGGAGCGAAGCCGCCGTATCCGCTCCACTGCACAAGCAGCAGACCGATGAAACTCAACGGCGGCCCCGGAAGTGCCGGAACAACCGCGCCAGCAATCCCGATTATCAATAGCACAAAGGCAAGTATGATTAATGCAATTCCCATTTTTTAATGATATAATAAAATGGGGACTGGAGGCAATAATGAAAAAAGAAAACGCGATTAAAAATTACTTCATTTATTCACTGAAAAAAATTAAAATAGTTATTACTGAAGAAAACAACGCCATAACAGGTGTGTTTTTTGGCAATGAAATACCGGACGGCTTTATCAAATCCGAAACCCTGCTGATAAAAAAAGCCTCAGAGCAGATTGAAGAATACCTGAACGGAAAACGGAAAAAATTCTCCCTCCCGCTTGCAATGCACGGCACCGAATTCCAGATGGACGTTTGGCGGGCGCTGCAAACCATACCCTATGGCGAAACCCGCTCCTATAAGGAAATTGCCGAACTTGTACACAGGCCGAAAGCGGTACGCGCCGTGGGAATGGCAAACCACCGTAACCCCATTTCGATAATAGTACCATGCCACCGCGTAATAGGGCATAACGGGAGCCTGGCCGGTTACGGCGGGGGGCTTCCCCTTAAAAAATATCTTTTGGAATTGGAACAGGCGCGGCCTTTTTCCGGTTGACATGATACGGCTTACACTCCATACTAAGCTATGAACTTTGCGGATCGGATAACATTGCTCCGAATAATACTCGCCCCTGTATTTTTTGTCGAATATATGCTGCTTAAAACCTTCCAGAAAGAGCTTGCGGGATATATGGTTTGGCTGATTGTGCTGCTCTGGATAATAGCGATTGCCGCTGAATTAACCGATATGTTTGACGGCATGGCGGCCCGGCATTATAATCAGACCAGCGACTTCGGCAAGCTTTTCGATCCTTTTGCCGATACGCTCATGCAGATAACAGGCTTTCTCTGTTTTGTGATCGACGGCATATTTCCGGCGTTTTTGTTTCTCGTGGTGTTGTACCGCGAATTCGGTATTCTGTTTATCCGAAACCTCATGCTGAAAAAAGGCGTTACTATGGGGGCCCGCCTAAGCGGAAAGATAAAAACCGTTACCTATATTACAGCGGCGGCAATAGCCCTGTTATACGCAAGCCTTGTACGCCTCTCGGTGCTTGAGTTTTTACAGCCAATGGTCAAAATCGCCGCTATTGCCGTTTTCGGCCTGTCGGTGTTTTTTTCGGTGCTGTCGTTTTTCGACTATCTTTCCGCGTACAGGAAAACCGATTCAAAATGATGATAGAACAAACCGTTGAAGTACCGGTTAGCCATCGAATGACTATTGATGTCCCTTGTGAAATACCGGCAGGGCCGACTATTCTTGCGTTCAGGCCCATCCAAAAGACTGATAAGGCTAAAGAAAAACAAGGAACGCCTATTACTGATCGGCTTGCTGGCTGTCTTGCCGGGATTGGCGACATTAATATTGAAGAAATCCGCGAAGAAAGGTTAGCAAAATATCTGAAAAAAGTTGCCACTCTCCCTCTTTATTCCTAATTCCTCACTCCTAATTCCTAATTTTTTAGTAGTACTGTTTCCCGGTAAATTTCCCTGTTCATCAAATAAAGCACCAGAACGCTGTCTTCCGGCAGACGGTAGGGGGCGGTGAATTTACCGCCGGGATAATCAACCCCGATAATCCGCGTCCTTTCGCCAGAGGGAAGAAGGGCTTCCAGCCGCACAGGAAGCGGATAGGGGTTTTTGGGCATTGAGTATTCAAACAAGCCGAAGACCTCGTTTTCACGAAGCCTCGCCGGAGTATTCGCTCTAAGGTATAATGTGACATTCGATGTGGCGCTTACGCCGGCAGGGGGGTCCTGGTGGACCACTATCTCACCCCTCTCGCCTTCCTGTACATCTTGCAGGGAAAATACAAAATCAATCCCCACCCTGCCAATTTGCTCCAATGCCGATGAAATCGTGAGACCGACAAACTGCGGAACCGTCACAAGGGTGTTCTCCTGGCCCCGGCTGACTATGAATTCCAGCCGGGTCGGCCCGGAAATGTCCGAGCCGGGTTCCGGCTTTTGCCCGATTATCGTGCCGGGGGCTTCATTGGAAAAATCATACATCAGCGGGTCTTTCAGCGACAGGAGAACGCCGCCCGAAGAAGCGGCAAGGGTCTGCAAATCCATCCGCACTTCTTCGATATTTCTGCCAACATAATTTTCAATACGGTTTACTATTACCCCCTGGCTTACCACCAGCCGAATCCGCCGCCCGGCTTTCACAATAGTCCCGGCGACAGGCTCCTGTTCCAGAATATGCCCCCTGTCCTTTGCGGATTGCGAATAACGGAGCTGTATACGCGGGTAGAGTTCTTTTACCTGTAACTCCAGCAGGGCATCCGCAAGTTCCTTGCCCCGCAATTCGGGAACCAGGGTCTGCTCCCCCCCCCTGACCGCGATAAAGAAAATTAGCATAGCGATAATTCCAACAAGGACAAGCAGCACAACTGCCATAGATATAAAGAGTTTTAGGGGATTGTTCTTATATTCTTCTATAAAATCAAAATTGAACTCTAAATTTAAAAACTTCATATTGCCAACCGTGCCCCTTAACGCAAATTAGTACCAAGGAAATTCCGCGCCCCGTTCAAAAAAGCCTTCCATTCCATTGCTTTTTTTCCCTGGTACTGAAGCTGGCTAACCGCCAGAATCCCCTTTCCGGTCTGTATAAGTATACCCTTATCTTTATCTTTCCCCAAGACTTCCCCGGGCTTTTTCCCCGGCCCGCCGCCTGTATCTTCCGTGGGTTCAGCCTTGAGGATAAACAGCCGCAAATCCCCGTGCGTTGTCCAGGAAAGCGGCCAGGGAGTGAAAGCGCGAATCCTGGCGTCTATTTCCAGAGCGCTCAGATTCCAGTTTATAAGCCCGTCTTCCTTTTCGATTAAAGAGCAGTATGTAGCCATATTATGGTCTTGCGCCGTTGCCTGCAAGGTTCCGGCTGCAATGCCCCTTAGCACCGCAGGCACTAATACTGCGGCTTTTTGCGCCATTATTTCGCTTAGGCTTGCCGTTGTTTCCCGCCCGTCCAGCGGAACTTTCTCCTGGACAAGAATGTCCCCGGTATCCATCTTCGCCGCAAGCCGCTGAATCGTTATGCCGGTTTCCGTATCCCGGTTGATGATTGCCGAGGGGATAGGGGTCGGCCCCCGGTATTTGGGGAGCAGGCTGGGATGGATATTTATTCCTCCGAGCGGGAAAAGGCTGAGGAATTTTGGCCCGAAAATTTTGCCGTAAGCGAAAGAAATTAGAATATCCGGCTTAAGCTGTGTCACCAGAATACGGGCGGCGCTGGCAAGCTTTTCCGGTTTCAGAATAACAGGCGAAGTAAAAAACTTCTGTACCGCCGTCGCACATTCAGTTGGTTCAGGACTGCCGCTGTGCCCCCTGGGGCTGTCCGGATTGGTAAGCAGCCCCGCAAGAACAAAATTATCTTTATCTCCCAGGGCAGCCCTGGCTGTCAAGTCTGCTAGGGTCTTCAATACAGGTACGGCAATGGCAGGGCTTCCCGCGAACAGAATACGCATTTACGCCTCAATCCGTTTAATTTTCGCCGTCTTTTCAGACAGCCTGGCTATTTTTTCGAGCACTTTCTTTTTTTTGGCTTCCGGAAGCCGGTCAATAAACAAAACGCCTTCAAGGTGGTCGTATTCATGAAGGATAACCCGCGCCAAAAGACCCTCCGCTTCCAGCGTAAAAGCGCGGCCTTTTTCATTCCACGCCTGCACTTTTATTGATTTTGGGCGAATCACGTCGGCCCAAATACCCGGCACTGAGAGGCATCCTTCCTCGTATTTAGCCGTCTCCTGCGATGTCTCGATGATGGACGGGTTTATAAAAGCGCGGGGTTCGTCCCTGTCAATATGAACCACAAATATCCTCTGCATCAACCCTATCTGCGGCCCGGCAAGCCCGATACCCTTTCCTGTTTTTAATGCCTCATACATCTCCTGTACAATTTTATTCCATTGGGACAAATCGTTTTTTAAGTTCTCTATAGGCGCGGCTTTCTGGCGAAGCAGTTCATTACCCAGAGTTATTATATTCATAGCCCTATCGGTTAAGTCTAGGGTATTTGGGGTACAGTTGCAAGGGATTTAAGCGGTAAATCCAAAAAGAACCCGACCAGGATGGCCGGGTTCCCGATAAATCAATGAGCAAATCAACATCAATGAGTAATGAGGCGTTTCGACGCGCAATGTTTTGGTTAGTAATCAATCGTGGTATCTCCCCTCCCAGATTACTATCATTGCCCATCGCTCTGTTTACCCCTCATTACCCATTGCCTTCGTTCATTACCCGCTGCTCCACTTTTTTAATTAGTTCTTTGTTACCGTTACCCAGTCATAGGGAGTGTCTGCATTGTAACTATAAGCCTCTGTAGCTCCCGTGTCTTGACCACTCTTTGTGGCAATCGGGTAGGTACGGAATGTTATAGTCTTGCCGTTGACCTCGGCGATACTGTAACTCGGTATATACGGCTGAACCCAGGCCGCGTTGGAGACAGGCTCATGACCGTCTAACCAGTCATTACTGCCTTTCTTTGTGGAGGAAAAGTCAGCAGCGACTAATTCTCCCAGATACGGATACGTTGTGTTGTTCTGCACATACAGCTTAGGATTGGCGCTGGTATAAGGAAACTGTTTATCAACAAATACCGAGTAGTATTTCAGCCCGCTGCCTGTGGTAAACGTAAGATAAATAGGATTGCCGGGGTTGGTTACCGTGTGTCCATCCGGGCTGCTTTTCGTTTTATCCGGCGCGGAGACCTGGCCGCCATCTTTGCCTTGCAGAGGATAACTGCGGGCGTATACATGGTCATGTCCGGCAAGAACAAAATCAACATTTTGGTCGGACATAAGCTTTTCAAAGCCGGCTTCAACATAGTACTGAATATCCGTGTCAGCTAAATGGACGGCAACGCTGGCGGTTGATTTATGGTGCTGAACAATAAGCCAGTCGTACTTTCCCGTATTAGCGGCTTTCGCGGCTTCGATGACTTCCTTAAATTTCGTGATAAATGGGGCGGCGGCGCTCGTGCTGTTTGGATATGGGGCGGTGTCCAAAACTACAAAAAGTATATTGTTGTAGAGGTAATAATAATTCCTTCCCGCATCAACTGAATCAACCGGAGTTTCGGAACTAATTGCTCCCTGACCAGGCCAATTGTAGTGATAGTTATAGAGACGGTGCCTGTCGTGGTTACCGGATACCGGCGCAAGAGGAAGATTCTTAATTCCATCCGGGGCAAAAAGATCAGTGTATTCGGCTTCATTGCCGTTGGTGGTGGTATCGACCTGATCCCCTCCGCTTGCGATAAAGCTCACGCCTGCGGCTACAATTTTCGCCATTGTTTCTTTCCAGCCTTCGGCGGTTTTTGCTCCGCCTGTGGGTGTGTACCGGTTAAATTGATCCCAACTCGTGGTGTGAAGCTGCGGGTCAGCTATTACAGCAAACTTGAAAGCTCCGGTAGCGGCAGGAACCTTGAAATCGTATGCATCGCTCCAGTCAGTATCGTTGCTAGTCACGGCGTACTGGTAACTTGCGCCCGGTCTCAGACCTTTTACCGTTACCTTATGGGCAGTATAACTAGAAGTACCGACCGCAACAACTGTTCCTCCGTTTTCTTCAATTAATTCTTTTCCTGCGGCGAGGGTACCTCTAATGAACCTGACTTTCGCAACCTTGTCGGCCGTGTTTCCAGATGAATACCAGTTAAGGTTTATTTCAGTTGTGTCTTTTCCGGGGGTTAGACCAAGGGTTAACACGCTGGCACTGGTGGAAACGCCCCAAGAAAGCGAGGCAGTTCCAGAAGCGTAATTTATTGGCTGATTGTCGATAATGAGTGTTCCCGCCATAAGTCCGGTTGCCGGGTTCCAACTGCCGGTTACCGCCGCCACGTCAAAAGTTACGATAAAAGTTCCCGCTACCGAGGGGAGTGTTGAGTTTTTGGTGTAGCTTGTACCGTCAGTTCCTTCATAATAAACCGTTACCGCGCCGGGTGATTTGGTGTTATCTTTCTTCGTTACAGTTACGGCAGTAACGCTGCCCACTGTCTGTTCCCCTGTACCAGTAATAGTGTAATCATCGACTGAGGGGGTTAGCAAGTTGTTGACTACAAGGGTTCCCGCCGAAAGTCCGTTCGCCGCGTCCCAGCCGGTTGCCGCCTCCACATCAAAGGTTACGGCGTAGGTTCCTGCTGTCTGCGGAAGCGTTGTTGAACCGTTGTACTTAACCGTTACCGCGCCGGGTGATTTGTCCGCTTTCCGCGTTACGGTTACTGCGGTAACGCTGCCCGCTGTTTGGATCAGGTTTGTACTAATATCATAGTCAGCGACAGTTGGCGTTTGGTTTGTTCCTGTTTGCCCTCCTATTCCGCCAACCTCGTCTCCGGAACACGCCGCAACAACTATTGCAAAAGCCGCCGCCAAAAGCAGGGCGGTCACCCGCAATACCGTCAATTTTTTCTGTTTCATAAACAACATAATTACCTCCTATGGTGTTTTATAATAAAAAAAATACATACCGAATGTTAAAAACATACAAGAGAAATGTTTATTTTTGGTTAAATCCTGCTGTGTTAGAAAATGGTTAAATTTGTTAGAAATTGATAAAGCACATTGTCTTCTTTGACCAAAAAATCTATATATAAAAAATAAGGAGACTACAGAATGAAAATTAGGATTTTTTCACTTGCTCTATTAATGTCAGTGATTACCGTTATGGGAATGTGGGCGCAGAATTTGCCCAACAACATTTGGACATCGCCCCAAAGTACCACTACAGAGGGAAGATACCGGAGCAATGCGGATGACTTTATCAGACCCGATTCATATACCGGGGTAAAATTTGACAAATGGTTCGGATTGGTGTCTTTTTTAATGGACGAAAATGGCGGGCCTGTTGCCACCGCCGGTTTTGCGACCAAAGTAAAGGATATATATATCGGGGCGTTCTACAACGGCAATCTGTGGGCAAATATGCCGGTAAACAACTACACAGAACAGGAGCCTAATCCGACTCCAAACGGCGGCACTGCTGGTACGGTATACGATGTCTACAATTATATTAGTGTTAGTGGGACAAACAATCCCATTAACAATGTAGCGGTATTAATAGGCGCAGCCAATATGGGCTTTAGGCTTACCTATCGTACAAACTATCAGTTCTTCAATAAAAAGGACATTGTAACCGGGAATCAGTTGTACAAGAACTACCATGATGAAAACGGCTATATTGCCCCGCAGATTGCCTGGGCAATGGCAAAGGATTTGACCAAAAACGGAATTAGACCTTACGCGACTCTCGATCTGGTATTCAACCGTGATTATAAAAAGACGGAAACATCCGGTCCTGACAGCACCGGTAATACGGGTGAAAATATAGTACGCTCTTTGAATCACTTTGACCCGTCACTTTCTATGGGACTTGGAGGCTATACCTTACACAACAAAGACGGCTTTAAGCTATCAGGCGATCTTGACTATGTGCTTACCTTTAATTTTTACGACAACGAGTATAGTTATGTAGACGGCGACGTATACAAGACCGGTAAAATCAAGGGAACGTATAGTCCCGGCATGTTTCCTTATGTTGAACACTCTTTTGTATCAAACATGCTTACCCCTTCGCTCAGCGGTTCGTGGAGCAAAGAAAAAGTTGCGCTCAAATTTAAACTGAATCTGCCGTTAACGCTGTCCAGCGAAAAACAAAACGATATGGGACTGGATAGTTCCAATAACCTTATCTATGTGAATGCAAATGACTCAACTACAACCTTTACGTTCCGGCCTGATTTGAGACTTGCTATGCAATACAAGATCATTCCCGACAAGCTTTCCTTGAATACCGGTGCGCGGCTTCAAGCTACCGCAATTACTCTGAGTACGGTTGATCGGACATACTATAACGCGGGGACAAAAACTTCCACACAAAAGCTGCATAGAGACTCGTTTGGAACCAGTTTCGTCAGCTACTTCCACATTGGCGCTTCGTTTAACTTTTCAGAAAATGTATGGACAGAAGCCGCTACCGGGGTTTCAAAAGCCTACGGTGATGGAGCCATTGACGTATTTAAGCCCGGCGGTTTGTTGGCCTTCGGAAGCATTTTGGTCGGATTGAAGTTCTAAAGGAGAAAATTATGGTTAAGAAATTTTCCGAGAAAAAACTGACGATTCAATTGGCTATTCTGATAGCCTTTGGGGTTCTCGCCTTGTTTTTGGTTCCGGCCTGATTGGTCAGATTTTTATTGGTTGGGTAAAGGTGACAGTCACTTTCCATGCAAAAATTGCTTGACTTATACCTGATAACCCGATATATTTAAATATAGCGAGGCCGTGAGATTAAAAGCCCACCGCCCCGCCACCATACCGGGCGCTTTTGCGCCCGTTTTTTTTATTTTTTCATATCATTTATATCATGGAAGTGTTAAAAATAGGTTAATTTTGTTAGAAATTGATAAAACGCATTGTCTTCTTAACCAAAAAATATATATAACCAAAGGAGATACAAATGAGAATAATACTATGACAAAAGATACCGAATCACAGAAGCCTAAAACACGATTTTTCCCGATAATACTGTTAATTATAGCCGTCGCCTTTATTAATATATTAGCCTGGTACAAAAAATGCGCCGTATTATCAAGCCTCGGCAGCCTTGCTTTTACCATGTCGCTGTTTCTTGTTTTGGTAACGGTTTTCTATGAAATAAATAAATATATAGATTTTGACATTAAAAAAATCGGTATAGCGATTAAACAAAAGTTCTTTGGTAAAATTAACTGGTTATATAAAAAATGTTTTAACAAGAGCGAATCAAACTTAATAGAAGAAAAAATAGATACCCCTCAGGAAGCCGAGAAAACAGAAAAAACCGGCGAACAGCAAAGCGGTTTAATTGAAATAAAAAAAGAAAATGTTTCTCATTCGCAACAGGAAAGCGTAAGCCTTGAAAAGCGTATCTATGCGGTTTTTTATATCCTCTCCTTTTTGGGTATAGCGTTTTGGCGCCTTAGAGGCGTTTTTAAGGTTATTCGCTCGTCTTATGCTGATAATTACCACAGCGGTATCGTGGAAGCTGTATTACTACTTGTAATACCGTGTGTAGCTGTCCTCTACCTTAAAATGAGAAAAGACAGCGATTCCCGCCCTACGGATAGAATTTCACGAAATATACTCACTTTTTTTTCATATACATCGTTTGTCTACGCGGCAGTTATAACGGCGTCTTCGGTTCTTAAAGTAAATATTCTGGCGGTTTTACAGTGGATCTATTTTGCCGCTTCGGTTTATCTTGTTGTTTCGCTTGCTGTTAATATCCTGCTTTCAATGTTAAAAGGGAACATTTTAAGTTTTGATTACTCGCTGTTTCCGAAAAACTTGTTTTCAAAAGAGCAATTTGCGGAATCGGCGGCAAAATGGAAAGTTTCCATTAAATCGCTATACACCATACGGTATACTTTAAAAATTTTGCCCGCCCTCGCGCTTGCCCTTATTTTTGTTTTATTTCTTTCAACAAGCCTTTTTGTCGTACAGCCCCATCAGCAGGCGGCGGTTTATCACCTTGGAAAACTTAATCCCCTTTCCATAAAAGATCCGGGCCTTCATTTTAAGTTTCCCTGGCCGATAGATAAAACGGAAATATACGATGTCCGCCGCGCCGCTTCCATGCAGATCGGCTATGAATCATCGGGAACCGCGAATTTTTTGTGGACGCAAAGGCACGATATCGGCGAATATATGCTGTTGCTTGGCAACGGCAATGAAATGGTCGCGGTAAATTTAAAAATTGTGTATGTAATTTCCGATTTATATTCGTATATCAAAACTTTCGCAAATGCGGAAGCTGTATTGGAAGCCGCCGCTTACAACGCGCTTATGACGCGCACAATCAATACTACGCTTGACTCATTTTTAAACGTAGACAGAAATTCGCTTTCGGTATCCGTCATGGACGAGTTGTCGCGATTTTGTGAATCGGAAAAATTGGGGTTTTCCGTTGTACAGGTTGTTATTGAAAATATACACCCCCCGGTGGATATTGCGGATGTCTATCAAAAAGTTGTAAGCGCTTCCGTTGATAAAACTACGGCGATTACAAGGGCGCATACCTACGCCGAAACAAAAGTGATAGAGGCTGCAAAACAGAGCAAACGCGCTGTTGACAGCGCAAGAGCCGTACAGCACGACAAAACGAGCAACGCACAAAAAGAATCGGCTGTTTTTTACGCGGCTACGGACGCGTATAGAATCTCCCCAGGCTCTTATGAATTAACCAAAAACCTTGACGTATACCAAAAAATTATAAGCGGTCATAAAGCGTATATTTTTTCACGCGGCGCGGAAAACGGCATATCGAAGTTTATTATTGGAAAAGTAAACACCGTTAATCTGCTTGACGCTAACAAAGGAGAAGGCAATGAGTAAAATATACAAACTGTTGTTTATTTTGATCTTTATTGTTATCGTAGTGGCGGCTGGATTTACCTTCACCGTAAAAGAAGGCTACAGCGCTATTATCTCGCGGTTCGGGAAAATTGTTAACGTGCATAATGACGCGGGCCTGCATTTTAAACTCCCCTGGCCTGTGGACAAAATAATCACTTATGATACCAGAAATCAGTATATGGATTCCGGTTACAACGAAACCCTTACCAACGATAAAATCAATATTATCCTGCAAACCTATATCGTGTGGCGCATAACGGATATACAAAAGTTTCACACAAGCATAGGAAATTATGCTACGGCGCAGCGGCATCTTAACGACCTTGCGGCAACGGCAAAAAACAGCGTTCTTGGAAATTACAGGCTATCTTCGCTTGTTTCAACCAACATTGAGGAAATTAAGATTGACGAAATATGCCGCGCCATTGAGGAAAAGACAGCCCAGTCCGCGCTTGCAAATTACGGCATTGAAATTCAGGCCCTCAGGATAAAACGGCTCGCCCTCCCCGAAGCCAACATTAAAAGCGTTTTTAATCAGATGATAGCGGACAGGCAAAAATATGTATCACAGTTCATTGCGGAAGGAGAGCGGGACGCGGCGATAATCACAGGAGAGGCTGACGCGAGAGCCGCTGAAATCTACGCGCAGGGAAAACTTGAAGCCTCTCAAATTGACGCAGAAACAGAAAGAATGGTAGCGCGTATCTATGGCGAAGCCTACGACAGAAACTCAAGGTTATTTGTCTTCTTAAAAAAACTGCTTGCGCTTGAAAATTCCGTAAACGCGGACACAACGATTATTATGCGTGCAAACGAATCCCCGTTTGACATAATCACAACAGGATCAAATTAAGGCTGTATAAATGAAAAACAGGGTCTTTATTGTTTTTACCCAAATAATGGAATACATCATCAAGTATTTTCAGTTGACGGTGTGTTTCGCCGCCGTTCTTATCGCGCTTTCCGGCATATACCGCGTGGAAAGCAGTCAGACCGCCGTGGTGCTTCGTTTTGGCAAAATTGTCGGCAATTCGCCTGAAAAACAGATTAAAAAACCGGGGCTTCATTTTGCATTGCCGTTTTTTATAGACAGGGTAATAAAAATTCCGGTGCATACCGTACAGGAAATCGAAGTTACTACGCATTATAAACCGCAGGGAAGCGTAGTCTCCCCCGACATTGATAAAAACGGTTATGTGATAACCGGAGATAAAAATATTGTGCTTGTAAAGGCAAAAATAAAATATCAAATAAACGATCCGGTGCGTTATACGCTATTCATCAGCGATGTCGGTAAAATAATTGACGGCATAATCAGCGGGGAGTTAACCCGCATAGCCGCGAATTCCGATGTGGATTCCATTCTGACAAGCGGCAGGGCGCGGTTATCAAGCGACGTTATGCGAAATTCGCAAGGGCTTATCGATGCCTTAAAATTGGGGATACTTATTTCCGGCGTGGAACTGACAGAAATTACCGCGCCTGCCGAAACTATCCGCTATTTTGAAGAAGTAAGAAATGCGTCCATTTACAAGGCGACCAATTACCAGCGGGCGCAGGAATACGCCTCTACGCGGATACTTGGCGCCCAGGGGGCGGCAAACGTACTTAAACAAACCGCCATTTCCGTTCAGGCTGAAAAAGTGAGTAAGGCCCGCGCCGAAATGGCAGAGTTCAACGGGCTGTACGATCAGTACACAAGAAACCCGCAAATCATCATGTTTGGGACATTCAGGCAGAGAGTGGGCGCGGTTCTTAAAAAAGCGGGCAAGTCCGTAGTGCTTCCGTCAGGAACGGAAACGCCGACTTTGCTGTTGCCGTAAGGAGGATGTAATGAAAAACATGATTAATATATCTGATGTCCATCTTTCAGATACAGAAAAACTAAATTTCAGAAACAGCATTTTGTCACTTTCGGGCGCGCTTGTCTGTCTTGCCGTGGCTCTTATGTACGGAAAATTGTTTCCCCAGCAGGATGTAATTCAGGCGCTTATTTATCTTGCCGGAATTGCCATAATCGGGCTTCCCATGTTAATTACAGCGGTACAGGGGCTTGTCTCCAAAAACATGAAATACGCCATGGAAATACTTGTTTCTATAGCGATGATTATTTCTACATTAAGCGGACAATTTCTGCTTGCGATACTCATTCCCGTTATTCTTACCTTTGTTCATTTTATGGAAGAAAAAAGCATTATGGGCGGGCGCGACGCGATTGAAGGCTTAAAAACAATGCAGGCTGAAAAAGCGATTATTGAAAAAGACGGAAAAGAAATCGAGGTTGGAGCGAAAGAGTTAAAAACAGGCGATATAATTATTATAAAGCCGGGTATGTCACTTCCCGTGGACGGCGAAGTTATTTTCGGCACTTCAAGCATCGACCAAAAATCGCTAACAGGCGAATCAATACCAAAAACAGTCGAAATAGAAGACCAGGTATTCGCGGGAACGGTAAATATCGACGGCAGTATAAAAGTTAAGGTTACAAGGGAGTATGCGGATACTTCTTTTCAGAAAATAGTAAAACTGCTTGAAGATTCCGGCAACATTCAAATTCCCGATACGAAAATTGTTGACAAGTTTGTTTTTTACTATATCCCCCTGACGCTTGTTACCGCTCTGCTGGTCTGGCTGTTTACGCAGGACATTAACAGGGCCATCGCCATTCTTGTCGCAAGCTGCCCCTGCGGGCATCTGCTTATCAATTCCGCCCCGATGATCGCGGTATTGGCGGCTGCAACAAAAAGGGGAATCCTGATAAAAAATTCTTCTTTTATAGAGCATCTTGGCGAGACTGATTATCTTGTTTTTGACAAAACAGGAACAATAACCAACGGTATTTTGGAGGCAAGCAATTTCCATTTGGATCACGCCCGCGATTTTAACGAACTTGTTATGACGGCTTCCTGTGTCGCGCACGGATCGCTTCACCCAATATCAAAATCAATTGTTTCGTTATGCGAAAAAAAAGACATAGACAGGGATTATGAAATCAAGGAACATATCGGAAAGGGAATTGAAGGCAGAAAAGGGGACGATGTAATTTTTCTTGGCAGTTACAACTGGATACGCTCCCTTGGCTACGAGGTAAGCGTCCAATACGAGGACGCGGGAACCTGCGACTGGGTTGTTAAAAACGGGCAAATTCTAGGCTGCATTGTATTCAAGGATACGCCCCGGAACGATGCCGCGCAGACCGTAAGCCAATTAAAAAGCCTGGGCGTGGTAAAAACCTGCTTGCTGACCGGGGATCATTTTCAATCAGCGAAAAAAATACAGGACGCTGTCGGAATCGACGAAATGCAATGCGAATTACTGCCGGAACAGAAACTCGGTCATGTCGAAAAAATGATGAAAAGCCATACCGTTACGGTTATCGGGGACGGTATTAACGACGCTCTTGCCCTGTCTCAGGCGCATGTAGGGATAGCGATGGGGGCTATGGGTTCCGATACGGCTATTCAAAGTGCGGACATCGCGCTGATGAACAACAACCTTTCCAATATACCGTTTGTAATCAAGCTGGCGCAGAAAACAAAAAACATTATTTACCAAAACATTGTTTTGGCGTTTTCCGTAAGCATCGTTATGATATTCCTGGCGGGAGCCGGAATCATAACTCCGATAGTAGGCGCTTTCTTCCATAATATCGGCGCGTTTCTGGTTTTGATAAACAGCGGCCGGGTAATGTCGAAAAATAAATAGCAAAGCGGCATTTTCCTGTCTCCGATCTGTTGACATAAAAATCGCAGGGAACTATACTTTAATTCCCAGTGTGTTCGGGAGAGATGCGAGAGCGGTTGAATCGGACGGTCTCGAAAACCGTTGAACCCTTACGGGTTCCGAGGGTTCGAATCCCTCTCTCTCCGAAATTAAACACGATAAATCTGGGATTGGAGAGATGACCGAGCGGCCGAAGGTGCACGATTGGAAGTCGTGTGTACCCGGAAGGGTACCGAGGGTTCAAATCCCTCTCTCTCCGAAAATATTTTCGCTGTTTTTTGCCTCATTCCAAAATTGCTCCATGAGGTCTAAATTCTCCTGTTTCAATTCCTGCCCTGTTTCCTTCATCTTTTTTTCCATGTGTTTAAACCTTTGTATAAACTTGCCGTTTGTCCGGCGCAGGGCTACGGACGGTTCGACTTTCAGGTAGCGGCAGAGGTTCACAACGGAAAAAAGAAGATCGCCCAGTTCCTCCTCAACTGTATTACAGTTTGTATTACTGCCGACGGCTTCCATAACTTCTCCCATTTCCTCGTTGATTTTTTCAATGACCCCTTCCAGGTTAGGCCAGTCAAAACCGGCTTTTGCCGCTTTCTTTTGCAGCTTCCACGCCCGATCCAGGGGAGGGAGGCCCGCGCTTACTTCATCAAGAACAGAATCCTTGGGCTTGCGGCCCTCCTGTGTGACCTTTATCTTTGCCCAGTTTACAAGCACCTCATCGCTGTCCTTTACCTGTGTCTCGCCGAACACATGGGGATGCCGCCGGATCAGTTTTTCACAAATCGTCTGAAAAACATCAGACACTGAAAAAGCGCCTTCCTCTTCATGCATGTAGGAGAGCATGGTGGCCAGCAAAAAAAGATCGCCCAGTTCTTCTTTTATATGTGCCGGGTTTTGTTCGTCTATGGCTTCTATGCACTCATAGGTTTCTTCGATTAAACATTCGCGAAGGGTAGCCGGACTCTGCTCGCGATCCCAGGGGCAGCCGTCCGGGGCGCGGAGTCTGGCAACAACGTCATACAAGGATTTAAAGGTGTGGTCTGTTTCTTTCATGCTTTATTTTTAGCACGGAAGGGGTATTAATTCAATGAGTAGGGAGCAGGGAAAAAATTAGGAATTAGGAGTGAGGAATTAGGAATAAGGGAAGAGGGAACAGTTAACAATGGCAAAAGTGAAGGACTTTAGGTGCGTGTGCGCGGTGGGCATTTTCAAAAAACCGTGAAAAGCGGTATAATATAGATAGGTGAAAGAAGAATGGATATTGTCATTTTGGATAGCGCACTTAAACATGGGATAACAAAGGTAAATATCAGCTACTGTTTATCGCATTTTAAAAATGACATCATGTTAAATTATCCGCCAATGAAGCGTTTGTTCGTTGGATTTGATAATTTAGGAAGGGCTTTGGAAATCATTGCGATTGAAGATGAAGAACAAGAGTGTCTTGTGGTCATTCATGCAATGAGATTAACCAGGCAGTATTACTTTTTGTTAGAAGGGGTATGATATGAATTACGATGAAATTGACGTTGATCAAATAGTAAACGAGGTGTCTATTGCTGTAGCACAAGGGAATTACCGCAAAGCGACAAAAAAAGAATCTATGGAAGTCCGTCTTGCCGCGCTTGCCATGCTTGTTAAAAATATGCAGTGTGAAATGCACGAGATTGTTCAAAATGAAAAAGAATTGTCTCACACGCATGGGGTGTAAAAATTTGTATCTGTTACTGGAATACACTGACATGACTGATGAAGAATACGACGCGCTTGATGAAGAAATGACCCGTACAGTTCCCAAGATGGGGCCTGACGGAACCGGTTGACTTGCACAGCGGGAATTGCGCCTTATGGGATTGTCGAATATGAGTGTCTATTACCTTCTTACGAAGGCAACGGCTGACCACAAAACCCCTGCCCAAATCATTGACGAAATGGTACAGGAACGAGTCGCCTCTGCTGCTGTTTAATTCATAGGTATCTTTAGGAATGAAATACAAGAGTGAAATTTACGAGATAATTTACCAAAGTGCAATTGAGAAATATAAGATAGGCGCTATTTCAGAATCCAAACTGAAAGAATACGATGAAATGTGTTTAATGGAAAAACCAGAAAAAATTGATAAACAAGAAGAAATTGAGCATACTGGTTTTGTGACTGTTTGCCCATAATGAAGTGGGAAAATGCCTTTACTATATGCTTTTTATCTTTTTTACTTCATTACTTATTTCTTTTTTCCAAAGCCCTTCCAAAAAGTTACCCCATTCCGATTACTTTTGTAATAGCTTCCTGGGTATAGGCAATAATTTCTGATTCTACAGAGCCTACAAAATCTAAAAATCGCTCAACAGAGACGCTTCGTATCTGAAAACAGTCTATAGCAGATATTTTTACGAGACAGTTTTGTTTAGTTGGAGTGATTTTTACCATCCACGGATAATTACTGTAATGGTCTTTCCAGTCAGTAATGGGGGCTGTAATTTTAAGAGGTAATTTTCCAAGACTGTCAGTGTTAATGATTAAGGCAGGACGTGATTTTTTCATCTCCGCGCCAACAGTCGGGTCAAGATTTATTGTCCAGATTTCACCTTGTTTCATAAAAATCTTCACCGTCAAGAGCGCAAAAGGCCGTCAACTCTTTGTTAGTACGGTATTCTTCGGCTGCCATTTCAGCGGCTTTCTCCAATGCATAATTTTCTTTCGCTTTTTTTTCTTTTATATATTCGACGAAATCAACTACCTCGTTATAATAACGAGGGGAAAGTGAGTCTATTTCTTTTATTAAAACGGCTCTATCAAGCATGATTACCTACCTAATAATATACTTACTTTAGAAAAATAATGATGTCAATAGCCCTCAGCGCGATTGTCCGATTCCTAATTCCTCACTCCTAATTCCTAATTCCTACCGTCCCCCCCCACTTGAAGAACCCCCCGTTAATAAGGTATATTTCAGTAATTGTGGGAGGAATTCTGTGAGTGCAGGGATAACAATTACAAGCGGCAATTTTGAGCAGGAAGTTTTAAAGTCGCCTATACCGGTTTTACTTGATTTTTGGGCGCCATGGTGCGGGCCATGCAAAATGGTAGGCCCTTTTATCGATCAGCTTGCCGGTGAATACGAGGGAAAAGTCAAAATGGGCAAGATAAACGTGGACGAGGAAAGCGAGCTTGCGAGTAATCACAGCATTGTATCCATTCCCACCCTGGTGCTATACAAGGACGGGGCAATTGTAAGCCAGAAAAACGGCGCAGCCCCGAAACGCGATATAGAATCCATGTTTAAAAATTATGTACAAGCCTGAAAATCAAAGAGCAAAGAGCAAGTAGCAAATAGCAAAGCAAGATACAACATTCTTAACTTTGCTCATTGCTACCTGCTCTTTGCTATTTGTTTAGTTGTGCCTTTTGGGGTTATTGGGCTTCCCCGGGGTTGCACAACTGTTTGCGGCGATGTACCAGTCGGCGGACGTGCCGGAATCTTTACCAAGCGATTCGTCGCGGCAGATTGTCCGGGTTACCGTTGTGCCGGTAGACTGCACTGCCTTTGACGGGTCGCAGATTTTATTGTCCGGGCTTTTCCACGCGGCGGCATTAAAAAGAAATTCCGCTGTCTCGGCAAAATAATCCTTGTTCCACCAGGGGTCGGCGTTTTCGGAAAGCATCACCGCGTCAATAACGCTGTTATCCTGATCCAAAAAATAAACCGCGTCCGTTTTATGCAGCAGTTTTGCAGAACCGGGAACCCAAATGTCCCTGGCTGTCGGCGAGGAGTCCGCGCCGCCCGATTCTTCCAGATTACGCTTTAGTTCGTCGCGGTTGCTTTCCTCGGTTGTACGCAGATGGAGCGTTATGTATTCATTTCTGGCAACCTCAATAGAGGGGAACTCATAAACCAGCGGGGCTTTGTAATTACCGGCGATAAACACCCTCAACGCCCCGATGTTTCCCGCTCCAAGCGCCTTAAACTCGATAAATTCGCATTTCGGCTTTGAATACTCCGTCCTCAATTCGGTAATAAGCAGCGAAGGCATTCTGGCATTTCTGGTGCGGAACGGGACAAGCACGTTAATCGTATTGCCGTTGTCGTCCTCGGCAAGCAAATCGGCGGTAATCTGCTCCCCCGGCCCCGGACCCCCGCTAAAGCTGACCTTGACAGTACTGCCGTTTTCTATTGCGTCCGGACGAATCTCCGGACTAAAATGCAGCGATGTCACTTTTACCGGCAAGGAAAATTGGAAATTTATCTCCGTTTCCGATACCGCCCTACAGGAAATAAATACAGGCACCTCGGAACTTTTTCCGAGAATTTTCACCGCCGCATCTGTCCCCCCTGTGACGCAGGAACAAGCCGTACAAAACATTGAACAGATCACAACCAGTAAACGAGAAATATATTTCATTTTTGTCTCCTTAATATATATAGGGCGCAAACGTACAAAATGCATTACTCAAACGAGAGAAAAATTAGGAATGAGGAATAAAAAAAATCTATTCCTAATTCCTCATTCCTAATTCCTAATTATTGAGGGGGGGGCTTGCCTTGCGGTTTAATACCCTTTATTGTGGTTTTATGGAAAATGCACCTCCATTGGTACGCTTGGATCTCCGCGCCCCGCTTTTATATACAGAAGCGCCGGAGCTTGCCGCTTTCGGCTGCCGAGGCGAATCCGGCCTGGAATTTTGTTTCTGTTTTGAGCTTGACAGGGAGCAGGCGCAAAGCATAGAACCCCAGCCGGAAAACTTTTTGGGACGGCTTGTCTTTTCGGGTAAGAATGTCCAAAATCAGAACTGCGGAAACCTGGAACTGCCTGCGGGATTGTATCTGTTTACCCAGCGGCGCGGGGTTATTGACCGGGAGACCGGTATTGCCCTGGCGATTGAACAGCAGAAAGACGGGCTATGGGAAAAAATAAAGCTGGAAAACCGCCTGTTCCTCCGCTATTTATACGAAGACGGCAATCCGGTTATCCAGCTTTTCCGGCCTTATAAAATTAGGAATTAGTAATTTTCGCTTTTTACTGATGTACCCTTTACTCTATTTTGGTCTAAAACTTATTCTCTCTTATCCTGTTGGGTTAGTGGCTTTGCCAATCGGACTTGTTAAGATGATTTTGGGTATTGTTTCCGCAAACAGAAAAGAAAAAAATATTAAAGATAATTTAAACGGTAATTTGGAAGGAGCCAGTGCCGTATAAATATTTACAAAAGAACAAAGAGCAAAGAGCAGAGAGCAAAGTAAGAGACAACTCTTTTTTCTTCCTTTGCTACTTGCTCTTTGCTCTTTTGTTTTGCTATATTTAATTCAAGGAGAAACCCATGCCGCAAACCATGACCCTTGACGAAAAATTAGCTCTTTCAGACAAAGTTGCTACATTATGGCAATCAGGAGACAAAGAAGGATTTAGCCGCCTTATAAGGTCAATGCCTATGCCGCCATATTTGGCAAAAATTTACAAAGAAAAAATTGGTGTAAAGCAACTTATAGAAAGTGGCTGGAATTTATCAGAAGCGGAGGCAGAGTTTGGTCCCGGTTGGCTTGATAAATAGTATATATGATGCGGCGGCAGCTATTGACTCTGGCAGAAAAGGCTTTGCCACTAAAGGAAAAGCGGAAGAAGGTCGTACTTTTTACGAAACAGGTATAGCCGCTGCCATGTCCGCATTTAAGGAAGCCCAAGCCACCGCCGACCCCGAAACTATTTTACTGGCAGAATACACCTTCATCACCCAGGAACTCCAATTCTGCGAAAAGACCGACAAAGAATCTTTAGGCAGTTTAACCCAAGCCTTACAATTTTTCGATGAGGCTTTTCTTGTACTTAAAATTGTAGAAGATAAAACCCTTTATCAAGCCGTTGATAAATCCTACTCCCATCATAAAAGAGAATTCCGTTTTAAGGGTTTCCCGAAAGACGTTTTTCATGTCGCTTTTAGTTCCCACAAGGCAAGACTGCAAAACATACTAAAAACCCCAGGGCTAGACCCCATAGAAAAAGCCCTGTCAAAACAGCGGCTTGCCAACATTAAAGCCGGACAGAAAAAGTATATGGAAATGCAGGGGAAAGCACTTACAAAATAATAAATAATAGCTAATAAATACTAAAGGAAGAATTCAGAAATATTAAGTTTCTTTCGTAATTTCCATTATTTCGTTTGTAATTTTCTAACTTTTTTTTATTTTCACTTTTTTCCGTTTTTTTGCAAGCAAAATGCAAATTTGCGCCGTATATACAATTAGGAAGGAGGAATACATCAATGAAAGAAAATGTTATTAAAGATAAAAGCATGTATTTTTCTATTCGGATTGTGAACTTGTATAAATTCCTGTGCGAAAAGAAAAAAGAGTTTGTTATTTCTAAACAGGTTTTAAGGTCGGGTACGAGTATCGGCGCGAATGTCGCTGAATCCGGCTGTTCTTTTAGCAAGAAAGAGTTTGTGGCTAAAAATTATATTGCTTTTAAGGAATGTGCGGAAACTAAATACTGGTTGGAATTATTGTATAAAACTGGGTTCTTGAATGAAAAAGAATATTCGTCTCTTTTGGGTGATTGCGATGAGCTATACAGGATTTTGGCGGCGATTACAAAGACGAGCAGAGGCACTATAAATAATGAGGAATTAGGAATGAGGAATGAGGAATAAATTGTGGTTAGTTAATCAGAGTATGATCACCAGAATAGGCTCTTTATTCCTAATTCCTAACTCCTAATTCCTAATTTTTTCCCGACCCCATAGAAAAAGCCCTGCTCAAACAGCGGCTTGATGCCCTTACCGCCGGACAGGAAGGGTATATTGAAATGCAGGCTAAAACATTACAAGAGAAAAAAGAAAAATGAAGAAAGAAAAAAGTTAAGACATGCAACCTTCTTGCTTTTTTCTCTTATCTTTTTTCTTTTGTATGGGTATGTGGAATTACAGAAGAAAGCATTAACAGATAATAAATAACAAAGTAGTTGACCGTTATCGGTACTGGTTGCCAACCCTACTATACATTCAAACCTCTTCCTTTGCTCTCTGCTTCCTGTATGCGCTCACTTTTCCCTCTTTCCTTTATTATTTGTTACCTGTTATTTGATATTACTCCCCAATACCAAGTTCGGTTGCCTTTAATATTGCTTCCCTGGCGTTTGACACGCCCAATTTTTTATACAACTTGTCGATATGATCATCAACAGTGGTAACTTTAATGCCTAGCTTTTCGGCTATTTCTTTATAGCTGAAATTCTGCTTCAAAAACATTAATATTTCCAACTGACGGGACGATAATTTTACAGGCTTGCTTCTATTTTTCTTGACCATAATGCCTCTGAACCGCGATACATCTTCCGCTCCGAAAAATAAATTGCTTACAAAACTTTTTTCAAGCCGATCCGAATCGTATCCATACTTCAATCTGCTCAGAATATTTTTTAATATGGGCAGTATGTCGCCGCCTTCTTTTATTATAGGCATAACCAGTTGCAATTCACGCGCCTTGTATATTGCGTCCGTCATTGCCTGTATTGAATCGGCTTGACGCTTCATATTCCAAAAACATATAGACCGCAGGGTTTGAGCCTCAATATGATCGGCGGGACGGCGGTATTTCGGCGATACTTCAATAATTCTTTGAAGCAGCGTATCTGCCTCGTTCAGTTTACCGAGTACCATAAGGGAACGCGCCGCCGTGAAATATTGATACATTTTATAAATCCTCAATGTATCTTCAACCTCGAATTGGGACAGCCAGCGGTTGGCGGCGTCCTCATCACCGTTGTATAGCTGTATATTTGTGGTATAGGCGTTGAAATTCGCTGATAAATAATGAGCTTTCTTTTTGGCGATCATTGTTCTGATTGTATCAAGTTTATAGCTTTTACCCTGCACACGCATAATTTCGGCTTGCAGGACAAGGGTGCAAAAATGAAGTTCTGGCGGAAAGAACAGGGTAATGTGGATTATTTTCGATACGATCTTCTCCGCCTTATCGAGCTCTCCCCGTTCGTAACACAATCCGGCTTCAATTAATACGAGCAATGGCGTAAACATGATTATATTACCCAGATAATTTTTTAGTTTTCCCATAAATTCATCAATACACGGCGAAGCGTCTGAAAAATCAATTATCGATCTGTGAAAGAAGGGGTAATTGAATGTTAATGTAAAAGACGGCATTGCACCGGTCTTTGCTTTTACCAAAAGAGGTTTAATGCGGTTAAAAATTTCAGGTATGTCGCAAATTTTTTCATGAGGTTCAGTACACTGCCACAACGCCATCTCTATTATGTCCATTTGTGTACATTTGCCCGACTGCGCCAAAGCCTTTGCGGCATCATGCAGATCATACCCTTCCTCAATCCTTCCCACGTTACACAGCGCATAAAAGCAGTCCATCGAAAGACGAAATGATTGTTTTATGACGGAGGCGGGCATTTCGGAGTATACATAATTAAGAATTACGGAAGTATTTTCTTCCACTCCGACGGTAAATTTTCCGTATTCATTCTTTACGCGCAAATATTCCTCTACCATCGCTATATCTCGGCCCTTTGCCGCCATATTTATCGCCCGCGGAATATCGCCCTCTTTTTTGAACTGGTGCGCCGCCGCCTTATAGAGGTTTAGTTCATCTATTGTTTCATCTCTGACAAGTTCGGATTCCAGAAATTCTTTTAACAATGTGTGGAAGCGGTATGTGTCGCTGCCGGTGCGGACAAGCAATCCGGTTTTAGAGGCAAAGTCGGATATTATTTCCCATGCGTTGTTCTGTCCGGTTACCGCCTTGCATAGGGACGGGTACAGTATGTCGCATACGGCGCATTTCTTAAAGATATGATAATCCTTGCGGTAATCAAACACATGAGTCCGTAAATAATCATTCAGGGTTTTCGAGTTCGACAAGTTTGATGAAAAATTTTTATCGGACAAAAGTATGGCGGCTAAGGCCGCCGCCCATCCGTGCGTCCGCTCCCGTATTATTTGCGCTTCATCTTTGGAAATTTGAATTTGGTTTTTATTGAACAGGACAACAATTTCGTCATCGGAAAATTGCAGATCGCTTATCTCGTGTACTTTGCCTTTCAGGGTTTGATCTATAAGTACTTCAGGGGGCGGATTGCGGCTGATTATGATGAAAGCGGTACTTGGCGGTATTCGTGAACGGATCAGTGGTAGCGCCCGCGCCACCGACATATCGGTACAAAGGTGAAAATCGTCAATGACAACCGCTTCGGGCCAATTCTCGCCATGTTTTTCCAATGCGTCAATTGTATATTCCAACGGAGCGTCATCGTAACTAGCCGAAACTTTGCAGGACAGGGCAAGCAGGAGCCGTTTGTAGATTTTAACGGCATCGCAGGAAAACTCGTCAAGCGAAAACCACGCGGTATTTTTCCTGCGCGCCCATAAAGCGACGGCGGTTGTCTTGCCGTATCCCGCCGGAGAATGAATAAAGAGTATGCTGCGTCTGGACAAACGGTCAATTTCCATGACGATTTTTATCCGCTGGATGATATTATCGTTCAATAGCGGCGCTGAAAACCGTTCAAGGCTTGCTTTCATGTGATTTCTCTCAAAAAAATACCCTGTAATCGGGGTTTCTTTAATTTTATAGCTGTATTCAAATGAAATAAAGCCCTTTATCGCGCTTTTACCCTATTTACCGGGAGAAATTCAAAAAATACCCTGTAATCGGGGTATTTTTTGTTTTGAAGATACTTTCAAATAGTGTAAAGCCTTTTAAGAGGAAATGACCGCCAATATTAACTCGATAACCAAATACGTGAAGTTTTCCGGTTCAAGGTGGCGTAATCAAAGAATTACCAATCATATATGGAGAAAAATAGATGAAAGAAAAACAAATCCAGGAACGCCGTACCTCGATAAAAGGCAGGTTTATTATTTTCTCTGCCGTTCTGTTTTTGGCTATTTTTATTGGCGGGAGCGCAGCTTTTGTCTTTTCAATGAGGCAAATTCTTCATAACACCGCAGGGCACGAACTGGCGCAGTCGATGGAACTTGAACGGGCTGAACTTGAGGCATCGGTTAACAGCGAAATCGCCATTGTCCTCAAAATGGCAACTTCTCCCCTGATACAGCGTTACTTCCTTAATCCCGTGGACATGGATTTGCAAAGGATTGCATTTGAGGAAATAGCCGGATACCGTCTGGCATTCAAAAGCAATACAGTTTTCTGGATTAACGACATTGACAAAGAATTTTACTTTGACGAAGGTAACCATTATACCGTTGATGCCGATAACCCCGATGACTATTGGTACAAAATGACCCTGTATGAAACAGAAAAATTTAATTTTAACATCAACTACAACACGGAAATGCAGCGGATCATGCTGTGGATTAACGCGCCGGTTTTTGACGTGCGGCATACGCCTATCGGCATGGTGGGAACAGGCATCGACCTTACAGAATTTGTAAATAACATATACCAGCATTATAAAGGCAATGCGGATTTATATTTGTTTGACAATTTAGGAGAAATAACCGGTAGCAAGGATGTTAATCTTATTACTAATAAAACAACGCTGGATAAAGCGCTTGGCGATACCGGCAAAAAAATTCTTAAAAAGGCAGAATCTAACGAAGACCTATTTTTTTACGTACTAGTATAATATTTTCAAAACAAGAGGACTATATTCATAAAGGATGATATAATCAAATTATCCATAAATAGTGTCTGTCTATAAATTTAAAAAAAGTTAAAAAGAATTGCAAAAAGAAGGAAAGTATGAAATAATGTGAAAATGAAATTATTTGAATTATTAACGTTAAAATTTGAAGACGGGAATTGGGCTGGC
>Ga0268262_10000925_pt1 | contig 37900 bp, 27 predicted proteins | sample TergutNc150P3_FD_190354 | JGI IMG/M metagenome (GOLD analysis project Ga0268262, IMG submission 190354) | Nasutitermes corniger P3 segment gut microbial community from laboratory colony in Florida, USA - Nc150 P3 (SPAdes) (version 2) | ecosystem: Host-associated > Arthropoda: Insects >...
ATGGCCGTCTACAAGGCGGCGGGGTGGATATGAACGCGCGAAACGATTTCCACGTGCACTCCAACGAGTCCGACGGCCGATTCAGCCCGGAGACGCTGATAGACGTCGCGATAAAGAACGGCGTGTCGGCGATCGCCCTCTGCGACCACGACACCACCGCCGGCGCGCGCCGCTTCGCGCAATACGGGCGCGAACGCGGCGTAAAAGCGTTGCCGGGAATCGAACTCTCGGCCAAATGGGATGGCGGGAACTGCCACCTGCTCGGCCTCGCGGTGAGCGACAGCCACGAACCGCTTGAGGCCGTGCTGATAAAGACGCGGGAGAGCCGCGACAAGCGCAATTCCCGCATATTGGAAAAACTCGCGTCGCTGGGGATAGACGTCAGCCCCGAACAGCTGCGAAGCGAGGCCGGCGGCGAGGTCGTGGCCCGCCCGCACATAGCCGACGCGCTGCTCAAAGGCGGTTACGTGAACTCCATCCAAGAAGCCTTCGCCAAATACCTGTCGCACGACGGCCTGGCCTACGTAGACAGATACAGACTGGAACCCGCCGACGCGGTGAAGCTGCTGCGCGACGCGGGGGCGTTTGTGTCGCTGGCCCACCCGCGCCAAATGGCCGTGGGGGACTCGGAGCTGTTCAATACGCTGGAGACGCTCAAAAAAGCGGGTTTGCAGGGAGTGGAGGTCTATTCGCCGGACACTTCGGACGAACAGATCCGCGCCTACGGCGAGATGGCCGCGAAACTCGGTCTGTCGCCGACCGGGGGCTCCGATTTCCACGCCCCGGGGCGCGGGGGCCGGGAGATCGGGTACTACCGGGAGGGTGTGCCGATACCGGAGATCAGGATTCCGGGGCTGGTTTAGGATCGGCGCGCCCGTTTCGCATTAGATTGGAGCGGAGACAAGAGCCGTAGTAAGAGCCGGGAGCCAGGAACGCGATTTAGGCGGAAAGGGACGGTTCAATGGGGATGGAAGGGCTAAATCCGGCAGGAAAGCGGGTGTTTAGAGGTTTTTGGGGCGAAATTTATAAAAAAACGTTGATTTTCGGAAAAAACTATTATTTTATAATATGGCGGTATATAAAATAAGCGGAAAAGGGGGCTGGATATGCCTATACAATTCAATATGAATACGCAGAAAGCGATAGAATCCGTTTTGTGGATTATCCAAAAAGGCGAGTCAAATATGTATAATATTTGGAAGATACTCTTTTCCGCTGAAAAATATCACATTAATAAATATGGACGGCCGATAACCGGAGATCAATATGTGGCTATGGAATATGGGACTGTGCCTAGTTGGTTGTACAACGCCGCCAAAATAGAAAAGCCTGGGATAGGTTTTTTTAAACACGAAAAATCCTTGGTTGCAGATCGTGAACCAATGATGGATTATCTCTCGCAGTCGGACGTAAAGGCCCTGAAACATGGTTTTGGCGAATATGCCGGGCTAGATTTCAACGCCGTTAAGGAAAAAAATCATAGAGAACCGGCTTGGCAAAAGAATTATGTCGGCAATAGCGTCGCACCGATACCCTTTGAAGATATTATTGAGGAAGATTGGCTGAAAGAAGATTTGGCGTTGGTGTCTAAAAACATGGTGGTGTGATGTGCCGAATATATCTGAAGTTGTTGTGATAGATGTCTCAGAAACGATTGAACATCGCGGTACGAAACATTGTGTATGTGTGTCTGTATCAGCGGAAAAATACTTGCTTATAAACACAAACCATCGCGCAATATACGATGATTTTGAAATAAAATCGTCTGAATACGCATTTCTGAAACCTAAAAATCGCTTTGTGTGTTGCTCAGAAATGTATCATTTTGATTCTGATAAGATCATTAAGAGAGTAGGCGTTCTCAATCGCGGCGATATGATAAAGATTGTTGATAAGATGCAAAATTCCGAAAGTTTGAAAACGATAGAAAAAAATTCAGTCATACCGGAACTTAATAAATGGTTGGCGGATAACACTTGACCCGCGCAGACCGCGTGTATTATATTATACTGTCTAAATTATACGTACGTTTAATTTAGACATCAGCCACTGGGGCGGTTCGCAGTCTGATACGCCCCTATTATCATCAAATTGCGCTAACCGAAATCCCGCCGCGAATCCGGGGATGCGGTAAAATCAGAATGTTAGCTAACATGTTGATTTATATGGTTGATATGACGGTTTGTGGTTGCGGCGGATGTTTGGGATAGCGGAAATCGGCGGTTTATGTTACTCGTACTATCCACGCCTACTAACAGTGCGCAAAACTTGGATATTTGACTTTTTTTACGTTGCTATTGACACCAAGCTCCCAATATACTATATTATAGAGCGGCTGGTTAATCCGCAACCTCAATAAGCCGAAATGGAGAGTTTTTATGAAAACGGTGATTGATACGAACACTGTCGTTGAACGCGATCCCATGAAGTTTCTCAACGGGGATGATTCGTTGAGCGCGATCATAGGCGATCTCATGGAGTCGGGAGAGGAGATTACGGTTCCCAACAAAGAAGATTTGTTCGAGGCTGTTTTAGATACGGATTGGGACGAATAATGGCCGCAGACCTTACCCATCTACTCGGCTAGCGCGGGTCGGCCGTGCGAGTGAGGCTGGAGTCGGGACAGCGGTCAATAACTATCAGCCATCATTTAACTTTTGTTGAGAGGAGTTGCGTTATGAATATCATTACCTTAACGAAGTTCGGACGGACGCTGTTGTTAACGGCGGTATTGGCGTTGTCGGCAGTTGCGTGGTTAGGGTGCGGGGACGGGGGGAATCCTGGAGGCGGGGGCGGGACTGCGACAGGCGGAAATAATACTTGCGGTAAGGATGGGACAGCGGGGGCGTGCAAGAGTGTGCCGATAGGCGGCAAGACGTGGATGGCAGAGAATCTAAACAGAGCGACAGACAGTTCTTGGTGTTACGACAACAAAGAATCCAACTGCGATAAGTACGGCAGGCTGTACATGCATAGCGCGGCCTTGACCGCTTGCCCGACTGGATGGCGTTTGCCTACTCGCGACGAATGGGACGGGTTGGGGGAAGCTGTCGGGGGAGAGAAATTTTTTCATTTTGAATCTTTTGACAGCATAGAAATTCATGACTGGGAAAACGCCGGTATAAAGTTGAGATCGAAAACAGGGTGGTCGTCGGATTACCCTGCGGGTACCGATAGTTACGGATTCTCAGCCTTGCCGGGCGGCTCTGGCGATGTAACATCAACATTATCATTGTTCGGTGGTATCGGTCAAGGAAGTATATGGTGGGCGGACGGAGAGTACACTGGAAAGTATCGTGACAAGGCTTGGGTTTTTAGTATCCGCGACGGAAGTGTTTTGCGAGGATATAATGGGTATAAATCCTATGTGATATCGGTACGCTGCGTAATGGATTAACGCGCCGCATAGTCCCGCGTACCATCGGTTGCCGCGATTTTCAGGGGCGGTCGTATTTGCGTTCCGCCCCGATCTTTCCCGCCAACGGATCCGTCACAGCGCGTTCCCGTTCCCGAACGCCGCGAACTTCATTACGTACATGAACGGTTGGAATATCGGGTTCAGAATCTTTGACAGGATGTGGGTGTTCGTGAACGCCCCGATTATCACCAATCCGAAGATTATCGGCATTGCGTAGCGGGTCGCGTTCATGTAGCCGTCTACGTATTTGTCGGGCAGGAACCACGCGAGTATCTTCGAGCCGTCCAGCGGGTAGAGCGGCAGCAGGTTGAAGAAGGCTAAGCCGGAGTTTATCAGGAACGCGAAGAACAGAAACAGCAATATGTATTTGGCGAAAGGCGAGTTCATGGGTTCTTGGCCGACCGCCGTCAGCGCGAAGATTCCCCTTATGACGAAGCCGCACAGCAACGCTTGTATGATGTTCGACAGCGGGCCGGCGACGCTTATCAGCATCATGTCGCGTTTGGGGTTGCGGAGGTTGTACGGGTTCACGGGCACGGGTTTGGCCCAGCCGAACAGACCGGTCAGGAGCATTATCGTGCCCAGCAGGTCTAAGTGGACGATCGGGTTGAGCGTCAGGCGGCCCTGGTCGCGGGCGGTGGGATCGCCCAATTTGTATGCGGCGGCGGCGTGCGACAGCTCGTGTATGGTGAGCGCCAAGAGAATCGCGGGGATGCGGACGATGAATTCTTCCGCAGTCATTCCTGAGATCATATTTTTTACCTTTTTTCGGAGTTGTGGTTTTTTGGATTGGCTTCGCCGAAGTAAACAAGTTGCTTCGTCGCATCGTTCCTCGCAACAACGTCATTGCGAGCGAAGCGAAGCAATCCAGTAAGTATCAATATACATTTTACATTTCTTCAAGCGAACAATTCCTGCTGTCCCGAGACTATCCGGTCGAAATCGCTTCCCATCCATACTAATATAGAATCCGCGATAGGCCGCAGCTGGCTGTCCATATAGTGTTGATAGTCTATCGGCGCCGACAGTTTTTCCACGGGCTGCGGGCCGTTTTTGGTTATATAATACTTGATTACTTTTACCGGCGCGTCCAACATTTTTGCGGCCTGCACGTGCGGCGGGATGTTCGACGTGTAGGCGTCGAGATCTTTCCTCACGTGTTTTCTGTAAACGAGTTTGCCGTCGAACTCCCCGTTCATCAGGCGTTCCGCCGTTTTCGCGACGTAGGTCTCCAGCGGCTTTTCGGAGAAGAACATTACGAACAGGTCGCGTTGGAACTCTTTGGCGAGGTCTGTCCAGTCGTTGCGGGCCGACTCCATTCCTTTGAAGGTCAATTCCATCCGGCCGTCCGCTTTCTCCGCCGCGCCGCAGTAATGTTTTTTGGCGCCCTGCCCCGCGTCGCCGCCGCGCAGCGGGGGTATGAAGAAGCGGCGGTAGTGCTCCTCGTATTTGAGTTCAAGCGCGGAGACCGCCCCGTACCGCTCTTTGAGCGTTTCCCGCAGCCACACGCCCGTCTCTTTGGAAATTCTTACGCCCAATTCGGCCGCCCGCCCCTCCGCGCCCGCCCCCAGGTTGACGAAGACGGAGTCGGTGTCGCCGTATATGACTTTTTTGCCGTAGACAGTCTCTATGTGCTCGATGGACGATTTCAGTATGTGCTGCCCGGTCAGCGTGATGGACGGGGAGACCTCTTCGGAGAAGAAGCGGCAGCCGGTGGAGCCCAATACGCCGGCGAAGCTGTTCATCAGCAGCTTTATGGCTTGCGACAGGTACGGGTTCTTGATTTGCACGGCCATCGCCCGCGCCTCCATCAGTTCGCGGATTATCCCAGGCATGACGGAGACCTCTTTGGAGAACGTGGTTCCTATGGGCGTGGCGATCCTGTCGCCGCCGACGATCCTGAACCCCAGGGGGTCGATCATGAACGTCATTATTATAGACGGGTAGAGGCTTTTGAAGTCGAAGACCAGCACGTTTTCGTAGAGCCCCGGCGTAGGTTCCAGCACGTATCCGCCCGGCAGGGCTTTTTCGGGCGGGCGGATGTCGGCCGTGTCGCCGGCCGCGAAGCCGGCGCGGTGCAGGCGCGGCAGGTACAGGTGGTCGAAGGAGGCCACGCTCCCGCCGACCCCTTCGAGCGGCTGGCCGCTGCGCCGCGACCGCTCTATCGCGTTGGGCAGTATCTCCGCCTCGTTGAACGCCTTGAGCGTCTCTTCGGCGGCGGCTTGGCATCCGGCGGCGTCGATGTGGAAGTCGTCGTCGGAGCCGTGGTAGGCTTTAAGCATTTTGGCGAGATCCATCGCAACCCGGCCGGGGACGCGGGCGGTCCATACCGTTTTCGCGGACGCGCCGCCGCGCCGCCAAGAGTTGCGGACGGAGGCGGAGACGCGGCTGCCGCTCTCCCGCCCGATCTCGAAGCGCAGATCGAGCTTCGCGCAACGCTCCTGGAGGACGCGGAGGGTATGGCCGGCGATGTCCAAGCCTGTCAGGACGTCGGGGTCGCGGGCGGCGATGTATTTCATTAAAGAGGTCAATAATTGACGCTCGTCTTTGCAGTTATGGATATCGACGGAGGCTTGATCCTGCGTCAGGCCGCTTCGACTTCGCTCAGCGGCCTTTTCTGCGGATTCAAGGGGGCTGAGCGAAGTCGAAGCCTGTTCTGCGGATTCAAGGGGGCTGAGCGAAGTCGAAGCCCGTTCTGCGGGTTCAAGAGGGCTGAGCGAAGTCGAAGCCCGTTCCGTGGACTCAAGAGGGCTGAGCGGAGTCGAAGCCCGTTCTATGGCGAACAGGCAAGTCCGGCCGTCCTCGGCGCAAGCCGCCTCCTTTATCCGCGCGTCTTCGCCGCCGCCGTCGGTATCTATGCAGATCGACATCACCCTAAGATCGGGGATGAACTCGCACCCCCGCAGACGCGGGTTTTTGAAGCTTGCGAATTTGCCCGTCCGTTCCAGCGTCCCGTCTATCCGCATTGATCCGCAGATCATCCTCTCCATGAGGTAGCGTTGCAGGGGGTTGACGTCGGTTTCGTAGACGGGGCAGCCCGTTGAGCGCAGCGATCTCGCCGCCTGCTGCATGGCCGCGTAGGTGTTGAAGTACAGGCAGTCGACGTCGCGCATGTCGAGCGTCCGCATCTTCAGCGGCTTCCGGTCGGCCGCCGCCGTGACGCTCGGCGGCGCGCTTCTCAGGCAGAAGAACATGGGTTTGAAGCCGTCCACGGACACCCGCACCCGCTCCCCTGAGTCGGCGGCCCCCCAGAGCGTGATTTCGAACTTCGCCCCGGCGTCGCGTCCGTGCGCGGTCAACAAAAAACAATCAAGGGTTGTATTAGACATGGTACATATAATATATTATTAGGTGTAGGCGTATACATTATAGAAATCAAATCAAAATATAAAGGAGGTTAAATCATGGATATGGACAATGTTTGGGAAAGAATCAAAAAAAGCCTTAAAGACGGCGCGGTGATGTCCGCCGAGAAGATCGAGGAGTACGCCAAGGTCGGCAAGCTGAAGATCGACGAGATGTCGGCCAAGCGGAAGATCGAGCGCAACTTCCTCGACATCGGCGAGCGGTTCTACGACTTGGCCCAGGACGCGCGCGAGGCCGGCGCCGGCGCGGATCTGGTCATAACCAAGGCCATCGAGAACGTCCGCGCGCTCTACGCGGAGATCGCCGACATCAACGAGAAGATCAAGGAGGTTCACAAGGCGGCGCGGAAGAGCGGCGCGGGCGAGGGCGGCGGGAGCGAAGAGGGCGACCAAGACGGGGTTTGACGGACGTATTTTGCGGATCGGCTGACGGCCGACGTGTGAGGGTATTCAATGGGAAAAGGACATTCCGTTTATTTTATGCCGCCGGGCGGCTCCCGCTTGCTGCGGGTGCCGCTGTGGCTTATCGCCGTCGCGGCTCTGCTGGCCGTCGTCGGCGTTATCGGCTTTTTCGTTCCGCTCGACAGGATGATGCTCACCGATCATGAGCGGGCGCAGAGCGCGAATTTGCGGCAGCAGAACGACCGGCTCTCCAACAACATCGGTTTCACGCTGAAGCACCTGAGCGCGCTTAAGGAGCGCATGGGGCGTCTTCAGGGCGCGAAGGAGCAGCACTTCGAGTCCATAGGGCTTCCCGACAGGCCGCAGCCTGTTAAGCCTCCGCATAAGACGCCCGCCGTGGGGCTGTCGCCGGCGGCGGTGCTGCGCCACATCAGCGAGTACGAGAAGGTCGTGGCGGGTTTCGCGCAGGCCGCGGGCGACGAGAAGCGCAACCTTTTCGACACGATCCCCGTCTGCCGTCCGGTGCCGCCCGCGCGCTCCGTGGTGTCGAGACGCTTCGGAATGACCACCGACCCGTTCACGAGCAAGCCGAAGATGCACTACGGGGTGGACATAGCGGCTGAGACCGGCGTCCCCGTCGCGGCCGCCGCCGTGGGCGTGGTGACGCAGGTGGACGCCGACCTCGTTTGGGGCAAGCGCGTGACCGTCACCCACGGGCGCGGCTTCAGGACGGTGTACGCCCATTTGGGTACGATTAAGACGGTCAAGGGCAAAGCGGTGGCTCGCGGCGAGGAGATAGGGACTGTGGGCATGTCCGGACTTACCACCGGGCCGCACCTGCACTACGAGATATGGCGCGACGACAAACAGCAGAATCCGGAAGAGTATTTTTTCCCTGACGACATAACAACGGTCGGCGTTCAATGAAAAAACTGCTCACGACCCTCGCAATGAGCCTGCTCTTCGCCGCCGGGATCACCGCCGTCGTGCACTACTCCTCCACGCGCTTCATCGACAGGTTCGAAAACATGGCCTACGACTGGCGGTACACGCTCAAGTACGAGGGGAGCGCGGAAGATCAATTCCCCGACTACGCGATACACATAGTGGACATAGACGACCGCAGCATGGAGAAGATGGGTTCCTACTGGAGCTGGGACCGCGGTTACCAAGCCAAGATGGTGGACTCGCTCTCGTCGCATTTTCCCGCCGCCGTAGCCTTTGACGTGCTCTTCTACGAACGCGAGGACGAGAAGCGTTTCAAGCGTTTGGACCAAACTCTCGGCGAGGCGGTAGGCGGCGACCCTGCGCTGAAAAAATACCGCGAAACGCTGAGCGAACGCCTCGCCGCCTCCGTGAACTACGACGAACGTTTCGCGCAAGCCATAGCCAATAGCGGGCGCGTGACGCTGGGCTTCGCCATGACCGAAGAGAGCGACTACGGCGGCTTTCTCTCCACGGTCGCCGGCCGCATGGACATGGATTGGCACAACTCCCTGCATCCGGCGTCGGCCTTGGAGTTCCCGGATTCGCTTCTGTCGAAAATCAGAAACACTAAGACCATAATAGACGGCATATACCCGGAGAACGCGCGGGCGGCGAGGCAGATAGGCCACGCCAACGCGGTCGACGTCTCCACGGTGATCAGGACGATGCCGCTGTTCTACCGCTTCGCGAATTATACGCCGGTCTACCTCCCAATGAGCATAAGGGCGGCCGCCGACCTCTTCGCGACGCCGAACGAGGAGATCGCGTTCAAGCCGGGCGAATACATAGATATCGGAAAGCCGTTCAAGATTTTCAAGGATGAGGGAGGGAAAATATCGTTCTCGTACCCCGACTTCACGGAGGCGCAGTTCAGGATCATAGCGGGGGACAGGGACAGCATTCTCGCGCTCGGCGAGGGGCGGAAGAGGCGGGTGTCGTCGTACATCGCGATTTTCAGGGACGAGAGCGGCGGGGTAGGTTTAGAGACCAGAGGAGGGAAAGCGCCGCCGAAGATGCTGGCCGCGCTGTCGTCGGCGCTGCTGTTTAAAGAAGATGTCGCCGGCGATTCCGGTGCGGACAGTATTGATGCGGATAAATCCGACAAGCTGGCTGTGCGTGGCGAAGTTGCGCGGCGTCCAATGCCCCGATGGCGGCCCGTAATCAATCCCGCAAATATGGCTGTGGACGACGAGGTCGAAATCGGCGGCGGCTTCGCGATACGGCGCGACTCCGACGCCGAGTGGGAGGTGTCTTCCGACGACGAATCCCTATGGCTCTCCGCGCTCGACGTTGAGACGCTGTCTAAGTTAAAGCGTAGCGATCTTGAATTGGACTCCTCTTCCGGTGTCAACAGAAAGCTGGTGACCTTTGACTTTTGGGTCAAGCGTGAAAAGGGCAAATTGGCCTCGTCCCTTCCCGTCCTTCGTACGCCCGCGCTCGACGGGCTGCTTGCTCCGGGCGGCGCGGACGCCGTTTTGGAGTCCGTTCCCAAAGGCTCCCGCCGCGATTTCGGCGACGCGGCCCGTATTCCGCTGAACGGCGACGGCCGCCACGCGGTCACCTACTTCGGGCCGAAGTCTAAGCCGTTTCCGTACTTCAGTTTTTACGATGTGATGGAGAACAAGGTGAACTACCCGATGGAAGGGAACGTCTTTATAGTCGGTTCGACCTCGGCGTCGCTGTTCGATATAAAGTCCGCGCCGCACGAGCGCGTTTTTCCCGCCGTGGAGATACACGCTTCGATTATGAATTCCATCTTCACGGGGATTTACGTGCGCCGCCTTACCGAGCGGCAGGACATTCTTGTCATGGCGGCGGTCGGTCTGTTCGCCGCGCTCATCGGCTTTTTCGCCAAGCCTGTTTTGGGAGGGGCGCTCGCCGCCGCGTCGATCTTCGTCTACGCTTTCGCAGCGTTTAGGCTATTCGAAACGTCGCTGCTTTGGGTGGAGATGGTGCGCCCGTTTATAACCATCGCGCTTACGTTCACGGCGGTCACCGTCTACCGTTATATGACCGAGGAGAGGGGCCGGAAGTTTTTGCAGAGCACGTTCAAGCAGTATTTGTCGCCCGAACTCATAGACATTATGTACAAGGAGCATCAACAGCCGGAATTGGGCGGCGAGGCGGGGGTGCGCACCGCCTACTTCACAGACATAGAGGGCTTCTCCACGTTTTCCGAGAAGCTGGGTTCGCCCGCGCGCTTGGTCGAGCTGTTAAACGAGTACCTGTCCGTCATGACCGCCATCCTTATAGAGAAGCATTACGGGACGCTCGACAAATACGAGGGCGACGCGATAATAGCCTTCTTCGGCGCTCCCATGCCGATGCCCGACCACGCGGCGCAGGCCTGCCGCACCGCCATAGAAATGCAGGAAAAACTGAGCGAATTGCGTAAATCGTGGAGCGAAAACAAAGAGGGAAAAAATTGGCCGCCCATCGTCTGCGAAATGAGAATGCGCATAGGCATAAATACCGGCGAAATCATAACCGGCAACATGGGCTCGAAGGTCAGAAAGAACTACACGATGATGGGCGACGCGGTCAACCTCGCCGCTCGTTTGGAGAGCGCGGCTAAATACTACGGCGTTTACACGATGATCAGCCACCACACCCGCGCGCTGGTAAGCGATCTGTTTGAAATGAGAAAATTGGACGTGATAACGGTGGTGGGTAAATCGGAACCGATAACGGTGTACGAACTGATCTGCGAAAAGGGAAAACTGAACGACTTGGCGGCGGACGCGGAGAAGAGGCCGGAGATGGCGGACATGCCGGAACTGTTGGACATATACAATAAAGGCGTAGATATCTACTACAACGAGCGCGATTTCCGCAAAGCGTTGGAGTATTTCGAAAAAGCGGCTGAATTGGAGCCGAATAAGAGGATAAATCCTGCAAAGCCCACGCCGTCGGGGAGATTCATAGAGAAGTGCAAGACGTATATCGAAAACCCTCCGGGGGCCGATTGGGACGGAGTGAACAGACTGACGTCGAAGTAGCGGACGGTTTCAATCCCTGATTTTGCAATCGATCCCCGCGTCCGAAAATACGGCCCGCATAGATTCCGTCTCGTCCTCGCCGTAAGGCGCTATCAGCGAGTATGCCGGGTCTAACATCGGCCGGTTCGGGTTGAACCGCTGTATGAATACTTTGCTTACCCCGCGCAGTTCGTCGCGCAAACGTTCCATATCCCCGCCGCCGACTATGCCGGGCGCAACCGTTATCCTTATCTCCGCGTCTTTACCCATCGATTTGACGATGTTTACGGATTTGGAAAGGCGTTCGCGGCATTCGCGTTCGCTGTAGGGGGAGTTCAGCAGACGGTACTTTTCCGGCGCGGTCTTCACGTCCACGGCTAAGTAATCCGGGCGGCAGTCAATCAGCGCGTCCGGTTCGAGGCCGTTGGTGTCTATCTTTACCTTAAGTCCGAACGTTTTGAGGACGCCGCAGAGGTCGGCGAGGCCCGGGTGCAGCGTGGGCTCGCCGCCGCTTATCACCGCGCCCTCGATGACGTTTTTACGCTTGACTATGTGATCCTTTATGACGTCGAACGGAATCTCGGCGTGCTCTCCGTTGACTACGCCCGGGTTGTGGCAGTAGGGGCAGCGGAGGTTGCAGCCGGGGAGGAACAGCAGCGCGGCGGGGCGGCCGGGGTAGTCTATGAAAGATGTCTTAGTCCAGCCGACGATTGCGGGAATCTCGGACGTCACCCCGCCGCCTCGGCCAGCTCTATCAGTTCGCGTCTTTCGTCGGCGTTTATGAAATCGATCATACCCGCTCCGGCGTTTTCGGCGTCGAGCTCTTTGAAGACCACCCGTTCACGGAACTCGGACTTCTTGCCGGGATTCCAGTTTTGCACGGGGCGGTAGTAGCCCACTATGCGGGCGTAGACCTCCGTTTCCTCGGAGCAGTTGGGGCAGGCGAAGTGCTGTCCCCTCAGGTAGCCGTGCGATTTGCAGACGGAGAAGGTCGGCGATATGGTGAAATAGGGTATGCGGTAGTTGTAGGCTATGGACTTGACCAATTTTTTGCATGCCTCCACGTCGTCTATGGACTCGCCGATGTGGGCGTGGAAGACCGTGCCGCCGGTGTATTGGCCTTGAACGTCGTTTTGCATGTCGAGCGCGTCGAACAGGTCGGGCGTGGAGTCTACCGGCAGCTGGGTGGAGTTGGTGAAGAACGGGTTGTCGCCGCCGGGGATGATCATGCCGGGGAACTTCTGCCTGTCGATCTTCGCGAGCCTGTAGGAGGTGCTCTCGCCCGGGGTGGCCTCCAAGTTGTAGAGGTGGCCGGTCTCCTCCTGGTACATGATGAGGCGTCCGCGCATGTGACGCAGAACTTCCATGGCGAACTCGCGCGCCTCCGGGTCGGTCAGGTCGCTGCCCATGAAGTTCAGCGTGGACTCGTTCATCCCGATAAGGCCTATCGTGGAGAAGTGGTTGTTCCAGTGGCGCAGGTACCGCTGCGTGTACGGGAAGAGGCCCTGATCCATCAGCTTGGTTATGACCTTGCGCTTGATTTCGAGCGAGTCGCGCGCTATATCCATATAATGGTTGAGCTGCTTGTAGTAGTCGTCTTTGGACTTGGACAGGTAGCCGATTCTCGGCAGGTTTATGGTGACTACGCCGATAGACCCCGTGAACTCGTCGGCGCCGAAGAGGCCGCCGCCCCGGTTGCGCAGCTCCCGCTTGTCGAGCTGCAGGCGGCAGCACATGGAGCGCACGTCGCCGGGCTTTAGGGCGGAGTTTATGAAGTTCTGAAAGTAGGGCGTGCCGTACTTGCCGGTCATCTTGAAGAGCAACCGCGCGTTCTCGCTGTCCCAGTTGAAGTGCTGGGTTATGTTGTATGTGGGTATGGGATAGGAGAAGCCGCGCCCGTCGGAGTCGCCGTCTATCAGCAGTTCGAGGAACGCACGGTTGACCATGTCCATTTCCGGCTGGAAGTCGCCGTAGGTCTGCGGCAGGGGCTCCCCGCCCACGATGGCCGGCTGGTCGCGGAGGTCGTCCGGCACCGTCCAATCGAGGGTGATGTTTGTGAACGGCGCCTGCGAACCCCACCGCGACGGGGTGTTCACGCCGAAGAGGAACGACTGTATCTGCTGTTTGACGTCGGCGTAGGAGAGGTTGTCCACGCGCACGAAGGGGGCGAGGTAGGTGTCGAAGGAGGAGAACGCTTGCGCCCCCGCCCACTCGTTTTGCAGGATGCCCAAAAAGTTGACCATCTGCTGTATTAATGTGGAGAGGTGTTTGGGCGGTTTGGAGGATATCTTCCCCTTGACGCCGCCGAGACCCTCGGAGATGAGCTGGCGCAGCGACCACCCGGCGCAGTAGCCGGAGAACATGCTGAGGTCGTGGATATGGAAGTCGCCGTTGCGGTGGGCGCTGGATATGTCGCAGCCGTATATGTTTTCGAGCCAGTAGTTGGCGGTGATCGCCCCGCTGTTGTGGAGGATGAGCCCGCCCAGCGAGTAGTTGACGTTTGAGTTCTCGTTGACCCGCCAATCCTCCTGCCTCAGGTAGCCGTCCATAGTGCTGGCGATGTCGAGGAGGAGGTCGTTTGTGGAGCGGACGCGCCGGCGCTGTTCGCGGTAGAGGATGTAGGCCTTGGCGACGGCGGCGTGGCCGAGCTCTATAAGCACCTTTTCGACAATGTCTTGGATCTCTTCGACGGCCGGGATGGAGTTGGCGTGGAACTTTTGACCTATGACGGTCTCGACCTGCTTGGCGACCTCAAGCGCGAGGGAGAAGTCCTTGCCGCCCACCGCTTCGGCGGCCTTGAATATGGCGTTGGCTATCTTGTAGTTGTCGTAGGGAACAAGCTTGCCGTCGCGCTTGCGAATGGTCGAAATCATCACTGCCTCCGTTTTTTTATATTTTGGTTTGACTTTTTCAGGGTTTTTGACGTCTTTTCGCGGTTTTTAAGCTCCTAAAGCCGCTTCCCGCCGCCCGCCGCCGAGACGTCCGCAGACGGCTTGGGCCCTTAGGCCCGAAACACAATATAAGCGGCCTTCAGTTACTAAACATACTATATATGCGCATCAAAGGTCAAGTTATTGTAAAATTTTTTTACAGGCCGCCGGCCGAAAATCGCGTAAGTTGTTGATTATTAAAGGCCGTCGGGAGGGCCGCGGGTCGGCCTTTGCGCCGCCGCCGCCGCCGACCTTGAAACAGGGATAATTATTTCGGTCCCGCCGTCGGTTTTTTTATTATTTTAACATTAAAACCACGGATTTCAAACGTACGGGCGGCGAAAATGCGGAAAGACGACAGCGTCGGCAAGGCGGAAACAAGGGAACGGCCGGACGCGGCGGCGGTGGCCCGCCAGTTCCTCGCGCTCTTCAACGGCTCCATGCTCTACGGCAGCGGGCATCCGAGCACCGTCAAGAACGCCGCCGCGTTCGCGGAGCTTGTCAACGCTTATATGGAAGAAGAGGGCGGGCGCGACGCGGCCTCCCTCATCTTCCGCAACGGGACGATGATCGTAGACGGCGCGCCGGTTGCGGACGCGTCGTCTAACGCCGGCAAGCTGTTTTCGCACTTCGAGAGGCTGGAGACGTCCTCCGTCGGCTTTGAGCGCGGGGTGACGGCGGAGAGCGTCGCGCGGCTCATGGAGCTCGCCGGCGACAGCGGCTTGGACGGTTTGGAGCGGTTCAAGGCGGCGTTGGCGGACGCGGCGCGGGATGACGCGGCGGCGATACCGGGCGTTCGGATCAACAAAGCGCGGTACGGCGAAATATCGGTAAGCGCGGTTATAAACAAGGAATCGGGCGACCTCCCGGCGGACGCCGTCGTCAAGCTCGTGCGCGACGAGTACGGCTCCGGCAAGACACCCGTCAACCGCTTAGCGCGCGCGATAATCCGAATGCTGCCCGACGACGCGGAGCTGACCTGCCTCCTGCCGCAGATGAAGGAGGCGCTGCTCGCCGATGGCATGGCCCTCGGCGAATACTTGGAATTGGTGCTTGCGCTGGGCCTGAAGCCGGAGAGCGAATCGTTCTCCGACCGGCTTAAAGAGGCGGCCGACTCCGCCGGGGCGACGGTCGCCGACCTCGTGACGGCGATACGGTCGAAACCTGTGGAGGCGGGGAACCTGATATTGCTCGCCTCGGAAGCGCGTCAGGCCGTGGGCGCGGCCGGCGAGGGGGACTCCGGGCTCTCGGAAGCGTTGGCCATGTACGTGGAGGAGGTCTGCTCGAAGATAGCCGTAGACAAGTGCGCCGCCGCCGGCGGAAGCGCCGCGCTCAAAAGCATGCTGGCGCAGATGGAGGCGGAGATATACGCGCTGCTGCTGAAATGCGGGGCGTCCAAAACGGTTATGGTGCAGGTGAAGAAGCTCTTAAACGCCGGTTTCAAGGGGACGCTCGCCGAGGCGGAGGAAACGCTGGCTTCGATTCTGCTCAGCCGCAAAGAAAGCCGGGCGGGCGAGACCGAGAAGAAAGACGGGGAAGATCCGACGGCCTCCGATTCTCAAGACGGTCAAGAAACCCCGTCGGACGAAGCCGAAGCCGAGAAGAAGGACGGGGAAGCGTCCGATGACGGTGACGGCCAAGAAAGCCCGTCGGACGAAGCGGAGGCGCTGAACGCCGACACCATGCTCTTTTTGCTGAACAAGGAGATCAAGCGCAACATGCGCTACAAGTCGCCCTTCGCGACGCTCATAGTGTCTATAGAGAAAGTGACCGTCGACGGCGCGGAACCGCGTACGCTAACCCCGGAGGACGCCGAGGAACTGCTGCCGCAGCTCTTCAACAGCCTTCATACGCTGTTGCGCGACGTAGACATGATAGGTACGATAAACCAAGAACCCTCGTCCGCGCCGGAGCTCTTCGTCCTGCTGCCCATGGTCGGGTCGGAGGGGACGGAGACGGTCAAGGGCAGGATCGTCAAAACCGCGTCGGAAGACGGGTTTAAACGCGACGGCCTGAAAGCGGAGATAGAAGTAAAGGTCTCGGCGACCGTGCCCGGAGAGGATACAAAGGATTTGAAGAGCTATTTGAAAGCCGCGAAAGCGAATCACGCCCTATAATCTGTAAAAGAGCGTCTGAATTAGGATTATAGGATTAACCCCCCCGCAAAAATGTGTTGATGTTGACTTTTAATCCTATAATCTGTTTTTCTAATCCTAAAATCCTAATCCCCGCCTTACATTTTTTTTACATTTTCTTTGCATTTCACACCATAAACTGTTATATTTATGTAATGGGTTTGTATGGATTGCATATCAGGCTTTCATAGGCCGCGAATTAGGAGGAATTTTGATGAAAAAACTGCGTTTAATAGGTTTTTTGACGGTTTTGGGGGCGGCTTCGCTCTATTTGGGGGGGTGCGACGGCCCCACCAAGCCAGACGACAGCGGCAAGACCGGGCCGGGCGATTGGGACCCTGTTTGGGCTTGTCCGGGGGGCGTCTCCGCCGGCGGGCTTGACCTCAAGAATGACAACTTGGGGCTCGAATCCGATTACGTTATCATAAATTTCAATAACGGGAGCGCGACGGTGACGTTCTCCGAGACCGGGGTGCCCGGCGAGCCGACCATAGACGGCGAGCACGTTTCGCTTAAGGTTCACTCTTATTATACGCTCAACTCGATTCCTTACAATATAATAGTCACGGGAACGGCCAAAAACGGGTCGCTGCGGATAGAAGAGTACTCCAAGAAGGGGGGCTATAGGAAGACGCTCTACCTGAACGGCGTGAACATCGCTAACCCTACCGGGCCGGCGATCAACATTCAGAGCAGCAAGCGGACGGACGTGCACCTCGTAGGCAGCTGCGAAAGGCACAACATCTTGAAGGGGAAGGGCCGCGAAGATGTCGGCGACGGGGAGGACAAAGTGCAGGCCAAAGGCGCGTTTTTCGCCGAAGGGTCGCTCGTCTTCGGGGGGAGCGGGTCGCTGGAGGTGAGTTCTGCGGAGAGGCACGCCATTGTTTCGGACGAATTCATTGAGGTGAACAGCGGAAACATCATCGTCAAAGAGTCAAAGAACGACGGTATGCACGCCAACGAGCGCATCGTCATAAAGGGCGGGACGCTGCAAATCAAGTGCGAGGGCGACGCTGTCCAAAACGAGAGGTCTGATTCCATAAGCGTCAGCGGCGGAAAGGTAACCTTGTGGACGACCGGCGTCAAGTCTCACGGCATAACCAGCGACTCCGGCGATGTCAACGTGAGCGGCAACGCCGAGATTAAGATAACCGTCGTCGGCGATGGATCCAAAGGGATACGGTCGTCGTTGAAAACCGTGAGGATACGCGGCGGGAATACGAATATAGAGACCTACGGGAACATAGCTAAATCCACAAGCGACCCGACCGACACCACAAGCTCGGCGGCGGGCGTAAAGGGCGACGGTTTCGAAATGTCGGACGGCAAACTGAATATAAAGAGCGTCGGCGACAACTCTAAGGGCGTTAACGTTGAACATGACGCAAAGATAACCGGCGGCGATATCCATATCGTCTCCGCAGGCGACGGCATTAAGACGGGCGGAAACCTGAACATATCCGGCGGCACTGTTTACGCCGAGTCGACCAAGAAAAAGGGCGTTGATTGCAAAGGTACCGCAACCGGAACGGGCGGCCCCAATGTAACGATAAAAAACGGAGGAGGTACGGGATACTAATGGAAACAGCAATACAAACCTGCTTGTCGCCCTTCAAAAGGGCGACGCTGGAAGACGCGGCGCGCGTGTCTTTTCTGCACCGCTACGACACCAAGTTCGTCATGCACGCGGACGGCGTCCCGGCGTTCCTAAACGCCATAAAGGACGACTACTCGCTGCTCGAAATAGAGGGGATAACGGCCCAGGCGTACAACACGTTCTACTTCGACACGCCCGACCTGCTCTGCTTCAACCTGCACCACAACAAGCGGGCGCGGCGCTTCAAGTTCCGCACGCGGAAGTACATGAGCAACGGGAAGATATATAATGAAATAAAGCAGAAGCTCAACACGGGCAAGACGATAAAGTTCCGCCAGCGGCGCGACGCCATGAACGTCGAGCCTCCCGTCCTGCCGACGCTGGGCGATTTGTCGGTTTTCGACGAGAGTTTCGCGGCGCTGCTCGGGGCGAACGGGTACGGCGGCATAGGGAAGCTCGTCCCGTCGCTGAACGTCTTCTTCAACCGCCTGACCTTTTTGAACAACGCTTTCGCGGAGAGGATGACGCTCGATCTTGGCCTCGGCTACGGATACAAAGACGCGGTGCTGAAACTGCACGACACGGCGATCGTCGAGCTCAAACGCGAGCGGGGCCCGCAGCAGACGTTGGCCCAGGGGTACTTCCGTTCCATCCACAAGTGCCCGAGCGGCTTCTCAAAGTACACGATAGGCATATCGCTGACCCATGAAGAGGCGAGGAAAAACCGCTTTCTGCCTAAAATAAGGCATTTGGCTTTTGAAAGGAGCGCGGCGTGAGCAATTTTTGGAAAATACCGTATAGGGCGGCGTTCGCCGTTTTGGCCGCCGCGTGCGTGTTCGGCGTTTCAGGGATCGTTTCGGCGCAAGACGGGCTGTCGGACGACGCTCCGATCAACGCGCCCGACGGCAAGACCGACACCGTTTACACGCCTTTCGGCCCCCAGGTCGTAAGCGGCGGCGACGCGGAAAAACCCGAAAAATCCGGGAAATCGGGCAAATCGGGCAAATCCGCCAAACAGTCGGATCTGCTGATGAGCGAGCTTTTGGGCGAGAGCGACTGGACGTTCGTGGACAAGATCGCGGTGCGCTTCGTGATGAACGTCGTGTTCGCCTACATCCTGATCTGCATAATCTTCGCGAAAGAGCACCGAATAAGGGAGTACGCCTTCTGCTTCTTCATCTCCAACATCCTGATCTTCATGGTGACGTCGCTTTTGGCCTACGTTAAGGTGAAAACCGGCTTCGCGTTCGGCCTCTTCGCCATCCTGTCCATCCTGCGCTACCGCACCGAACAGATAAACATACGCGAGATGACCTTCCTGTTCGCCTCCATAATAATGGGCGTGATAAACTCAATGGCGACGGACGGCCTGATGCTCTTAGCCGTGTTCCTCGCCGACGTGGTGCTCTGCGCGAGCATAGCGATCTGCGACAGCCGGTTTATGGGTAAGACGGATCAGCTGCTTTTGGTCTACGACAACACCGGGCTGCTGGCCAAAGACAAGAAAAAAGAGCTGTTCGAGGATATCAAAAACAGGTTCGGGTACGACGTGGTAAAGGTCGTGGTGACGAAGATGAACTATTTGACGGACAGCGCGGAAGTGAAGCTGGTCTACAAGAGAAGTTAGCGGGGCGGCGGATGACGACTCGGCGGTCAATGACGATTCTGGCGGCTGTATGCGTCATCGGCGCCGCAGGGGCCGTTTTCGCGCAGGACGACGTCGAAAATCAGTTCGATTCGGATCCGGCCGGCGATATTGACGACATGGATGACGTTTACGATATCGACGCTCCAACCGTCTATCCCGAAAAACCGGCGAAATCGGGTAAAAAATCGGGCAAATCGGGCAAGTCCAAGTCTAAAAAAACGGCTGAGGCCGCCGGCGGCGATGGTGATGTTTTAAACGCCGTCGTTTATGACAATGATCCGGCGGCGGCTCCGAAGCCGCCCAAATCCAAGTCTAAGTCAGGAAAATCCGATAAGCCGTCGGCAAAGGAAAAGACGGCCGCCGACGCCGCGACTCTTAAGGTCAACGGGCTTATCGCCGCCGGCGTAGACATCAACGTCAAGGAGAACAAGGACGGGGAGACGGCGAATTCCCGCGTGATCCGGGGCGAAATCGAGCTCTCCGCCCGCCCGGTCAAAAAAGTGAGGGCGGAAATCGGCATAGAGTACAACGCTAAGGACACTTTCGTCCGCGTGGACAAGCTCTACGGGCAGTATAACATAACCGACGACGGCGGTATACGCGTCGGCGTATCCAAAAAGTCCTTCGGCCACGAGGAGCGGGCCGGTTTAGACGAACGCTATTTCCTCAAAAAGTCCATAATCAACAGCGGGCTGGAAGATTTGGGCTTCTTAGACCACGACCTGACGGCGGCCTACCGCCACGACCTGCTCGGCGGCAGCCTGCGTCTGTTCGGCGCGTTTTCGTGGTCGGTGAAAGACTCGCTGCGCTATCTGCAAAACTACTCCGCCCAGTACAACGCGGGCAAAAACATGGAATTCGTGCTGGCGGGGATAGTCCGTCACTACACGGCCGCCGTCAACCCGTCTACAACCTACGCCGCCGCCCTGTCGTTCCGGCACGAAGCGGCCGTATGCGTGAGCGAGGCGGAGATAACGGTCGGAACCAATCCGAAGATATGGAAAGAGAACTACAGAGAGACGATGCTCTTCGGCGCGCGCCTGCAAGAACAATTCCCCGTCAATATCGACGCCAAAATCCTGCGCCGCGTCGTCCCGGTGTTGGAGGCGGCGGTCTATGCCCCTGACATCGACAGCGGCTACGTCGATACGCAAATCAGGGCGGGCGTGACCCTCGGATTCGCCAAAAACTCCGCTTTCCAGTTCAGAAACAACTTCGGGACGGTCATAAGGACGGAAAACGGGGCGAGCAAGGTCAGGCGGTACAGGTTCGACAGCGAAGCGGTTGTAATTTTTTAGTATTTTTTTAGTGACATTTGTGTAATATTTGTGTATATTATTATAGTAGGGGGGGGATTGAATACCGTTATTTCGTAGCTATATCTACAATAATTATTGATATTCTACGCGGTCGGTTCGTAATATCTGTATAAGGCGGCAATAATCCAGCAACTATCAATATTAGGAGGTCTATTATGATGTCGACGTCAACCCAAAAGAGCGTTTTAAGGCTTGCGTTGATCGTTTCGGCGGTTTTGGCGGCGCAGTCGTTCGCGGCCATACCGGAGATAAGGATTACCACGCGGAACAACCAAGATCCGCAGTCTAAAAACGGAGGTTCCTGTCCGGGCGCTTGGACCGCGGCGACCGGTACGCACATATTTGATTATATCCAAATGACGGAGATTACGATAACAGACCCCAACAACAGCGGGAACAACTTGACGCGGAAGAACTTGCCCGACTCCATAAGGCTGCGGGGGAACTCCACGGCGGACGCGGCGAAGAAGCCGTATAGGATCAAATTCGGCAGTAAATTGCCTCTCTTCGGAAAGGCGGAAGCAAAAAGCTGGGTATTGCTCGCCAACTTCTACGACGGCACGTTTGCGTTGAACGCCATCGCCTTTGAGATGGGCAAGAGGATGGGGCTTGAGTATACAAATACGTCGCAATTGGTTGATTTGTGGATAAACAACCAATACAAGGGTATTTACCAGCTTACGGAGCAGATTCAAGCCAACGACAACAGGGTGAACCTTAAAGAAAAGCATAACGGCTGGCTCGTGGAGTTCGACTATCACGCTCCGGCGTCGGACGAGTGCAAGCAAGCGTTTATCTCGGATCCCGCCCCGGCATGCAATGCCGGATGGGGCCAAACCTGCCCAGCCACAAGCAATTACAACCTTACCACATTCATAAAGTCGCCGGCGTTGGACGACACGTCGTTTACGAACAACAAGTCCCCGAAAGATTCAACGCTGCTTCGCTTTGTGAAGAACGACATTAACAATCTCGTTAGTAAGATGAAAGCAAGCAATTTTCCTGAAAACGGCTATCGCGACTTGATTGACCTTGAGAGCTTTGCCAAGTATGTGCTGATCCAATTGGTTTTGGACAATTTCGACTTCAACAGCAAAACGCAGACAGGCGGTCTGCCCGGATCAAACTACGCATATAGGAGAGACAGCAGCAGCGCGACAAAGATCAAAGCCGGTCCGCTTTGGGATTTCGATTTGGCGGCCGGCGTGAGGAATGACGGCGGCGGTATGGGCGGCTGGGGGGGCGGCGGTTGCTATCCCGGTCAACCTAACTGCACCCAAGCGGCAGGTTTCCCGTCGCACTACCAAACCTATCAAGACCCTGTGACCCCCACCAGCCAGGATTACAGCCACCCGTTCTACAAGAGGCTTTGGGAGGACAAAGTATTTAAGGCCAAATACAAGAAATTGTGGCTTAAACACAAAAGCGATTTCCAAGCCATGAGCGCCCTTGTGGACCAGATAAAGAGCCAAATCGAGGGCAGCGTTCAGGGTAAGGGCACAAATACTTGGGCCAACAATTCCATGATGGGCAGCGGTACCCTGACCACGCAGCAGTTCAACACCGAGGTTAGCGGACTGAAAACTTGGTTGAACAACCGGATAAATTGGGTTGACCAACAGATAAACACCAACGCGATTGACGTCAATTGGGACATCCCCGACCCTGTGACTCCCCCCAAGCCTCCGGAGCACCCGACGTCGGTAGCGTCTGTTAATGGAGCGAAATCGGTTAGCGGTCTGTCCGTCGTCAAAAACGCCCTGAGGATCACCGCCTCCTCTTCCGCGTCGGTGAAGGTGGTGTCGCTAACCGGCGGCGTGGTTCGCCGTCAAGATTTAGCCGCCGGCAGCCACACGGTCAGTTTGGGCAATTTGCCGCGCGGCATGTACTTGGTCAATGTGAAGTTAGACGGGGTCAAGCAAACCGTTAAGATGTCCGTCAGGTAGAATGCGGGCGTGGGCGGCAATCGTTTGATTAATCGGTATGGGCGGGTTTGCGACCCGCCCTTTTTTTTAGTATAAACTCTGCGAGGGATATGCGATGACGCTTAATAATTTGAAACCGATTGTCGTCGGCGCGGCGCTCTTCGCCCTTGCCGCCTCCTCTTTCGCCGCCCTGCCGGAGCTGACGGTCAATACGATGAACGGAGCCGACATAACCTCCGTCAGCGCGTCGAAGTTTGAAAAGGATTCTTCCGCCAAAAACTGCCAGAACCACCTTACGTTCACTCACAAGTACGTCCCCATGACGCTTACGCTGACCGGCAAGCAAAACGGCAGGGACACGACGTACATTTCCGTGACCGGGTACGGCGATTCGATACGCGGGCGCGGCAATTCCACTTGGGCCGGGGACAAGAAGCCTTACAGAATAAAATTCAAAGAACATAAGTCTATGTTCGGATCTAAAAAGCACAGAAGCTGGGCGCTTTTGGCCAATTGGTACGACCAGACGTTCGCCCTGAACGCCGTCGGATTTGAGATGGGCAAGCGCGTCGGTATTCCGGGCACCCCCAACCAGTACCTCGTCGATTTCTATTTGAACAATCAATACAAGGGGATTTACCAGATAACGGACATAGTCCAGGTGAACAAGGGGAGGTTGGAGATAGACGAAGAGGCGGGATGGCTCGTGGAGTTTGACTACCACTGCGCAAGCTCCTCGGACGAGGTTGATTTCGTCACCGATTACCCGAACTCGCCGTCAGGTTCCAAACTGCACACATTCATAAAGTCGCCGGAGGATTTGCCGAATCCGGCCGGTTACGATTTTGTGAAAAACGACGTAAATAACCTTATGAGGAAGATGTTTACGGGAACCGATTTCCCGAATAACGGCTACCGCGACTTGGTGGACTTGAACAGCGTCGCAAAATACCTGATGCTTGAGCAGTTCTTGGACAATTTCGATTTTAACAACAAGTCAAACAACAACGGCTTCCCGGCCTCAAACTTTTTTCACAAGGACAGGGACGGCAAAATTAAGGCGGGGCCCATTTGGGATTTGGATTTGACTGGCGGAGTGGAATATAACACGTTCCCCAAGCACTATACGACGTATCGCACCCCTCTAATGCCGAGGCACGCGTTTTACAAGAAATTTTTCGACGATCCCGTATTCAAGGCTAAGTTAAAAAAGAATTGGATTACGCATAAGCGGGATTTTCAGGCGATGCCTGACTTTATCGATTCCATAGCCGCCGTAGTGCAAGGATCGGCGGTGAAGAATTTCGAGCTTCAGCTCGGCAGCAACAAAACTTGCAATGACAATAATACCAACACCTGCAAAAGAGGGGCGGGCGGCTTCCCCGGCATGGCGCCGATCGTGCTTGGAAATTTGCAGGCGTACAAGGACGAGGTCGCCAAGTTAAAGACATGGTGGGGCAATAGGATCGCATTTTTCGAACAAGAGCTGGCTCCCTTCGACACGTCGCTTGACATCCCGGATCCGCCGGGCAATTCAACGCCGATCGCGTCGTTGTCGGAACAGCAAAAGAATCAGGCCGGATTGAAATTTATCATGAACGGGCTGACCGTAACGGCGAAGAATAAAGCCGAGGTGGTGATTGTCTCTCTGAACGGGAATATTATAAGGAAGCGGGTCTTCACATCGGGAAATCATTCTGTACGGTTGGGTGATTTGCCGAAAGGGATGTATTTGGCGCGTGTTGAATTGGACGGAGTTAGGAAGATGGCGCGGATTGCGGTGAGGTGATGTTAAATCATTGTTAAATCCGCCGACGCGAAAACGTTATTGACCAAGGCCGCGAGGGCGGCGGCGTGGCTGCTGTCATTATTGATCGCCAAGAAAAAATACGAGTACGGCCAAGAGGTAGAATCCGTCCCCCTTGAGTGCGCTATGATTTATATTATCAATAACGGCTCTTCTATTCCGGAAGAGCCGTGTTTATTAAAATCCACGGAGGCGTTATGGGTATCCCCAAAAAATTGTTTTTGACAATGGTTCTCGCAGTCTTTGCGAGCGCGGCGTTCGCGGCGAACCCGCTCCTTCGGCAAAAGTATACCGCCGACCCAAATCCCTTTATCTGGAACGACAGGCTTTACGTCTACGCTTCTTACGACAACAACAACCCGACCGACAAGGGCTACGATATTAAGTTCTATACACTCATCTCCTCGGACGACATGGCTAACTGGACAGACCACGGCGAGGTATTCAGCGTGGGGCGCGACTTGTCGGCGTATAATCAGGCTTACGCTCCGGGGGTCGCCGTGAAGGACAATAAGGTTTATCTTTATATTCCAAACGGCGGGAGCGGAATAGGCGTCGCTACAGCGGTACGTCCCGAAGGCCCGTTCACCGGCGGGAAAACGCTTATAACGGGCAACGCGGCGAACAATACCAATGTTCCGTGGCTTTTCGACCCCGCCGGGTTTGTCGATACCGACGGCCAAGGGTATATATATTTCGGCGGCGGCCCGGCGGACGGCAACCCGGGGCCCGGCTCAAACCTGCGCGCGGCGAAGTTAGGCGGCGATATGATGAGCGCGACGTGGCCGGCGACAACTATTACCGGCACAACCAGATCGTTTGAGGCCGCTTATATGCACAAAAACGGCGGCACATACTACTTTTCTTTTTCACAAAACTTCACTAACGGTTCAGCCGACATCGCTTATATGACGGGTACCAATCCTATGGGGCCTTTTACGTTCAAAGGCACAATGCTGCCGAACAGCGCTTCCGGCGGCGGGAATAATCACGCGGGGGTTGTGCAATATAAGAATAATTGGTACATATTCTATCACGACCGCAAACTCAGAAAAACAAACAACGTTAGCGGCGGTGAGTACAGAAGCGTGAGCGTTGATAAATTGGAATACAATACAGACGGTACAATAAAACAAGTTGTAGCTACTGACGCGGGCCCGGCGCAGATAAAAAACCTTAACCCATACGATACTATTTTAGCGACGACCATCCACACGCAATCCGGCGCAATAAAGACGGCTATATGCAGCGCTCCCAACCCCGGCACTATCAGCAACGCCAACGCCAATAGCGCGGGTACAGCCGGAGATAGAAACGTGATGCTTATTTCAATCGCGAATAACAGCTGGATCCGCCTAAAGGGCGTGGACTTCGGAACGGCGGGGGCCGCGAAATTCTACGCAAGCGCGGCAAGCGCCTCCGCGGGCGGCTCAATTGAAATCAGAACCGGAAGCAATACCGGAACGTTGGTCGGAACCTGCAACATCGGGGCTACAGGCGGCTTGACGACATGGAAAACTTTTGAGTGCGACATTTCAGGATGTACGGGCGTAAAAGACTATCTATACCTTGTATTCAAAGGAACGGGAACGGATCAGTTTCGCCTGAGGTGGTACAAATTCGGCGGCGCCGACAGCGGCGGTGGTGGGGTAACACCCATTGTAACGTGTAACGTAAATAACCTCCAATCCAACTACACTGCGGGAAGCAGCGTTCCGAGACCGAATGTCAGCTGCGGGGCGAACGGCGGTACGGCGGGAGCGGCGACATTTCATATCAGCGGTTCGGTTGACGCCGTGTTGGGATGGAGTTCTCCGGGCGGCACAAATCAACTGTATAATCCCGGCGTAAGAGAGGTTGTATTGAACAGCCTTGAGTGCGGCGGCGCAGACATAATCTTAGACCCGCCGGTAACGTGCGGCAGTTTTGAAGTCGTGGCGGACCCGACATCGGTCGCGAACGTCGGCGCACCAGCCGCACGTACGCCTTTTTCCGTAAACGTGCGCGGAAAAACGTTGTTTATAACGGCGGCCTCGTCCGCCGTTGTGGAAATTTATAACATTAAAGGCGGTAAAGCGGCAAGTATCAATATATCCGGCGCAACGCAGACGGTGAACTTATCGTTGCCCGACGGCGTGTATTTCGCCAAGGCGCGCGGGATGCGGGATGTGAAATTCGTAGTGAGATAAATAGGGATCTTAGTTATATCGTAATAACGGGGAGGGTTTTATGAAAAAAGTCTTGGCGCATGGTCTCGTGTGTATGCTGCCGCTTCTGTCGGCAAGCCTGTTAAACGCTCAGCAACCCTCTTTTAATTGGGGCGGCGTGGTGATGGGCGGCGGAGGGTTCGTGTCCGCCGTCATAACGTCCAAAACCGAAAAGAACGTCATATACGCCCGTACCGATGTGGGCGGAGCGTATAGGTGGAACGAGGCCGATAAGTCTTGGGTCTCTATATTGGATTGGGTCGGCCCTAACGATGTCGGTCTTTGGGGCGTCGACGCGCTCGCGCTTGACCTGTCGAACCCGTCGCGCGTTTATATGCTCGCCGGAACCTCTTATTGGTCGGACGGCAAAACGATGATTTTGCGGTCGGATGATTACGGGAATACATTCGACACCGTAAACGTAACATCGCGGTTCAAGACCAACGGCAACGGCATGGGGCGGCAAAACGGGGAGAGATTGGCCGTTGACCCCAACAATCCAAACATCCTTTTTTGCGGAACGCGCAACGACGGTCTTTGGAAGAGTACGGATAGGGGCGGTTCGTGGAGCAAAGTAGCGGGCGCGCCTGCTCTCGCCAACGATTTGGGTATTTGCCTCGTGCTTTTTGACTCGAATAAGAAAACCGGAAACGCCACGTCGCGGATATATATCGGATTGTCTCGGGAAACAGATAATTTCTACGTCAGCGAAGACGCGGGCGCGACTTGGAACGCGATAGCGTTTCCGTCGAACTTGTCAAAAAAGGTGATGCCGCAGAGGGCGGTACTGACGCCGGGCGGACGGTTCTTATATTTGGCGACGGCGGTATACGCCGGGCCGCACGGCAACGGCGCAAGCCGGGGGGCGCTTCTCAGGTACGATACCGTTAATAAGACTTTTACGAACATCTCGCCCGAAAACGTTCTTGACGATCCGCCCGGCAACGACGGCTGGAGCGCCTATCTCGGCGGCATCGGCGGCGTTTCCATCGGCTCCGAATCCGATACAAACTTTATCGTTGCGTCAACTATAAACGCGTGGAAGCCGCAGATTTGGAACGGGTCGGGAAAGGCGGCGTGGGGGGATAAGATATTCGCGAGCGCGGACGGCGGACAAACTTGGACGGCCGTCTTCGGCAATATCGGCGACGACGACGCCGGCAAAACTACCGGGAGCGAACAAATAGCGGTGCTTGACAAAAACGGTTACAACTGGATAGAGGGCGAGAGCGTCCATTGGGCGGGCAGTATTGAGATTGATCCCTTTAATTCAAAGCGCGTGTTCGTAACGTCGGGAAACGGCGTATACATGGCGGACGATTTTACGATAGGGAAACGCTTTAGTTTTAAATTCGCCGTACGCGGCATTGAGGAGACCGTCCCGCTTGACGTAGTCAGCATTCCGGGCGGGCCGCTTATCTCGGTGATAATGGACTACGACGGTTTCGTGCACGACGATATAACAAAACCGGTCAAAGGCAATAGGCATAATCCGAATATAGGCAACACATACAGCGTTGATTACGCCAAGCTGAAGCCGAATATCGTCGTTAGGGTCGGCGGCGACGATAAAAAAGCTGATAATAACGATTACCGTTTCCCGCTATATTATTCCGAGGATACCGCCCGTACGTGGAAGAAGTTCGGCACGCATCCCGAACCCGGGCAGAATTACGGCGGGAAGATAGCCGTGTCGTCAGACGGACGCGTCGTCTTGTGGGCTCCGCGAGAAAAAAGCACGCTTTACAGGACAAGCGATTGGGGCGCGACTTGGACGCAGAGCGTAGGAAGCGGAATATCCAACACCCCGTTTCCCAAAGCCGACCCCGTTGACCCCGCCGTGTTCTACGCCTTCGGCAACGGCGTTTGGAGGAGCAACGATACCGGAAAAACATTCGCAAAAGCGGGCGGCAGCTTCAGTTGGACAAATGAAATGGCGGTAACGCCAGGCGTTAAAGGCCACGTGTGGGTGACAGGATACGCGTGGGACGGAATAAACGGCGGATTCTTGGCGCGTTCCACAGACGGCGGGACGACGTTCCGCAATGTCGATCCGGCCGACGATCCCAATTATACGCAACGAGTGCAGCACACCGAAGCCGTGGGTTTCGGCAAAGCCGCGCCTGAACAGATTTATCCGGCTGTCTACATATACGGGACGATAGACGGCGTAAAGGGTATATGGCAATCTATAGACGAGGCGAAGAGCTGGGTTCGCATAGACGATCCCAAGTACGCTTTCGGCGACCTTGCAAACGGCAAATTCCTGCGCGGCGACATGAACACGTTCGGCGTGGTGTACAAGTCTACCGCCGGACGCGGCATAGCGGCGCGAATGCCGGCGGAATGGATAGACGACGGCAATAACACCCGTACAATCCGTCAATCAACGGTAAAGAGACGTTATTCCCCCAATGTAAAATTGCTCGGCCATACATTGTCGCTGACGCCGTCAAGCGGCAATCCGTTGAATGTAACCATATATGATCTTAAAGGCAAATCATTGTTTAATAAGACGTATAGTTCCGCGGCGACGTTAAATTATCAAAATCTCGTTAGGTCTAAAGGGATTTATGCGGTAACGGTTCGCAATGCCGTCAATAAAGACATTGTTTTTAGCGGAAAGATTCATTATTTCGCCCAAAAATCCGGGGTTGCGAGATAAAAGCTGGACGCGTCGCTTTCCAATTAAAATCGACGGCCGGTCGGTTCGCGAATGCAAAGACCGTTTCCGAACGGATAATTGTTGAACCTATATCAGACTATTTTGTTTTTACGCCGAGAATCGATAAATTCCATCGTAGACTTCTCATCCCTGTTGATTATTAATTCGTCGGGGAATTTCAACGATTCCAATATCGGTCTCACGGAATCGTCTAACCCCAGTTCGTGTATCGCGTGGGTGTCGCTGTTCACCGCCATTTTGCAGCCTTCGTCTCGGCAGACGGTTACTAAGTCTATCGCGCTTTGCGTCTCCGCTCTGGCGTATAATATCTTTGAATTGTTGAGCTCTAACGCCGCCCCGGCCGCTTTTGCGGCTGTCGCTAAACGTTTGTAATCGACCGGATAGTTCGGGTCGTTCGGGTGGGTTATTATGTCCACGCACGGATTCTTCTCTATCGCGGCGATCAGCATGTCTGTGTAGGCCGATACGCTTAGGCCCGTAGGGGTGTTCGGGTGTATGCCCAAGAGCACCACGTCCATGCAGCTTTTGAACCTTAGCGGAATGTCGATCTTGCCGTCCGCGTCTGCCAAGTTGCACTCCATGCCTTTAAGGAATATGAGATCGGGGTAAGGAGACTTGAAGCGTTCGAAGAACGGGCTGTTGATGCGTTCGTCGGGGAGGGCGGGCCCGTGGTCGGTTATCGCTATACCCTTCAACCCGATTTCATTCGCGCGGGCGAGTATCTCTAAGGCGGTATGGATGCCGCATTGACTGAACAGCGTGTGGACGTGCAGGTCGAATTGTATCATTGCAAAGCCGCCTTAACTACAAGTGGATCGTCTTTTTCGTAAAAGAAACTCTCGAAACTCACATCTTCGTCTATTTCCTCCCAATGTATGCCGATATTCGACAGCTTCCATTTTGCCCTTTGCTCGCTTGTCGCCTTGTTTAACCTCGGATAATCGCTCAACGGTTGCGCGTAGACAGCTTGGTCTTCGGCGCAAATGAGTAGATTTTCCTCGTCGAAGGATATATTGATCTTTTTATCGAACATTTTTATCCCCTTTGAAAAAATTATTCCACGTTGATATAATAATATCTCTATTTTCCTCAATTATACATTCCGCCAATTTCAATTCCTGCGGTTTCATTCCATTGTTTTCAACGAGGGCGACTATAGGTTCCAATACCCATTTTGCCGATACGTTATCCTTTATTACGTGGATGTGTATCGGTAAATGTTCTTTGGAAAAGAACTGAAATCTCATTCCGAAAAAAGAAAATATCGTCGGCATTTATTTTATCTCGATACGTTCTAATCAAAAAAGGGGCGGGTTTAAAACCCGCCCCTGCGTTTACATCAAAACGCGGACGCTTACTTCTTCTTCGCGCCCTTCTTAGCGGTTTTCTTAGCCGGGGCCGACTTCTTAGCCGCCGGTTTGGCCGCTTTTTTCTCGACCTTCTTCTCCGACTTCTTGCCGGCTTTCTTTGCGGAAGCCGACTTTTTGGAGGACTTCTTCGCGGCGGCCCTCTTCTCCTTTATCTCAGCGTGGGCCGAGGCTAAACGGGCGATGGGGACGCGGAAGGGGGAGCAGCTCACGTAGTTCAGCCCGAGGCCGTAGAAGAACTCCACGGACGCGGGGTCGCCGCCGTGTTCGCCGCAGACGCCGACTTTCAGCTTCTCCCTGACCGAACGGCCGCGCTCGACGCCGTACTGCACCAGCTGGCCGATGCCGGACTGGTCGATGCTGAGGAACGGGTCTTCGGGCAGGAGCTTCTTCTCCAAGTAGTCGCCCATGAAAGCGCCGATGTCGTCGCGGCTGAAGCCGAAGCCCATCTGCGTCAGATCGTTGGTGCCGAAGGAGAAGAACTCCGCGACGGTGGCCATCTCGTTGGCGAGAAGCGCCGCGCGGGGGATCTCTATCATCGTGCCGTAGAGGTAGTCGAAGCCCTTAAGCTCGTACTTCTTCTTGACCTCGTCGGCCACCTTTTCGACGATGACCTTCTGGTGGGCGAGCTCTTTGGGGGTGCAGGTTACGGGGATCATGATCTCCGGCGTGACCTTCGTGCCCTCTTTGTTCAGCTCGGCGGCGGCCTCAAGTATGGCGCGCACCTGCATCTCGGTGAGTTCGGGGTAGGTGATGCCGAGGCGGACGCCGCGATGGCCGAGCATCGGGTTGACCTCCTTCAGACTCTCGCCGCGCTTCCGGACATCGCCGTAGTCGATGCCGAGCTTCTTGGCCAAGTCGCTCACCTTCTCCTGGCTCTCCGGCACGAACTCGTGCAGCGGCGGGTCTAAGAGGCGGATGGTGACGGGGAAGCCGGCCATAGCCTGCATCGTCGCCTTGATGTCGCGCTTCACGAAGGGGAAGAGCTTGTCTAAGGCGGCGCGGCGCTCCTGCACGGACTTGGAGAGGATCATCTGGCGCAGATAGCTCAACGGCTCGTCGCTGCCCTCTCCGTAGAACATGTGCTCGGTGCGGAAGAGGCCGATGCCCTCCGCGCCGAAGCTGCGGGCGACCTTCGCGTCGGCGGGCGTGTCGGCGTTGGCGCGCACCTTCATCGACTTGTACTTCTCGGCGAGCTTGAGGAAGCTCTGGAAGCGCGGGTTCTCGGTCGCGTCGATCATGGGGAGCGCGCCCTCGTAGACGCTGCCCTTAGTGCCGTTGAGGGTGACGATGTCGCCCTCTTTGAGCGTCTTGCCCTTGATGACGATGGTCTTGGCCTTCGCGTCGATGTGGAAATCGGCGGCGCCCACGATGCAGCACTTGCCCCAGCCGCGGGCGACGAGAGCGGCGTGGCTGGTCATGCCGCCGCGCGCGGTCAGGATGCCCTGAGCGGCGCGCATACCCTCGATATCCTCAGGGTTGGTCTCCTCGCGAACCAAAATGACGTTCTTGGCCTTGCTCTTGACCCAGTCCACCGCGTCTTGCGCGGAGAAGACGATCGCGCCGGAGGCTCCGCCGGGTCCGGCCGGCAGACCCTTGCCGAGCACCGCGGCCTTCTTCTCGGCCACGGGGTCAATCACCGGGTGGAGGAGCTCGTCGAGCTGCGCCGGCTTGACGCGCAACAGCGCGGTCTCCACGTCAATCAGCTTCTCTTCGAGCATGTCCATAGCCATGTTGAGGGCGGCCAGACCGGTGCGCTTGCCGTCGCGGGTCTGGAGCATCCAGAGCTTGCCCTCCTGGATGGTGAACTCCAAGTCCTGCATGTTCCGGTAGTGCTTCTCGAGCTTCTTCTGGATCTCGTCGAGCTTCTTGTAGGCCTCTGGCATCTCCTTCTCAAGCGACTTGAGGTGGGCGGTGTGCTCGCTCTTCGTGGACTCGTTGATGGGGGCGGGCGTACGGATGCCGGCCACGACGTCTTCGCCCTGGGCGTTGACCAAGTACTCGCCGAAGAACTTCTTCTCGCCGTTGGCCGGATTGCGCGTGAAGGCCACGCCGGTAGCGGAGGAGTCGCCCATGTTGCCGAAGACCATGGCCTGGACGTTGGTGGCGGTGCCCCACTCGTGGGGGATGCCCTCGATATTGCGGTAGGCTATGGCGCGCCTGCCGTTCCAGCTCTTGAACACCGCGCCTATGCCGCCCTTGAGCTGCTCCATAGGATCGTCGGGGAAGGAGGATTTGAGGACTTCCTTGACGCGGACTTTGAACTTTTCGCAAAGATCCTTGAGGTCGGCGACGTTCATGTCGGTGTCGCTCTTGTAGCCCTTGCGGTGCTTGAGCTCGTCCATGATGCCCTCAAGCTGCTTGCGGATGCCGTTGTCGTCCTTGGGCTCTATGCCCTCGGCCTTCTCCATCACCACGTCGGAGTACATCATGATGAGGCGGCGGTAGGAGTCCCAGACGAAACGCTCGTTTTTGGTCTTTTCAACGAGTCCGGGGATGGTTTTGGTGCAGAGGCCGACGTTCAAGACGGTCTCCATCATGCCCGGCATGGACATGCGGGCTCCGGAGCGGCACGAGACTAAGAGGGGGTTCTTCGGATCCCCGAACTTCATCTCCATGATCTTTTCGACAGCCTTCAGCGCCTTGTCGACCTGGGTCATGAGCTCCGCCGGGAACTTCATCTTGTTGGCGAAGTAGTCGGTGCAGCACTCCGTCGTGATTGTGAAACCCGCCGGGACAGGCAGTTTCAGATTGCACATCTCGGCAAGGTTCGCGCCCTTGCCACCCAACAGATTCTTCATCTCAGCGGTTCCGTCGGCTTTGCCGGGACCGAAGGAGTACACGTACTTTTTGGCCATCGAAATCCTCCGATAACTTGTGTTTAAAGGTTTATGTTATGTTAAAGTCAAAATCAACCCCTATATATCAGCAAGACTTTATTATATAAGGATAACATCTTCACTGCGATGTTTTCAACCTTTTTTTATTATAGTTCAATTTTCGAGAACCGGTCAATATAGAAAAATAAATAACCGTATACTGGATGTCAAGGGATATTTTGACGATATTGTTGATTTTGGCGCTGATGTTGAATTAATTTCTATAATAAGATGAGAAGAGATCGAATTATAGTGCTGCTGCAGCCCTACAAGAATCGGTTGATGCCGCGTAGGGAGCTTATCGGGGCGGTCAACCGGTTCGCCGGGGCGCTGCTCGCCGTGTGCGCGGCGTACCCGAGGCTGCGGTTCAACGCGGCGATGCCGGGGTATATGCTCGAGTGCGTGGACAAGCGGCTCCTCGGCCCGCTTGCGGAGACGGTCAGGCGCGGAGCCGTCGAATGCCTCTGCATGGGGTACACGGAGCCTTTCCTCAGCTTTTCGCCGCTTTGGCTTACGAGCGAGAACATAGCGCGCGGCGTGCGGGTCTTTTCGGAGCTGACCTCCGAAGCGCCGGGCGGCTTCGTCCCGCCGTTTTCAAACTGGGAACCCTCGTATATCGATATGCTCTACGGGGCGGGGCTGAAGTACGCGGTGGTCTCGAACGAGCTTCTGGCGGAGGGCGGCGGCCGGCGAAACGGCGCGGGGTACTGGATCACCGAGTCCACGGGCAACTCCATGGCGGTCTTTCCGGCGCGCTCCTGCGACAGCCGCAACGCGCCGCAAGACCTGGCGGAGTGGGTCAAGGGGGAGCTGCCGGACGGAGGGGCGCAGGACGGCGCGCCGCGCATATTAATATTGAAATATATGTATTCGTTGGAAACGTCGGAGCCGGAGACCGGCGGGGACGCTTCGGCGGCGGCCGGCGGCAAGGGCGGCCGGAAGCGCAAAACCCGGCGCGACGGCGACGGCGGCGCGGACGGCGACCCGCAGCGTTCCTGGCTGGAACGCACCGCCGCCGAGATCGACAAGCGCATTCTGGAATTGCAGCCCATGCGCTTCCGCGACGTCGTGGGCGACGCGGAGCCGCTCGGACTGCACTACTTCCCGTCGAGCCTCGTGCCTCCCGGCGACGCTCCGGTTACGCCCTACTTCATGAACTACCTGCACTGCTACGACCAGATAAGCGTCATGCAGCGCAAACTGATGGACGCGGGCGACAGCGTGGCCGCGCTCAAAGACGCGAGGCTGGCGGCGCGGCTAAAATATAAACTGTTTTTCGCCCAAGACATAAACCGCTTCCTGCCGCATGACGGCGACTCCGGCTTCGTTTTCATGCCGGACAGGCTTTGGACCTACGGCCGGCTGATAGACATAGAGAACGAGCTCTACGGGCGCAGGGGCGTAAGCGGCGGCGTGATACGCCTGTCGGAGTTTCTGCGCAACGGCTACAAGAGCGTGATCATGGCGAACCGCGCCCTCAAACTCTACATAGACCACAAAAACGGCGGCCAGGTCTACGAGCTCGACTATCTGGAGAGGTCGCTCAACGTCTGCGCCGCCTACAACCCGGCCGTACGCCGAAGCCCGGAGGTCGTCGACCCGGTCGAGAGCCGCTTGGCCTTCAGCGACAAGATATTCATCGGTCAGCCGACATACGGAGATTATGAAAAGCGTACGGCGGCGGACTGCGGGAACTTTTCATGTATACCTATGGAGTATGCTTTCAAGGGTTCGCCCGGCGGGGTGCGGATATTGCTTTCCGCCGCCGGCGGCTTCACCCAAGAGGGCCGCCTCAACCCGCTTACGATGGACAAAGTCTTCAGCCTTGAAAAAGACAGCGCCGTTCTTTCCTACAGCTACAAATTAGGCAACCCTACGCCGGCCCCTTACGCATTCACTTTCGCAATAGAGATCCCGCTGTCCCTACCCGGAGTCCCCGCGCGGCGCGCCGAACTGAAAACGGACAGACTGAACTTCGACATAAGCGTTGACGCTCCGGTGGCGGTTAATGATGTGACGGAATGGGAAATTAATGACGAGGAAGCCGGCGTAAGGTTGGAATTCGTCACGCAAAAAAAAGTAAACATTTGGCTGTTCACGCAAGACGCTGTTGAGGAAACCGTATTGACAAAAAAAACGGCGTCGGCGAAATCGTCCGTATCGATAGTATCGAAAGGCGCGTACGGCGCGACGCTAATGATAACGAGCCAAACTGAGATAGAACCGAACTCAACGCAGTCGTTCACCGGCCGTATATGTTTCAAGAAGATAAGGATGAGGGGAGGAATTGAAGACGCCGTGTAAAAACATTGTCTGAATTAGGATAGGTATGATTAACAAGATTAAAATCATAGAAAAATCAAAATAAAGGAAAACCAAAATATGATCCGCTCAGAGTCTCTCGACATTCAATTGGAGAACCGCAACGGCTCCGTGTGGCTGACCCTCTCCGGCGAGTTCCACAACGAGCAGGCCCCCGCGCTGCGCGATAAATTTTTGCCGTTAGTCAACGACGGCTGCCGCTCGTTCATCGTTGACATGGAGGGGGTAACGGCGATAGGCGACTCGGTGGCGACGATGTTCTTGGCGTTGCAGAGCACGCTCAAAGGCAAGGACTGCGACATAAAGTTCATCTTCAAGAACGATGTCGTGTGCCGCGCGTTCCTGCCGTATTTCAACTTAGTCGCCATATTTCCCGACGCCGAGTCGCTCACTAAGGGCAGCGTGATCATCGATATGCTTAAGCGAAGCGGCAAGGCGATGACGCGCAAGACCGGCTTTAGAATTTCGCGTTCGGTGGCGCTGTTCGGTTTGATAGTCTTGTCCGGCTGGCTCCTGACGCTGGCGTACATAATCAACATGCAGAACGGACGCATACAGCAGCAGCACTCGGAGATTATGGAAATGGGCCAGTGGAAGGCGGCGGCGGAGATAGATTTGGAGAAGATGCGCGACAGGCTTAAGCCGCTGGAGCAGTTGGGGATAATAAAGGAAGCGCCTAAGAAGGAATGAGGGTTAAAATCAACGGCTATTATAACCACGAACCACACGAACCATCACGAATAACTGCATAAATATGTTATTATTTGTTCGTGCGGTTAGTGTGGTTCGTGGTTAAAATTATTTGACTTTGACTTTTCAAGGATCAAACCGAACATGGAAGAAAACGAACAGCAATCCGAACAACCGGTCAAACGGCCTCGTCAGCGTAACATCGTTTTCGCCGGCAAGGTCATTTGGGTATCGGAGCTGGCGAGCATGGCGCTCCTCTGCGCCGTTGTGGCCCCGTTGCTTTTCGCGTCTTTGGCGATCCTTAGGAACGAGTTCAAAATCCACGAGCAAAACAACGGCATCGCCGCTATGAAGGCGGAGCGTGTCAATATCTTGAACGACTTGGCGGTCATGCGGGAGAAGGAACGTCTGGTGCGGATATTGGACACGATATCGGGGCAAAGAATAACGTCGGAGGCGAGGTACCGTCTCGCCGATCTTATATACCAAAACAGCACCCAGTACGGCTACAGCCCCGAACTGTTGCTGGCGGTGATGGCGGTGGAGAGCGGATTCAACCCGCAAGCGTTGGGGCGCTACCAAAGCGGGTCGCTCAGCGGCGCCATAGGGATCATGCAGCTGAAGTACGAAACGGCCGCGTACATGGCGAATACGCTCGGCATGGGAAAAATAGAACGGGAAGACCTGCTCGACCCGGAGATCAACATGGTGCTTGGAACGGCGTTTCTAATGACCCTTATCACGCAATTCAAGAGTTTCAAACACGGAATACTGGCGTACAACCTCGGCCCGGGAAAAGTCAGATCCGCGCTGGCCAACAACGAGCCGCTGCCTATGCGCTACTATCAAAAAGTTTTGAGGCAGTACTACCGTATTAAGGAGATTGAGGATAATTGACCCGCGCCCTCCTCAAACCGTCTCGCAGTACCTAATGTCGTAAGAGTACCCCTGCTCCGTCAAAAACAGCTGTCTGTTCATCGCGAAATCCAATTCTTTGGACTCCCTCGTCACTATCGAATAAAAGACCGCCTGTTCCCCGCGCTTCTTCGGGCGCAGTATCCGGCCCAAGCGTTGCGCCTCTTCCTGCCTTGATCCGAACGATCCCGATATCTGTATCGCCACGTTCGCGTCGGGCAGGTCTATGGCGAAGTTCCCGACTTTGGACAGCACGAGCACTTTGATCTCGCCGTCCCTGAACTGCCTGTACAGCTCGTCGCGCCGCTTGTTGGCGGTCGCGC
>Ga0268262_10000926_pt1 | contig 37888 bp, 38 predicted proteins | sample TergutNc150P3_FD_190354 | JGI IMG/M metagenome (GOLD analysis project Ga0268262, IMG submission 190354) | Nasutitermes corniger P3 segment gut microbial community from laboratory colony in Florida, USA - Nc150 P3 (SPAdes) (version 2) | ecosystem: Host-associated > Arthropoda: Insects >...
CATCGACGCTAGAGCTGCTAACGCTGGAGCTGCTATCATCGACGCTAGAGCTGCTGACAACGCTACTGCTGCTTCCGTTGCTGGAGCTGCTGACAACGCTACTGCTGCTTCCGTTGCTGGAGCTGCTTGGTCCGCCCACGCTGGAGCTGCTGCGGTTGCTGGAGCTGCTTGGATTATTAAACTTAAGGGCTGTGCCGAATGTGCATCTGCCGATACCTCTCTCAACATTAACAGGTGATCCTTCAACTTCGTCAACTATCATATTTTTATTTCTATCTGTTGCTCCAGTAGTGCAATCAGCGTAGGTCTGTTCAGCAATACAAATGCCGGCGGCGGTTGACGACGAGGAGGAATACTGCTTAAAGTCAGGCGCTGGAGTTTTTTCGTCTGCTGATGTTTTGCCATTCCAGTTTTTGCAATCGCCTTTCTTTGGCGCAGGGTAAGTGCAAGATACGTAGAATATAGCATCACCAGGGTCACCAAGGTTGCACCTGAAGCTAGATACATCGTCTTTTTTTACGTCTATGTTACATTTTTTGTTGATTCCATAATATCCTACCAGGCCTCTGGCTTTTGCAGTCCCTTGGCAATAGTCTATCATAGATGGGGTGGTGCATATAGTATTATCAGTGGATTTTGCAAGAGGTACAGGAACTTGACCTGCTTTGCAAGACTTCACTTTGAAATCGGCAAAGCACCATTCGCCTGCCCAAGCCGTGCCGCCGTTCACTTTATTATAAACGGGTTTAGTGTCGGTTCCACTAATGCAATCGTGTGCTCTATAGGTTGTGTGAGTGGCGTCTTCAGTGAGCCATGAGCAATACCCTTCGTTAAAGCCACTTTCATTTGGACCAACGCCATCGCCGCAAATTCCTTTTTGCACAGATATTAGACCGTCTTCCACAGCTTTGTCGTTGGCATATCCGCAATACTCGCCTTTCCAAGAACCTTGGTTCTTCATATTGGCAGCTGCAGTGCCTTCGCCACAGAACTCTTCTGTGTAAACTGTGTTGGTGTCTCCCATTTTGATTCCTTCTACATACTCAACTGTGCAATAACCAGCACCATAATCGTTCATATTAGGTCCGCCGCCATCTCTGCAAGCACCTGTGAGCTTTGATGTTGTTTTGGCACTTTTGTCTTTTTTGCCGCAATATTCGCCTTGCCAGCTACCTTCATTGATTTTGTCGCCATTGTCGCATGGACCTTCCATTAGAGTGGTGGTGTATTTGTCGTCGGCAGTAACAGCGCAATACTCTTTTGGATTCCAGCCGTTTTTATTTGGGCCTTCGCCATTATCGCATAGACCTTTGTAGAGCTTTGTATCTTTGGAACCAGCTGCAGCAATGCCGCAATATTCACCTTTCCAAGAACCTTCATTTGGTTTGCCGCCATCAGTACAGATGCTTTCAGCTGATATAAGAACGGTTTTGCCTGAGCCCAATTTAATTCCTTCTACCCATTCTACTCCGCAATATCCAGCGTTGAATTCGGTGAGATTCGGTGCTTTCAAGTCGTCTTTGGTTGATTCATCGCAGTAACCTGACCATACTTTGGTAGCTTCTTTGGCATTTGCATCTGCAAATCCGCAATACTCGTTTTTCCATATTCCATTATTTGGTTTGTTGTTGGCAGATGTGCCGCACAAATTCTCTGAGTATATTGTTACGCCGCTGTTTTTGTTTTCAAATGTGACTTCGCAGTAGCCTTCACCAAAAGACCTTTCATTAGGACCCTGATATAAGCTTACCTCGTCTATTTTATCGCAAGCGCCTTTGAGCAGGGTTTTCTTGACAGCTTCTTTAGAAGCCCAACCGCAATATTCGCCTTTCCAGCTATTTTCGTTGATTTTTTGCCCATCGCAGAAATCAGCAGGTGCATCACCAGCTACTTTCGCATCTATTTTGGATAGGTATCTGCAATACTCATCGTTCCAGCCATCTGTATTGGGCTGAGAACCGTCGCTGGTTAGGCATTTAGTATATACCGTTGTTGGGGGTTGGGCTGGATCGTCGCCCTCTGCGTAGCCGCAGTATTGCTTATTTGGGTTAAATTTTGTTTTCGCTTTGCCGCAATCCTGAAGCTCTACAGTACCGCCTTCACTAACTTCGCCTGTTTGGCTGCAAGTTTCTTCAGTGGGGTCAAAGCGTCTTTGGCCGCATATATTGATTTCCAACGATCCGCAGGATATAACGGATTCGGATGGATTATCAATTGAGGCATAAACGGCGCAACCGCTCAAGAAACCTTTTGAGGTGCCTGAACCTGTGCCGCAAAGAACTTCGTAGCCTCTATTTGTTTGGGGACCGAGCCAGCAGTTTTCGCCAGCTGCACCTGGAGCACCAGCTGCACCGGGAACACCAGCAGTACCTAGCAGTTTACCGACTACATCATCGCTACCGTCGCATATAATATTCCAGTCGTTGCCATCTTTTACAACTGTGCAACCCTCACCAGCTTTACCAGGAGCACCTTCGTCGCCGGAACAAGAAATTGTGAATACCAAGGCAAACATCATTATGCTGATTGCTGCCGCCAATAGAAGAACTCTGTTTAACCTCATATATCTCTCCCTTCTTCCTATGCCTACTCTTTGCTTTTTGCGCGATTTTCGGCTTATTCGCTTGCCCAAAAAAAAGGTTATTTTTTTCCGACTAGCATAAATATAGAAAAATTGTCGGAATTTGTCAAGGGGGGAGGGGATTTTTTTGTCCATTTGTCTTTTGTGCATGTATATGTGTATATGTATATATATGTGGGACATGGGATATGGGACATCCCTAACCCCTATACCCTAAACACAAACATTGAGTTAATCATTACTTATTATATATGTATATATATATGTTACGGGGGTGTGGCAAGGGTGTGTCCCAACAGAACGGTTTATTGTTCCTCAAACTCCGTTCCCCTGCTCGTATGCCAAATACCCAATATGTCAATATCGTTTTCATTCTCTCTGTAAAAAATGTTATAGCTAAATTTGCCTAGCTTTATAGCTTTCATTCCTCTTTTGTATGGTATGCCTATCCAAGGCGTTGTTTCTAACTGCTTTATAGCAGCGAAAAATTGGTCATTCATTATTTCCGCTTGAGTTGGTGCTAGCACCTTATCTCTCAAATAAATTATTGCTTCGTTTAGCAATTCAAAGCACCTTTCTGTTACTTCTACTGGCTTTATTTTCAAATCATTTCTTGTCATAATAGCCACTAGCAAATCTTTCTTTCATTATTCTTTCAGCTTCCGCCAATGGAATAGTTTTCCCTGCATCAGCTTGGGCTATGCTTATAGCCAATTCCCTATCCAGCTCTATCTCGTCTAACAAGTCCTCAGTCCATTCGCCAAGCCTTAGAACTTTCATAGCTTGCTTAACTTCCGTAACCGTCAATGTATCTGTCGCCGTTGCAGTTGCCATATTTTACCTCTCATTGTGAAATATAGTAAATTTCTTTGGGACATGGGAAATGGGGTGTGGGGTGTGGGGTGTGGGGTGTTACAGGGCTAATCTGCTGTCCACGTATTCTTTGTCTTCTTTTGACAAGGTGCCGTTTTTCTCCAAAACATAGGTCAAGGCTTTGAAGGAGTTGTCCATACGGGTACTGAGGGCTTCTATTTTGTAGTCTAGCTCTTTTATTTTGTATTCTAGCTCCTTTGTGGAAGACTCTATTTTGTATTCTAGCTTCTTTATGTAAATTGTACCCCACGCAATGATGGACACTATAGTAACCAACGTTCTCACGTTTTCTGCATTTAGTATCATGTTCAAGGCGTTTTCCATTTGCTACCTAATTTAAATATAGCAAAAAAATGGGGGAAAAGGGGGGAAAAAATGAAAACAGCGAAGAATGCAACAGATAGTTGCAAAATTACAGAACGGTTTGGAGCAAGGGGATTTGTTCGGTTGCCCATTGTTCGAAATTGTTTTCGGAGATTTTTTGCCTTGCCTGTGCCATTAAATTTAAATAGAAATGGAGGTTGTGGATGCTGGCGAGCTGTAGCACTAGGAGTTCGTTGGAGTGGATTAGGTGACGGAGGTAGGCACGGGTGAAGTTTTTGCAGGTGTAGCAGGCACAGTTCGGGTCTGGGGGGGCGTTTTCTTCTTTGTGGATGGCGGATTTGTAGTGCAACACGCCTTGGCTGGTGAATAACATGCCGTTTCGGGCGTTTCGGGTGGGCATAACGCAATCAAACATGTCTATTCCGCGCAAAATCAGTTCTAATAGGTTCCAAGGGGTTCCTACGCCCATTATGTAGCGGGGGAGGTTTTGCGGTGTGTGCTGGGTGCAGAGTTCTGCGATTCTATACATTTCTTCTGCGCTTTCGCCAACGGAAAGCCCGCCTATTGCGTAGCCGTCCGGTTCTATCTGTTTTAGTTCTTCTATCGCTTGGAATCGGAGTTCGTCGTGGGTGCCGCCCTGGATTATGCCGAAGAATTGCTGGTTGTAGCCGTGGAGGGGCGGGTTTTTGGCAAGCCATTCTTTTGCCGTTCGTGTCCAGCGTTTTGTGTAGTCTAGGGATTTTTGGGCTTCTTGTTCGGTGCTGGGGTAGGGGGTACATTCGTCAAAGGCCATTATTATGTCTGCGCCTATTTCCCTTTGGGCTTGCATTACGCTTTCGGGGGAGAAGAAATGTTTGCTGCCGTCTAGGTGGCTACGGAATTCTACGCCGTTTTCTTTTATTTTGCGGAGTTCTTTTAGGCTCCATACCTGGAAGCCGCCGCTGTCGGTGAGTATGGGGCCGTGCCAGCCGCAGAATTTGTGGATGCCGCCCATTTTGGCGATTAGGGGGGTGCCAGGGCGCAGATGGAGGTGGTAGGTGTTGGCGAGGATTATTTTTGCTTGCATTTCGTGCAGGTCGCGTGGGGATACAGCTTTTACGCTGGCGGCGGTGCCTACGGGCATGAAGATTGGTGTGGGCACTTCGCCGTGAACGGTTTTAAGTAGCCCGATTCGGGCTGCGGAGTGCTGCGATGTTTTTAGGAGGGTGAACATTTTTTTCAATATAGTAAATGCTGATTAATTCAAATTCAAGTGCTATGGGACAAGGGACAAGGGATATGATTTTTAATCATTGCTTACTATAGAATAATTGTTCGAAATAGGGCAGACACGTGCAGTTGCCCCTACGGGAGTTGTCCGTACGGAACGCTGTTCTCGTAAAGTTCGTGGGGGGCAATGTCTTGGCCGTTAACCCATTCAATTCCATAGCCATTATTTGTTATACGAACATTTTTAAAATAATTTTTGTCTTTGAGTTCCCCGTACCAACTGCCTTTTATATATGGCAAAACATCAAAAAGTTTTTTTTCGCTGGTTTCATATTCAAGAAACAGGCTAAAAGGCTCAACAGGCTCAATTAATTTTATTTTTGGCTGCAACATAATAAAAACGCTATTTTAAAGGTTCAATTTTAAAAAATTGCTCGCCTTTACTCAATAAATCCCAATTAGCTGATAAATCTTCTTTATGTATTTCCATCCAAGCTACCAATAGTTTCATTTTTGGAATAGGTAAACTTCCTTCTAGTATTTCTCCATCTAAAGCAATGGCAACTTCTTCTCCAGAATATTCGGCGTGAATATGCGGTTTTTTGTGCTTGCCTTGCTTTTCGCAATACATTCTAACAATTATGCCAAAAAATAAAGATAATGTGGGCATATGTGTAATATAGTAAAATAATGGGGGAAAAGGGGGAAAAAATGAAAACTGTGAAGAATGCAACAGATAGTTGCAAAATGAACATTTAAACCACAAAATATGCAATATATCCCCATTTTTGCTTTAATTTTGTGGTTTTTTGGGGGAAAAATTTTAAATTATATTAGCGGCAATCACGGGTTCACAATAGGACAACCACGAGGAGTTGCCCGTACGTACGGAGGTTTTGATGTATTTTGATGCTACTTATATGATTCTTATACTTGTGGGCATTGCTTTGTCTGGGGGCGCAGCCCTTATGGTGAAAATGAGGTTCAAAAGCGGAGCTAAAGTGGCTATTTCCAGCGGTTATACTGGGGCGCAGGTGGCTAAGGCTATTTTGCAGAGCTGCGGGATTAGCGATGTGAGCGTTCATGAGCATAAAGGGTTTCTTTCTGACCACTATAATCCGCTAAACAAAACGCTTAATCTTAGCCCTGAGGTTTATAATGGACGCTCGGCGGCTTCGGCGGGAGTGGCGGCGCATGAGGTTGGGCACGCTATTCAGCACGCACAGAATTATTTTCCTATGTGGATTCGGTCAACTATTGTGCCTGCGGCAAATATTGGGAGCAATTTGGGACCTTGGATTATCATTGTGGGTATTATGCTCGGTGCTGGGGCAGAGGTGAATTCAGGGCTTGGGCATTATATTGCGGCTATTGGGGTTGCGCTGTTCGCTATGGCTACGGCGTTCACTTTGGTGACCGTTCCTGTTGAGTTCGATGCTTCTGCACGGGCAAAGCGGCAGTTGGAGAATTTGAGCATTGTGAGGCCGGGCACGGAGGCAAATACGGTTTCTTCTGTTTTGACTGCGGCGGGCTTAACTTATGTGGCAGCGGCTATTAATTCTATTATTATGCTTTTGTACTGGGCTTATAAAGCCGGTTTAATCGGCGGAAGAAGGAATGATTGATTGTCGGTGGCTTCGGCTACGTTCAGTCACCGTTCATTGAGCGGAGCCGAAATGAACGGGGACATGGGACATGGGGTATGGGGGTTTGGATATATGAGATTATATAAAGATTTCCTAAATGAGGTGTTTCCTGAGTGCGAGAAGGTTCGCAAGGTTTCGCTGAATGTGGGGTTTAGTTGCCCGAATTTGGATGGAACGGTTGGAAAAGGAGGTTGTGATTATTGCGATAATAAATCTTTTAGCGCGGTGGCTACTTCTGAGCTTTCTGTGATGGAGCAGTTGGAAGACGGGATTAAGAAAAATAAAAACTGTGGGATTCTCGCTTATTTTCAGAGCTATACTAATACTCATGCACCTGTGAAAAAACTTCGCGAGGTTTTTATGCCCGTGATTCAGCACGTCAAGGTTGCGGGGATTTCTATCGGTACACGTCCCGACTGTTTGAGCGAGGAAGTTGTGAATTTGCTTGCTGAACTGAATAAAATTAAAAAAGTGATTGTAGAAATAGGAGTGCAAACTGCAAATGATAAAACTTTAAAAAACATAAATAGGAATCATACCGTTGCACAAGTGCGCGATGCCGCTGTGCGCTGTAAAAATGCGGGTCTTTTGACTGCTTCGCACATCATTATAGGGTTGCCAAACGAGGATATGGAAGATTTTGTGAATACGGCGAAATTGATTGCGGAGTGCAAGTTTTCTGCTGTTAAAATTCACCCTTTGCATATCACTAAGGGAACCAAGTTTGCGGTGGAGTATGCGAAGGGGAAAATTGGGCTTTTGGGGCTGGAGGATTATTGCAAAGCGGCGGCGGCGGTGATTGAAATTTTGCAGCCGGCAGGTGTTGCTATTGAGAGGGTGAGTGCGGACTGCCCTGCTTATATGCTTGTGGCTCCGGCTTGGTGCGGAGAAAGGCAGAAAATTTGGGAGGGGATTGATAATATTATGGGGCGGGCAGACACCGATGCAAAATAGTTACGGGGCAGGTTTGGCGGCGGGCTGTGGTTGCACGGCGGGCTGCGGTTGCACGGCGGGCTGGGGTTGCACGGCGGGCTGGGGTTGCACGGCTGGTTGCGGTTGCACGGCTGGCTGCGGTTGATGGATTATAGCGGAATGGGCTGCGGCTGAGTCGGCGGCGATGGCTGCGGAGAGAGCGGCAGAGGAGGAAACGGCGGCTGAGTCGGCGGCGGGTATAGTTTGCGGCACGGCATCTGCGGGTTGTTGCGTGGTGGGTTGTTGCACGGCGGGTTGGTCTAGTTGCTGCTTGTAGCGGTAATATTCCCAAGGGCTCATGTTGGTTCCTGCAACGGGGCTTGCACCGGTTGATATCATTTCTCTGCCATATAGTTTGCTGTAGGCACTTTTGAATTGTTCTGAGCTTCCGTTTATTTTTTGCTCTTCTGAGATATTGGAGTTGTAGCCTGATGTGGGGTCTATAACAAAATCTCCGTTGAGGTCGCGTATTAGGGATTTTCTGTCTGGACCGGCGGTTACTACTGCGGAAACGGCAATATCACCAACCACCTTTATTTGCATGGTGTTTCTTCTGCTGCCCCAAATTTCGGTTGCGTTTTCTGCACCGGGTTTAACTTCTTTTACATTGCCCCAGGCTTTGAATATTTTTGTGGTGTCGTAAATTTTGGTTGCATACATTGTGGGTCTGTAGTTGTAGTAATATATGTTTGTATCGCCGTATATTTCCACTAGGGTTGGCCTGCCCGCTTTGAGCATCCATTCGCTCACAGGGCTTGTTGACAAGGCTATCATGTCTTGCTCGTCTATCCAGTTTTCTTTTAAGCCTACCTGTTTTGAAACACAAGCTGAAATTAGCAATGCCGCTAGGGCTAGGGCGTAAAGTTTAGTCATAGTTGGGAATATAGAAAATTTAAATTCTACCCATTAAACCTAATGAAATTTGGCCTAGCCAATGATTCTCTCCAAGGTCTTTTTTTAAGAATTGTCCGGGACCCTGACCTAGCAATATCCTTAAATCCACGCCTAAATGCTTTCCTGTTGCGCGCAGTCCGCTCATAAACGAAAAAGAGGGGCTTCTAGAAAGTCCTTTAAAATCTTCCATCGTCCATTCTCTAACTTCAACCATCGTATTTAGTGGAAATTGAATATAACCGCCTGCATATAAACTCCCAAAGCCAACGCCCACAGCTAGGTCTGCGGAGTTTTCTTCTATGCGGTAATGCACTTCCTGTGGAAAACCATCATAAGCTCTGTAAGAATACAAAGCGTCCATAAAAAAGAATACATCTGTTGTATCTATGAGGTCTTTTTCCTTTATATGAACGGTTAAACCGCCCGATAGCGCATAGCCTGGGTAATGCTGGTCTAGTCCGTTATTATTGAAAAAGAATGTTCCGCCGCCAAAAAAAATAGGCCATACCAGAGTAGCCGCTTTGCGAACATATTTCCATTCATTATTATTGCTCACTTTATCATTATTCGCTTTTGCAGCATAGCAAATAGTTTGATGTGAAAATAAAATCGCAAGGAAAATTGCAAGTAAGCGTTTAGTTCCCATTCAGTATATCTCCCAATTTACCAAGTTTCTTATCTGTTTCATTATATACAGGGATTTTGTCGGTGAAACTAATCGTATCGCGTGTGTATTTTCTAACATCATAAAGGATATATGTACGATATTGTTTGCCGTTGCTCGCACTAAAACGCACATAGTCGTCTCCCTCAGAAACAATCTTTTCAGAAGTTTTGCCAGGCAATATGTCTCCAAAATCGGTGTTGTTCCATTCAACACTTAGCAACCGAACACTGGATTTGTTTTGCATCAAAAATTTTGTGGCTTCTGGTTTTGCCTCTATTGTTCCTGTGGAACAAGAAATTACTTGCAAAAACAAAAAACAATATGTTAATAATTTTTTCATAGATTTAATCAGAAAGTTATTTTCTCTCCTTCTCCTATTTTTTTAACCGAATCACCATCAAATTCAAAATCGTATATATAATTGTTCTTTGCCATGAATTCTGGAAATGGGTATTGCTCAAATACTTGTGTTATGGTGTAGCCTTTAATTTCTTCTTCTCCCTTCATTTTATAGATTCCAAATTTTCCCATTGGCACGGGCAATTCTCCATTGCCAGCTTGTCTGAAATGTACCCCCAAATAGTTTAATTCAAAAGGTTTGCTAGAGGTGTTTAGAATTCTGAAAAAAGCCCCATCAAATTCAAATTTTTCTGTTGGTTCTGGAATTTCAATAACATAATTTTTGCCAGCTTCTATGTTTCGCGAAATTTGCACATTGGGGTCTATGCCATTTACCCAAACATCACCGCAAGAACATTCAGAATAATTTGCCACCAAATGCCAATATTCTATGCTGAAAACAGAGCCTGAGCCATAATTGTCGCTAGGGCTAAGAGTTGTAGGATATGACTTTCCGGGCCTCATTTTGTCTATCAAAGCCGACCCACTAAAAGATGTTAAATGGACACTCACATAGTAAGGCGAGTTATTAAAAAAAGTGACCGATGACAGATAATCGGAATTATCATAACCATGTTTGCCGCAAGAAAGAGCCAGCAAAGCGAGCAATGGCGCAAACTTTTTTATGGCAAACATAAATCACCATTCTATTATTGCGTAACTATTAACTTGGAAATATCAATTTTCTCTCCTTCCGAGATAGTAGCTTTGTAATTAGTCGCATCATCTATGCCGCCACCTATATGACCTACAGTGGCCGTATAAGTGTAACCAGCCTTGATAATTGGTACGTTGCCGTCTTTATCAAGAACAGGAACTAGTACGGTTCCATTATAGAAATTGATAATCAAACCAGCTTCTTCCCCTGCCTCGGAACATTCCAATTCATAAGTAAGCCTTTCGCCATTGCTAATCGCATCGTAACCGTTTTGAGAAATAAGCTTTTTCAGAGCGATTGTCACATATCCAGTAGTATTTGGAGCAATGTTTTTAACCGTTATGTAGGCTGCGGTTTGTTTCAAAGTTCCATAAATGTATTCCCAAGTGAGCGTTTTATCATTGGGGAAATAGTAATCGTTGATACTTTGATTTGGACCTAGCGGTCTGGGAGCAACTTGAACACCATCGGTCATTTTTGTTGATGGCAATGTAGTGACCTCTGAGGTAGATTTATTGAAAAATACATAAACAGGGAATAATGTAAATGATTCCGATGTTTCGGTATAAATCATTTGATTTATACTAAGCGCGGGTAAGTAAGCCACTTTCTCGCCATCTATGCTATTCTTGCGAAGCTCCATGCCTATATTGAACCTGTTTGTAACTCTAACAGCATTGCTGCCTGTGTTGCTAAGGTTTATGTTATAGCGATACATTTTACCAGCTCCGTAAGTGACCATTGCGGTGAATTCTATTCTTGCCTTGTTTGGCTCTAACGAATATTTATCGTACTCTTCTTTGGAAACTCCGCGTAAAATGGCATAGCCGCCAACGTTAAAATCGCTAACATACTTGCTAATGTCCAGTTTTTTGGTGTCTCCAGCCCTAACTCCACCCAACAAATTGCTCGGCGCAGGGGTTTGCCCTATGAACAGTACCATATCTTTGTTTGAGCCGTTGACCATCTCAAGGGTTCCACTATTGGAACCGTCCCAATTGACTCCATCAAATGCATACGGGTCGCTATGCTTGCCGCAACTTAAGAACAATGATGTGGATATTGCCGCCAAAAGCAGCAATGCGAGGGAGAACTTTCTTGATTTCATAATTTTACTCCTTGTTGAAAGTTGAAATTTCTTGTTTACAAACCCGTGGCATCTTTTCTAAGAGCTTCAGCTTTATCTGTTTTTTCCCAGGTAAAACGTGCGCCCTTGTGTCCAAAATGTCCGTGCTTTGCGGTTATTCTGTAGCCCGGCTTCAACAAATCCAAAGATTTGATTATTCCGGCTGGTTTTAGCTCAAAATGTTTGCGAATCAGTGCTTCAAATTTGTGGTCGCCTATTTTGCCGGTGCCAAAGGTATTCACATTTATGGAAACCGGTTCTGGGAAGCCTATGGCATAAGCAAGCTGAACTTCGCAACGTTTTGCGAGTTTTGCAGCAACAATGTTTTTTGCAACATAGCGCGCAACATAAGCCGCAGATCTATCTACCTTGGATGGGTCTTTGCCGCTGAATGCGCCACCGCCGTGCCTGCCCATTCCGCCATAGGTGTCCACTATAATTTTGCGCCCTGTTAAGCCGCTATCCCCGTGAGGGCCTCCAATAACGAACTTTCCTGTTGGGTTAATGAGGTAGCGAGTTTTTTTGTCTAGCAGTTTAGCGGGTATTGTTTTTTTGATTAGCTTTTCAATGATCTCTTTTTTTATTTTTGCGTGACCGACCTCTGGCTTGTGCTGGGTGGAGATAACAACGGTATGCACTCTAACAGGCTCGTTGTTTTGGTTGTATTCAATGGTGACTTGGCTTTTTGCATCTGGGCGCAACCATTTTATAACTCCTTTTTCCCTTAATTCCACAATGTTTCTCATCAGCTTGTGGGCTAGGTATATGGGAAGAGGCATAAGTTCATCGGTTTCGTCTGAGGCATAGCCAAACATCATGCCTTGGTCGCCAGCTCCCTGCTCGGCTGTGTCTTTGCCTTCGGCAGCGGCAGCATTAACGCCCTGCGCAATATCGGGGCTTTGCTTGTCTAAAGCAATCATAACTGCGCAACTGTCTGCGTCAAAGCCTATTCCTGTTTCGGTATAGCCAATTTCTCTGATGGTGTCTCTTATCACTTTTTGATAATCGACATTCGCTTTTGAGGTTATTTCGCCTGCCACCACAACTAGGCCTGTGCTAACGAGGGTTTCGCAACCTACTCTGCTTTTTGGGTCTTGGGCAAGCATTGCGTCTAAAATTGCATCGGAAATTTGATCTGCCACTTTGTCTGGATGACCTGGGGACACAGCTTCAGAAGTGAACAAGTAATTGTGAGACATAACAACCTCTTATAGTTTATCTTGATATATAAGATAGTAAAATTGTAGCTATTGGTGCTGCCAAATAGAAACTGTCTGCCCTGTCCAGTACGCCGCCGTGCCCTGGGAAAAGCTCACCTGAATCTTTTATTTTAGACCACCGCTTTAAGGCAGAGATGAGCAAATCGCCGAGATGCCCAGCCACCGTTATTAAAAAAGACAAGCCTGCGGCTGTGGCAAAGGGAATATCAAATACTGTATATCCAAAACCGCTTGTTGTCCAAATCCAAAACCAAAAAATCGCAAAAAGAGAGCCTCCTATTGCACCTTCCCAAGTTTTTTTAGGGCTGATATGCGGCGAAAATTTGTGCTTGCCAAAGAACCTTCCGGCAAAATAAGCGGCTGAATCGCAAGCCCATAGGGTTGTCATTACAACCAAGAATTTGGAACATTCTTGCCATCCTTGCCCAAACGCAAACAATTTAATGCTCATTCCTCCCCAAAGCCCAATATAAAGGGGAGCCGCTATTTGCAGCACCAGCCACGGAAACAAATTCTCAACATCTACGTACGCAAAGGCTACGGCTATGTAGAGCAAAATTACAATAGCTAGAATAGGGAGCATATAAAAAGCACTATTGCTTGCGAGCCAAGGCGCGGTTAGAGCCACTGCGCAAATAGGTGAAAGCACATTCACAAATTTAGCTGGTCCCGAATAAACGGCAGAGATCATCTTAGTCCATTCATAAGCTGCAATGGCGTTTAGAATAAAAATAAAAGCGAAACGGGTGTAATCACTAAACCATAAAAGAAAAGCTACTATCGGCATTGCCGTAAACGCAAAAATAGTTCGTATTGCTAAATTGCTCATATAATGCAAGAGAATATAGAAATTTCTATATTTGGGTTTTCAATGCCTCGCGTAATTCTTATAATCCTTGTTTTATTTTTTTCCCAGAGTTTTGGGTTGGAGAAAGGGCGTTGCGGAACCTCGCGTTTTGCGGAAAATCTTAAAAATCCAAAAAAGAAAATGCTCGCAAAAGCGGGGTGTGTTCCTGAAAATTTTTATGGAGTTATTGAAGCAAAAAAAACCACGAATTTCATAATTTACTACACAAAAAGCGGCTCTCATGCAATTAGAACAAACGAATATATAGATTCCATAGCATCTTATTTGGAACAAGCATACAGTTTGCACAAAAATACTCTTGGAATGAAAAACATATCTGGCGCACGAAAAACATATCAATATCGTCAAAATGTTCCTGCTGGTCTTTATCCTGTTGAGGTTATAGACATAGGGCTTTTGCGCGGTGAAGAAGGCGAATTTGATCAAACCTTTGGCTTAACATTTTCCCCCCCCTATGCCAGCCTAAAAGAAACAGAAATAATAATAGAGAATGATTTTGCTTATGGCGCAGATTGTTCGGGGAATCCGTCAAAACTGCATTTCAGATCGAAGGGCGTGGATTATTACGAGGAATGGAAACTTATTTTAAAAGCTACGACTTTTCACGAGCTTTATCACGCATTTCAGTACACATATCTTAATATGTATGAATACAGTACTTTTTGGGCAGAGGCAAGCGCAACGGGAGTAGAAGATATTGGCGCACCAGATGCAAATGATTATATAAACTATCTCTCAAATAATTCTGGAAAATCAATGGAATATTCAGACGATATGGAAGAATATGGTTGGGCAACGCTTTATCTGTTTTTGTATTCCCAAATAGATTCACGCTTTGATTCTGCAATATGGAATTATTTTTCAAAATATCCTGCAAATAAATTTGGAATGCAACTGGCAAGGCTTGCGGATTCGCTTCAAAAAAAACGAGGTTTTAAAAAAAACGCGGAGGATTTGTTTCACGAATATGCAAAGCGAATTTTTTATTCGGGAAGCAGAGCAAAATCTTCACCAGATAAACTTTTTTGGGAAGATATGCCAATTTGGCCAAATTGGAGAGTAAATACAAGAATTCCTTCTGTTTTGCAACCCGGAACTTTTAATTTCATTAAAGCGGCAAAAGAACCCAGCACTGCCTATGTTGCTAGAAAATCTTATATACAAGATGGCGATGATATGGTTTGGGTTTTGTCTCGCTTGCTTGAAGACGAAAATATCCACTTTGAGGATCCAAAAGACCCAGATGATACTCTTACGGTTAAAGAAATCTTGGCTTATCCCAACCCTTGGAACCCAAGAGACACTCTGCATTTTATGAATTTGCAAAAAAAATCAAAAGGAATAGAAATTCGCTCCGAAAACGGAGCTTTTATAGCAAGAGTTGATTCATTATGGAAACCAGAAAAAAAGCCCGCTCCGGGGATTTTATATTACAGAGCCTTGCCTAGTGGAAAAAACAAAGTGCTTATTGTGCAGTATTGATAGGGGAATACTGATTAGCGAAATGTTTGGGACAAGGGATAAGAAAATCATGTCCCATTTCCCTAGCGAATAAATCAGCATTTACTAAATTACCTCTATGCTACCCACAGAAATTGCCATTTATAAGCGGTATTTAAAGACTGCTGCGCCAAACTTGCAAAAGTCAAAGGGCGATCCTTGGAAAGTAGAGTTTGAAACCCTGCTGAAATACGGCTCTTTTTTGCTGGACGGGTGGGGAACGCTTTACAGCGAAACTTTTGTTTACCCAGGTGTTTTGGATGGTATGGCGCAACTGAGAAAAGCCAATAAGAACGTAAGGCTTATAACCAATGCGGCTTCTAGGTCTATTGAGCAAATTCAAAACGATTTGCACTTAATGGGATTGGATTTTGACAAACATGAGATTATATCTTCGGGGAGTTTGCTGAAGGTGCTGAATGAGGAAGTGGGATTAAAAGAGGTTTACTATCTTGGAGGTCCAGGCGGGATGCAATTTTTGGAAGATGCAAAAATTGAAGCTGTGCAAAATCCCTCTGAGCCAACCGTGGTTTTAAGTGGCATACACCCAACTCAAGACGAAATGGACAAGGCAATAGAGATTTTGTCAAAGGAAAATGGGAGGATTCTGGTGCTGAACCCAGATGTATATGCCCCCAGCCAAAATGGTGAAAAAATCCCAGTTACGGGCTATATAGCAGATATGTTAAGAGAAAAAACAAATTGCCAGCTTTTGTTTTGCGGAAAGCCTTTCCCATTGATTTTCCAAATTGCCCTTCGCAGTTTAATACCCAGCACGGAAAGCGTTATTATGATAGGCGATACCTTGGGAACAGACATCTCTGGAGCAAGCATAGCTGGCATAGATTCTGCATTGGTGCTAGGCAGGAATGTGAAGGAAGAAGAATTCAGAGGCGATATTTACGAACTGGGAGTTAGTCCGAATTATATTTTGAGTGGGTTTTAGGGGAGCTAGATAATGAATATTGCGTTAATTTTTGCTGGTGGTTACGGTGAAAGAATGAATTCCAATGCTATGCCAAAGCAGTTTTTGCGGGTTCATGAAAAACCCGTGCTTATATATACTTTGGAACATTTTGAAAATCACGATGAAATAGATAGTATATGTGTGGTGTGCCTTGCTGGCTGGATTTCTAAGTTAAAAAAAATGTTGAAATTATACGAAATAACAAAAGTAAAATGGATAGTTAAGGGTGGAAACACCGCGCAAGAATCCGTATTCAACGGACTTTCAGAAATATATGCAAATGTTCCTAACCAAAAAGAAGCCATTGTTTTAATTCACGACGGCGTTAGACCCTTGATAGACGGCGAATTGATTAAAAAATGCATAGATGGTGTAAAAAACCACGGTTCGGCAATAACAATTGCTCCGGTGAACGAAACGATTATAAACACAAATCAAAATGGGAAAGTGGAAACAATAGAAGATGTCAAAGACCGCTCCATACATAAATTCGCAAGAGCTCCCCAATGCTTTTTCTTAGAAGATATTTATGCGGCTCATAAGGAAAGCAAGGAAAAAGGAATAAATGGTCTTTTAGATTCAGCAACATTAATGCAGCAAAACGGGCACACTTTATTTACGATTGATGGTCCCACAAAAAATATTAAAATCACAACGCCAATAGATTATTACATATTCAAGGCTTTGCTGAACGCTCAAGAAAATGCCCAAATTTTTGGAATATGAACGATTTAGAATACATAACAAATTCAAATGTCCCCTGGGAATGTTTTGAAAACAAAACTTTTTTTGTGACAGGAGCAACTGGTTTGCTAGGTTCAATTCTCATCAAAAGTTTACTTAAAAAAAATAAAAAAATCCGCATAATAGCACTAACGAGAAAACAGCCAGCTATGGAAAACAAAGACTTATCTTTTATTTACGGAGATATTGCCCAAAAACTGAAAATTGACGAACCTATAGATTATATTGTGCATGGTGCAAATCCAACTGCTTCAAAAGAATTTATAGACCACCCCGTTGAAACAATAAAAACCATTTACGAGGGAACATTAAATACATTGGAACTGGCAAAGGAAAAAAATGTTAAAAGTTATCTTTATCTTTCTTCAATGGAAGTTTATACGGATATGAATACAACAAGTGCTAGGAGCTGCTATCCAGAAGGCAAAAGGCTTGCAGAGAATTTATGTGCGAGTTATTTTCACGAATACAAAGTTAATGCTAAAATAGCAAGGCTTGCGCAGACTTTTGGAGCTGGCATAGATATTGAAAATGACAACCGAGTATTTGCGCAATTTGCAAGGGCAGCCAAGGAAAAAAAAGATATAGTTTTGCGAACAAAAGGCGACACCGTGCGCAGTTATTGCTACACAACAGATGCCATAACCGCAATGCTGTGGATTTTAGCCAGAGGGGAAGGTGGGGAGTTTTATGATGTAGCGAGCAAAGTGCCGCCAACTTCAATTTACGATATGGCTAAGTGTTTTGAGAAAGTTGTTTTTGACATTGCAGAAAGTGCTGAAAAATTAGGCTACCCGCCCGCTAAGGAGATAATTTTAGATACGGCGAAATTGGAAAGTTTGGGCTGGGAACCGGATAAGAGCATTGAAGAGGGTGGGATAAAAGAGATGTGCAGGAGGGTGGTGGAGTGGAAAACTTTTGTTTAGAAAAAATTTGTTCTCATTTGGGGGATGAGGAAAGTCGTTTTTTATTTGAAAAACGGTTATGTTATATGCGTACCATAAACGAACAAATCTGTACCTTGCAAAAAATCAAAGAAAATTTTTTCATATTTGGAGCAGGAGTTTGGGGGCACAGCATTGTCAATGCTTTTCCAGAAGTTTGTTGGCGCGCTTTTATAGACAATGATAGCACAAAAGTTGGCAAGCAAGATGTTTTGCCTATAATATCTTTTCAAGAATTTATTGAAAACTCAAAAAACGCCGTAGTCATTATCTCAAGCCTTGTACACAATGTTAATATTAAACAACAATTGATAAATAGTGGATTTCCAGAAGATTTTATAATTCAATTTACTTGGTGTACCCAATACTTTGATATAGAGTATTTTAAACCACAAAAGAATGAATTTTTCATTGATGCAGGAGGCTATAACGGAGGTTCCACAAAAGATTTTTTTAAATGGTTGGGGGATTACAAAAGAGATGGCAAAAGCATAGTATTTGAACCTAATCCTATTTTATATAACGAATGTAAAAAAAATTTAAATGATTATGATAATGTTAAAATTGTAAATAAAGGACTTTGGCATAAAAAGGAAACGCTTAAATTTCGCAATATAGGAATTAGTAGCCATGTGGATTCAGAGGGAGAAGAAATTATTGAAGTTATAAGCTTGGACGAATATCTCAAAGACGAAAATGAACCTGTAACTTTTATAAAAATGGACATAGAAGGAGCAGAGTTAAATGCTCTTAAAGGAGCGGAGCAAACAATAAAGAAATATAAACCAAAACTTGCGATTAGCATTTATCACAAATTTGAAGATATGTGGGAAATACCTAATTTATTGCTTGAATTTGTTCCTGATTATAAATTTTACATAAGGCATTATAGTTTAACTTTTGTTGATACAGTGCTTTATGCTCTGTGCAATGGAGATGGGTGAAAAATGCAGGATGAAAAACAATTTTTAATAGATACGTTTTGTAAAAATTTCAAAGATTTCAAAGAAAATAAAATTGTCATTTATGGTATTGGCAAAAGCACACAGTATATTTTAGAAAATTTCAGAGAATATAATTTTATAGGCTTAATGGACGAAGTTAGAACAGGGGAAACAATTTATGAAAAGAATATTATATCCAAAGAACAAGTTTTGGAATTAAGCGTAGATACCATTATAATATTAGCATTAAAAGCCAATATTCCTATAATTTTTAAGAGAATATATGAATTTTGCAATAAACATTCCATTCAAGTTTATGATATTAATGGTAATAACTTAATGATAAAAAATTATGATATTAAAAATTTTGATAAATATAAAAGTATTAGCACGGAAATTTTAAAAGATAAGATATTGAATGTAGATGTTGTAAGTTTTGATGTTTTTGATACTTTGGTTATGCGAAGAGTTCTTTATCCGAAAGATATTTTTATGATTGCTGGCGATAAAATAAACATTGAAATATTCGCGAAAACTCGTGTAAAAGCTGAAATGGAATTGTATTATGACGAAGATACTATTCCGACTATACATGAAATTTATGATAGATTACAACAAATTCTAAAAATATCAGATGAAACAAAGGAACAATGGAAAAATACGGAAATACTAACAGAAAAAGAATATTTGATTCAAAGAAAAAAAATATACGAAATTTTTGAATATGCAAAATCAATGGGTAAAGAAATATTTCTTGTTTCTGATATGTACTTACCTAAAGACATTCTCTGTGAATTATTAAACGGATTAGGCATAAATATAAATGTAGAACATATTTTAGTTTCTTGCGATTATCGGCTTTCAAAAAGCAATGGGTTATTTAATATTTTAAAAAGCAAAACTATTGATAAAAAGATTTTGCATATCGGAGATAATTACGAAGCTGATATATTGTCTGCAAAAAAGTATGGAATTGACGATGTTTTTCATATAGAAAATGCAGTTGTTATGCTGGCAGATTCTTATGCCTGCGATTTATTGAAATATGAGTCAAATCTTTATAATAGAATAATAATAGGAGAATTTATAAGCAAGCAGTTAAATGACCCATTTATATTTAGCAAAACTCAGGGCAAGTTTATTGTAGAGAGCAATTATGATATGGCATATTCCTTTTTTGCACCAGTTATTTGCGGCTTTTTTAGCTGGATGGTATCTAAGGCAAAAGAATTGGATTTAAAATATATTTTGTTCGGAGCGAGAGATGGTTATATTTTTGAAGAAATCAGTAAATTATTGCAGCATACAATTCCTGATATTCCAAAAACCAACTATTTTTATACATCAAGAATAGTTGCTGTTTTAGCAGGGCTTAATTCCGATGAAGATATTTTGCAAGCAGCACATATAGCATATTCTGGCTCAATAGAACAAATGTTAAAGAGCAGATTTTTTTTAAGAGATTGTTTGGAACGCGGTGAATGTTCCGATGATGAATATATTTTGAAACATAAAGAGCAAATTATAGAGAATTCAAAAATGCTGAGAAAAAATTATCTGAATTACATAATAAGTTTAAATATAGAACAGAGAAGCAAAGTTGGCTTTCTCGATTTTGTTTCATCGGGAACTTGCCAGAATAGTTTATCTAATTTTGTGAATTTTGATTTGTATGGATTGTATTTTGCCAGAATTCATAATGAAAAGAGGAAAAATTTAGCCATTGAGACCTTATATGGCGAGATGCACATGAATATGGAGAGTTACCATATTTTAAACAATTTCACTTTATTTGAAAATATTCTAACATCTTGCGAGCCTACATTGCAAAATTTTGATGAAAATGGTACTCCTATTTTTATGGCAGAGAGCAGAACGAAAAAACAGATGGAATCTTTGAAAGAAATTCATAGTGCCATATTAGATTATGTACAGAAAATGAATATAAATGGATTCAAAAATGCCGACAAGGAACTTTTAGATTTGATTTTTTATCTGTTGTGCGAAAAATACAGTGTGTTGGCTACGGATTATTTTGATTCAGAAATACAATCTGATGAATTTTGCAACAGAAAGTTTGGGGTGGCGAAAATAAATTAACTATATTACTCTACTATGATACCTAAAATTATCCATTGGTGCTGGTTTGGCAAGGAAATTCCTGCCGAGATACAGAATTATGTGGATGGCTGGAAAAAGCTAATGCCAGATTATGAAATAATCCGTTGGAATGCAGACAACTTTGATATTCACTCGGTAAAGTGGGTTGAGCAATCGGTTCAAGCTGAGAAATGGGCTTTTGCGGCAGATTATATAAGGCTTTGGGCGGTTTATAATTATGGTGGGATTTATTTGGACAGCGATGTAGAGGTAATAAAACCATTTGATGATTTATTGGAATTACCATATTTTTTATGTCTAGAAAAATTTCCGGGTAATTTTATTGAAATGGCTACATTCGGTGCGCAAAAGGAATGTTTTTGGTTAAAGGATTGCCTTGATTATTATAAAGATAGAGATTTTATAAAAGCTGAGAATGAATTTGATTGTTTAATACTTCCGATAATTGCTACTCATATTTTACGAAAAAAATATGGACGTGAAGGAATTAAAGTTTTCACTCCCGATTATTTTAGCCCAAAACAGAACATAACAAAAGAAATATCCATTACGGAGAATACATATTCCATACATCATTTTGAAGGTTCTTGGTTACAAGATAAAAAAATTGTACCATATTCTAAAATTCATATTGATGAAAATTGTATCTATTCTAAATCTCTCTATATATGGAGCGCTGGAGTTGAAGGTAAAAGTACGTTAGCCCGTACAAAAGAAAATGGTTGGACAATAAAAGGATTTTTAGATATAAAAGCGGAGAATGGCGAATATATTTTTGAGGGATATAATTGCATTGCACCGTCTAAAATTTTGGAAAAACCACAGCGAGATTTTTTTATAATCATTAGCAGCAGGAATTTTGCCCACGAAATTTATAAAACTTTAAAGAGTTATGGTTTGGAAGAGAATAAAGATTTTTGGTCTCCGATACCAGGCGAGTTGATTGATTATTAATTTAAGGGAATAGAAAGATGACAAAACCCAAACTTTTATTTGATGCAAAACCCCTTTTAGATAATTATGTTAATAATGACTTTCGCAGTGGTATTTTTTTTGTTGCTTATAATGTATTGGATTTGCTATATAAGCAAGAGCATTTTGATATCTCTTTGGTTTATTTAAACAAACATTGCAAACAGCTATCAAATTTCAAGGCGGATGCTTTTTTAGGACGTTTTAATTTTATAAATTTTGGCTATAGCAACAACATAACTTATTTGAAAGTGCTAGTAAATAGTTATAAAAATGATTTTAAGCAAACAAAAGGTATTGCAAAAAAAATAAGTATATCTTTTTTGATAGCTAGGAAAAGTATAAAAAGAATATGGTTTAAACTTTTAAATATCAAAAGAAGTGTTGTTTTGAATAAACAATTAAAAGATTTTTCATTATTTTTTGAGCCAGAATGGCTTGTTCCATCTGAAATAAATAAAAAAAAGCATATAAAATGTTTCCATATCTTATATGATACAATTCCAATAGTCTTAAATTATGGTGAAATTTTTAAATATTTAAAACATATTAAAATGCTTAATAAAGAAAGTAATTATTTCTGCATTAGTCAAAGTTGTAAAGATGATTATTTAAAATATTGCGGAGATAGATTAGATGCAAACAAAATGTTTGTCACATATATCGGGCCGAGTCAAAATTATATTCCAAATTATAATAAACAGGAATTAAAATTTGTTTTAGAAAAATACAAGATTGAACACAAACAAGATGATAATTATTTATTTTCTCTTTGTAGCTTGGAACCTCGCAAAAATTTACCTTTTACCATAACTTGTTTTTTAAAATTTATAAAAAAACACAATATTCAAAATCTATATTTTTATTTGGGAGGTAGCATTTGTGGCGTTTGGAAAAGTTTTGAGCCTATTATGGCAAAAACATTGGAAGAAGTAGGAGAGTTTAGAGACAAAATAAAACTACTCGGTTATATAGATGATTGTGATGTAAATATCTTATACAGCAATAGTTTATTTTTTACATTCTTAAGCCAATATGAAGGTTTTGGGATGCCTCCTTTGGAAGCTATGCAGGCAGGAACCCCTGTTGTTGTTAGTAATAACAGCAGTTTGCCAGAAGTTGTAGGCGATGCGGCAATTTCAGTTACTTATGATGATGAACAAGCCATTATCAAAGCCTTTGAAAATTTCTATTTTAACGAAGATTTAAGGAAGAAATATATAGCAAAAGGTTTGGAGAGAGCTAAAATGTTTAGTTGGGAAAAAACTGTGAACAAGATGACAGAAGTCATTATGGCTGAGGTTTTGAAATGATTAAAACAGAAAAAGATATATATATATGGGGTGCAGGGCAGTTTGGAGGCCAAACATTATTAAATTTGCAAGATAAATGTGTAAAAATCAAAGGCCTTATAGATAAAAATGCAAAGCAAATAAAAACGAGATATAAGTTACCTGTACTTGAACCGAAGGCAGCTTTGCAAAATAAAAATTGTAAAATAATAATCGCTATAAAAGATAAAAGTGCAATAAAAGAAATAACCGAAGCTTTATTATTGGCAGGGAAAAAGAGAAATGATGATTTTGAAGTTGCTCCTTTGTTGAATAAAAAAACAGATAAAAAAATAAAGGAATTCAACAAGTTGATTTTTTTTACACGGAATAAATTTAATATCCCATTAAGTTGTACAAGCCAGCTTTGCAACCAATATTTTTGGAAACTTCCTTTTTATCAGTATTGGTGCGAAAAGTTAAAAGTAAAACCTTTAATGCACCGCAAACAATGGGAGTGGGTTTACGTGGCTCAAGTTCTTTTTGAGAACGGTTTTTTAAAACCAGGCAATAAAGGACTTTGTTTTGCAGCCGGGCAAGAACCGCTCCCTGCTTTGTTTGCAAGTTTAGGGTGCAAAGTTACGGCAACGGATTTAGATATAAATTCTGAAACTGCTAAAATGTGGAAAGCCAGCAATCAGAATACAGGAAATAATGTTAAAATCCTAAACAAAAATGGAATTTGCCCAAATGACTTATTTAAAAATAATGTGCAATTTCGCAGTGTGAATATGAATGAGATTCCCAAGAATTTAAGAAATTTTGATTTTAACTGGAGTTGTTGCGCTTTTGAACATATTGGAGGAATAAAACAAGGGTTGGATTTTTTAGTGAATAATTTAGAAACATTAAAGCCAGGGGGAATAGCAGTACATACGAGCGAATTTAATCTGTCCTCTAATGAAGATACCTTAGAGAGCAAAAACTTATGTATTTTTAGAGAGAAAGATTATTGGAAGATTGTTGAAAAATTGAGAAAAATGGGACATTATGTTTATCCTTTGGATTTAAAAAGGGGAAATGAACCATTAGATAATTATATTGACTATCCTCCTTATAGGCAAGGGCAAAATTTCTGTTTAAGACTTTTTGTCGGAGCTTATGTATCAACAAGCTTTGGAATTATCGTTAAAAAAGGCAAATAAATGAATGATATTAAAATTTCTGTTATTGTCCCAGTTTATAATGTAGAACTTTATTTGCGTAGATGTTTGGATAGCTTGGTTAATCAAACATTAAAAGATATTGAGATAATTTGCATAAATGATTGCTCACCTGATAATTCTATAGTTATACTTGAAGAATATGCAAAAAAAGACAAACGTTTAAAAATCATTAACTTTGAGAAAAATCAAGGCGTAAGTGCTGCTAGAAATATTGGAATTAAGCAAGCAAGGGGCGAATACATTGGCTTTTGCGATTCAGATGACTATGTTGACTTAAATTTTTTTGAAAAATTGTATGAAAATAACAATGATGGAAAATTAGACATAATAATTGGTGGATTGAAAGTTAAACATAGGAATAAAGAAAAATACGATACACTTCCAATATTTGAGGAAATTTCAAAAAAGAAATTTCCTAATCTCTTTTTTTTCGTAGCAATTTATCGAAGAAATCTTTTAAAAAATAATAGAATTAAATTCCCTCCATTTGTTTTCTGCGAAGATGTGTTCTTTTGTTGTAAAATATATCTGCTAACTAAAAAAATAAAAGCTATAGATGGAATATTCTATCATTATATTATAAGAGAAAACTCAGCAACAACAACAACAATTACAAAAAATGTCCTTAAACGATACGCTTGCAAGCACATTTTTAGATTTATAAATAAAAAAAATATCAGTAAAAAAAATTATTTGTATATTTTTAATTTAATATTTGAATTGTATTGCCATATTTTTTACAGAACCAAAAATGATAATATAAGAAAATTTATTATTAAAAATATATTTAAATTTTATTATGAATGTAAATACAAGGAATCTGTAAAATTTAAACCAGGTCTTATTAAATTGAAAACTGGTAATATAAAGAGTTTATTTCTGGAAATGTCAAAATATTATGCACTTGATTATAAGTTTATTCCTAGAATTCCTGATGACGTAAAATTATACTCTTGGGGTACGGGAGCTGATGCCTATATTATTTTAAAACAATGCAAAGAAAAAAATCAAAAAATAACCGCATTTTTAGATTCAGACCCAAGTATAAAGGAATATCAAGGATATAAAGTTTTGCGACCAGAATATCTGTTGAATTCTACAAATAAAAAATTTTTCATTCTAATTAATTCTAGAGTTTATGCAAAAGAAATAGCAAAAATTTGCAAAAAAGCTGGACTCAAAGAAGGGAAAGATTTTTGGAAACCGAATTGAATTATAGGAAAATATTTTCTATATTAACTTTGTGAACAAAACCGAACTATTGCAAAAATTGCAAGATATAGAATGGGACGACTTTGAAGTCAAAGAAGCCCGTTCCGAACTTCCAAAGAACATTTGGGAAACGGTTTCTGCATTTGCAAATTCTGCAGGCGGTTGGATTGTTTTGGGAGTAGTAGGACACATGGGTATTGGCAAAGAGGACAATAAACAGACCAATGCTTTAAGAGAAGGGCTTGTCAATTTACTAATACACAGCGATTATTTTAGCCCTATGAAGCCAAGGATAAGAGTTTTTACCAATAGAATTGAATTTGAAAATCCTGGTTCTTTGCCAAGACCTATTAAAGAACTTATGAAAGAAGACGTTTCTTTGCCGAGAAATCCTGTTTTAGCAAAGCTATTCCGTTGTGCAAAATTATGTGAAACGGCTGGTTATGGTATTGATAAAATATTATCATGGGAAGAATTTTCTAACGAAAAAGTGTTATTCGAAACTTCTATAGACAAAACAAAAGTAACTTTTATGTTGAGTAAAAATTCACAGAAAACTTTAAAAAACAATACAAAAAATGTTACAGAAAATGTTACAGAAAATGAAATAATTGATTTAATTAATAAAAATAATAATATTTCAACAACAGAAATAGCAGAAAAATTATCTGTATCAAGAATGACTATACATAGATATTTAGAAAAGCTCAAATCCAAAGGTTTAATTGAGCGTGTTGGTGCAGACAAGGGTGGGCATTGGATGGTAGTGAGGAATTATTGATGCTCTATACCTTAATGCACAAAAAAATTCCCGTTGCCGATGTTGAAATAGACTCGGAAACAGCGAATATATTGAATGTTCCAAAGCTACACAACATAGAGCATATTCCTATTGGCATTGAGGCAAAAGACGGAGTTATTTCAAGAAAATCACTTAATGACTGGTGGCTTGGACGTTCCATACCTGCAAGCAGAAGCGGAATAAGGGAGGCTTTGGAAGCTATGAATATATCTTCCACTAAAGTGCTTCTTGAAAAGTGCTTGGGGCTTGGACTCAGCGACCAATATTGGATAAACAATCCGCAAAAATCCCTTGAATGGGAGCGCATTAATTTTTTTGAAAATACGTTTTCAGAAGATGTTGGAAATGCGCTGTTTGGCAAAACGCAAAACGCTGAAATAGACTTGTTTTCTCCAGACAATACATCTGATGGATGGCAAAAAAAGAAATGGATTATCATAGACAAGAAAAGAATGTTGTTGAAAGGTGGTAGCAATCCTGCTCAACAAGAACCGCTCAATGAAGTTTTGGCTAGTATGATAATGCGTAGGCTGAACATTCCTCATGTGAGTTACACGCTGACTGAAATAGACGGTTTTCCGATGAGTTTGTGTGAAAATTTTATAACTACTGAAACGGAACTGGTAAATGCTTGGCATATTTTTTCAGCAGGCAAAAAACGGCAAAATCATATTTCAATTTATGAGCATTTTCTAAATACTTGCGAAACCCTTGGTATTCCAAATATGCAGGAATATGTGGATAAAATACTTGTCATAGATTTTTTAATAGCAAATACCGATAGGCACTTTGGCAATTTTGGAGCAGTTCGTAATGCCAATACACTTGAATGGCTGGGAGCATCGCCTATTTTTGATTGTGGAACCTCTATGTGGCATAATGAATTTACGCATAATATCCGTTATGACGAAGATATTAAATGCAAGCCTTTTAAAACCTATTTTTCAGAGCAGATTAAACTTGTGAACTCTTTTGATTGGATAAATTTTAACGCATTGAAGGATATTGACGAGGAATTTAAGGAAATTTACAAGCCTTCAAAATATATGGATGAAACGAGAATAGATAAGCTACTATTTTCTCTTAAAAAGAGAATTGAGATGCTGAATCAGGGGAGGTGATATGATTCAAAAAAATAATACTATCCAAATAGCATACTGCCTTGATGATGGATACGCAGAAACTACCTGCGTGTCTATGGCATCCATGCTTGCAAATACCAAGTCAAACATACATTTTCATGTGATCTCAAATCGATTATCTAATGAAAATAAAGCAAAATTATCATCCCTATCCGAGCGTTTTCCGCATGGGCGGTGGAGCTTTCATGAATTTTCTTTTGATAATAGTAAATTTGAAGTTGGCAATGCTTATTTTACGGTAGAAGTTTACTACAGATTTTTTCTTCCTGCTATTTTACCTGATTTAGAACGCATTTTATATATGGATGGCGACACTGTTGTAAACGGCAACATATACGAATTGTATAATACGGATTTAGGTAATTACACTGTGGGTGCTGTAATTGATTCTGGGAGTACAAGATTAAATAGAAGGAATAAAGTAATAGGTTTTAACGAGGATGATTTATATTTTAATTCAGGGATAATGCTAATAAATTTAAGAAAATTTGAAAAATATGAATTTACCAAACAAATTTCAACTATTGTACCAGAATTATACGAAAAACTTAAAGATATTAATGGAAACTGGTTTCCCGATCAAGATTTATTGAATTACAAATTTAATGCCGACAAATCTGTTTTATTTTTACCTATACAATATAATTTTATGGATAAAAACTCTAATTATTTGTATAGTTTACCATTTTGTCGTAATTATTATGAACTTAAGGATTGGGCATTGGCATATTCAAACCCTATTATAATACATTACAATTCTGGCAAACCTTTTCCATTGGATGGGAATCTTAAAGATTCGTATCATTGGCGTTTATACTATGAATACAAAGCATTAACTCCATTTTACGACCCGTTGGACGAAAAACGCATTGCAGAATATGAACGCCGAGAGAAAATTACCAAAACAGAAGCATTGTTTCCGACAAACGTATATATACAACTATTCTGGCGAGATATTTTCGTTGATGCTACAGAATATGTTAAGCAAATTATTGGTAATCGCAAACTTGTATTTTGGGGAGCAGGGCAGCACATTACCCATATAATGGCAATATTTGCATCACGTGAGTTATATCCAGATATAGTTGTTGATGGTTTAGCTGCTAATTACGGTAAAGTCGTGTTTGGGTATGTAGTACAACCAGCAGATATATTGTTAGGAAAAACTGAAAAATACTTTGTTGTGCTTTGCATGGAAACTAAAAAGGCGCGTAATGCTGTGATGAAAATACTTAAAGAATACGGATATGATGAAAATGGATTTGTACATGCTTATGCGGAGGCATATAAACGGGAGAATTTGATATGAAACTATCCATTATCACAGTAAACAAAAATAATGCAAGCGGTTTAAAAAGAACCATAGAAAGCGTTGTTTGCCAAACATTTAAGGATTATGAATATATAATCATAGATGGTGCAAGCATAGATGAGAGTGTAAATATAATAAATGAATATTCTAAACATTTAACTTACTTTGTTAGCGAACCTGATAATGGAATTTATGATGCTATGAACAAAGGAATAAAAATAGCAAATGGCGAATATTGTTTATTTTTAAATTCTGGAGATTATTTGGCTTCAAGTTTTATTTTAGAGAAAGTATTTGAATATAATTTTTTTGAAGATATTGTATATGGCGATGTTATTCCTGAAAATTATATTGAAGAGAAAATTTTAAGAAAACATGATTCTACTTTATCCATTTTGAATTTTATTTTTGGAAGCAATTGGACTTTTATAAATCATCAAAATGTTCTTATGAAAAAATCTCTATTTTTGCGATTTGGTTTTTATAGGGAAGATTTGCGACTTACGGCTGAGCAGTCTCTTATTATAAAAAGTATTTTTGAATATGGAGCTACTTATCGTTATATTCCCACTGCAATAGCTGTTTTTAACATAACAGGAGCAAGTCAAAAAAATACAACTCAAAGTATTAAAGAATATAATATTATTATGTCTGAATTATTCAAATATCAAGCTCTATTTAATTCCATGAAATCCATTGCCTTTTACGACAAAGTTTGGAATACCCCTCTGGTCAAGTCTTGGTATAATTTCTACAATGCTATGAGCAATCTCATACTAAAAATCAAAAGATTTTTTGGCAAAGATTTTTATTACAACAATTCCAAACATCTTAAACTTGAACAAAACAAAGAATTCATTCTTAAAAAAATTAAAATTCCCAGAAATAAGAAACTTTTGGTTTGGGGAACGGGAGACGATGGTTTAACAATTTACAAATATTGTGCCGAGCATAAAATTTTCATATATGGTTTTTTGGATTCTAACCAAGCAAAACAACAATACGCCTTTTTTGGCAGGCCTGTTTTTGCTCCAGAATTTGCCCTTGAAAACAAAACGCATAATTTTTATATAGTAATAGCAAGCCGTAATTATTGCGAAGAAATTTCTGCAATTTGCAAAAAAGCAGGGTTGATTGAGAATAAGGATTTTGTTGTGCCGTTTGAAAAAAGCCCAAATTCAAAGGCTTAATTGAGCGTGTTAGCACAGACAAGGGTGGGTATTGGAGGATTATTTAAATTGCTATATTAAAGCAATGAAACCAACTTACATTTGGGGTGCAGGGCATTATGGCGTTCTGACCGCACTTGATTGCGAGCAGAGAGGCATTGAAGTAGCTGGATTTATTGATTCCAATGCGAATAAAATAAAGACTAGGCTTGGGTTGCCGTGCCTGAGCCTTGAACAAGTGCCATCGCCAGTGGAACAGATAATTATTGCCATTCAAAATGAGGATGTTGTTAAAACGATAACTGGAAAATTAAAATCTCAAGGAATAGATTTTGAAATTTCAAAATTGGTTTCTTCTACTCCTATCCCGAACAATTACTACACAAATCCAAAGCGAAACTCAAAAGAACCGCCTCCGCCAAGTACAATTCCTGAGCATTTGCATAGCGATTTTACAATGAACAATAAAATTCCAGTTTTATATTGGTATTTTGACGAAAGAAACGACTCTAAAATCCATAACTATGCGAAAGATTACAAAAAAGCTTTTGAAAATTTGGAAAATAAAACTTTTGAGTATTACGGCAAAGATATCAATTCTTTTTATGCTGCTTTCGAAAAATACAACCTAAAAGGCAAATCTGTTCTAATATGGGGTTTGGCGGGCTTAAACTGTGAGGCTATGGCTCTTTGGCAAGGTGCCGAGTACGTTTATGTTGTTGATTATAATAAACCTATATGCGAACATGATAAAATAACCGTAATGAACCACGAAGAATTGGTTAAAAGCGGAATTAAAACAGATGTGGCAATTTCATTTTCTTCTTTTGAACACGATGGCTTAGGGCGATATGGCGACCCGCTAAACCCAAACGGAGATTTGAAGGCAATGCAAACCGCTAAAAATTTCTTAAAAGACGATGGTTATATGTTGTTCGGCGTTCCACAAGGAAAAGATTGCCTTGTTTGGAATGCACATAGAATTTATGGGGAAATTCGCCTGCCGCTTTTGTTGAAAGGGTGGAAAACGGAGGCTGTTTTTGAGCAGGAATCTCCGGTTGGGAAACCTCTGGGTACATATCATATTCAGCCGTTGATGGTGTTGAGGAAAATATAATATGTCAATGCCTTGTCCACCAATTCTATTTATAGTTTTTAATCGCCCAAAATACACAAAACGGGTTTTTGCGGCAATTCGCAAAGCCAAACCTAGTAAATTATATATTGCTTGTGATGGAGCAAGAAGAAATATACACGGTGAGCTGGAACAAGTGAATGAATCCCGAAAAATTGCGACAAATGTTGATTGGAATTGTACGGTAAAAACTTTTTTTAGACAGGAAAATTCTGGTAGTGCAGGAAAAGGTGTTGGAGAGGCTATAAATTGGTTCTATAAAAATGAACCAGAAGGTATAATTTTAGAACATGATTGCGTACCTAATTCAAGTTTTTTTCAATTCTGTGCGGAAATGCTAGAAAAATACAGAAATAATAAGAATGTTTTTGGAATAGTTGGGTATAATCCCTTAGGTAATTATAAAGGAAGCAAAGATTATTATTTTACTCAACCGATGATACTTTGGGGCATTGCGGGATGGGCAAATAAATGGCTTCCATTTTATTCTTTTAGTTTAAAAAATTATAACCGAAAATATTTAAAAAATTTCTATCCGAAAAATATGGTTTATGAATTTTGGGAACATATATTAGATCTAATGATTTTGGGTAAAATAGATACATGGGATTACCAATATATATTTCAATGTGTAGCAAACGATGGATTGTTTATTCAATCAAGTAAAAATTTAATATCAAATATAGGAATAGATGGAATACATTTTACTCCTAATATGTCTAAGAATTCATCAGGCAGAAAGTTATTATTTACTAAAGCTTATGAATTACAAAAATTAAAACATCCTCAGAAAATTGAATTGAACAAAGGCATAACAAAGGTATTGGCAAAGATAAGAATCAATAACTTCAAGTATCCAAATATAGTATTGCCAAAAGCTGCGAAAAATAAACAGATATATCTATGGGGTACTGGAGATTTTGGAATTTTAACTTTAAGAGTATTAGAGAAAAAGAATTATAAAATTTTAGGTTTTATAGATTCTAATGAACTTCTACAAAAGAAAGAATTTTTAGATTATATGGTTTTTTCGCCGAAAACAGTTTTGCAAAAATTTCCTAGTGATAAAATTTTCATAGTAATTTCTACGACAAAATATGCAGAAGAAATAAAGGATATTCTTATAAGTAATAAGTTAAAAGAGAATTTTGATTTTTGGAGACTAGTATAATGAAGCGTATATCGCAAAATAAAAAACTCCGCGCACTAGCCGTTGTTCTTCCACAATTTCATCCTATTCCCGAAAACGATGAATGGTGGAATAAAGGTTTTACTGAATGGACAAATGTGGCAAAGTCAAAACCCCATTTTAAAGAACATTATCAGCCGCATATTCCAGCAGATTTGGGATTTTACGATTTAAGACTGGAAGAAGCTAGAATTGCACAAGCCGAGTTAGCAAAGAAATATAGTATCTATGGTTTTTGCTATTATCACTATTGGTTTCACGGCAAGCAGTTACTGGAAAGACCTGTAAATGAAATTGTAGCAAGCGGCAAACCAGATTTCCCTTTTTGTCTATGCTGGGCAAATGAGCCTTGGAGTAGAAATTGGGATGGTTTGAATAATGCTGTTTTACAAGAACAAAAATATAGCAAACAAGATAATTTGAATCACATTAAATTTTTATTAAATATTTTTAAAGATAAGAGATATATTAAAGTGAATGGGAAACCGCTTTTTATTGTGTATAGACCAATTAATATTCCAAATGTTAATGACATGATAAATTTATGGAATACAGAAGCAAAAAAAGTAGGTTTTAAAAATGGAATTTATTTTTTAGCCACAACAAGTTTTGGTTTTTATGATAATCCAACAAAATATGGATTTGATGGAGTTTGGGATTTTTTACCATATATACTTTCAAATCCTATACTTAAAATCTTACGGTTATCAAAAGATAAAGTGAGTTTATATAGTGATGTTGTTAAGAGAGCACTGGAAACCTATCCAATTCCAAGACCATTCAAAAAATATCCTGGTGTTTGCCCCTGTTGGGATAATAGCCCAAGAAAAACAAAAGAAGCATTTATTATACATGACTCTACTCCTGAACTTTATGGAAAATGGCTTGCTCATGTATGTGAAAAATTTGAACCTTATTCAAAAGAAGAAAATTTTGTATTCATAAATGCGATGAATGAATGGGCAGAGGGCAATCATTTAGAACCGGATTTGAAATGGGGTTTGAAATATTTGGAAACAACAAAGAGAGTGTTGGATAAATATGCGTGATATTTAAATCAATTTTTTTTACTTACCAATACTTCAATATATTCAGCCCAAATGCCATAATGCAAATCGAATAAATATTCAATATTTGTATTGAGTCCACTACATTCTTTTATGAAATCAATAATATCATATCCCCAATGCATTGTTACGGGTGAACCTCTGCTGTCAATTGGATTACCATGCCATTCTTCTTGCTTTAAAAATATCGGCTCTCCGTCCTCGCCTTGCTTAGCCCATACTTCGGTTTTATTAAATTTGTTTATCAATGGAACTGTAAATATATGGCTACCTCCATGCTTTAACGTCCGTGCAATTTCAGAAAATGCTTTTTCGGGATTATATATATGCTCAAATACGTCTTGTGTTATCACTATGTCGAAAGTTTCGTCATTAAATGTTTGTTTTTCCAAATTTTCATTTCTATAGTCGTTTATAAATGTTCCTACTTTCTCTTTATGAAAAAATTGAGAGGCAATATATCCTTTACATTCAGAAGAAAATTTATTTGTAATGGAACAAGGCGATGATTCGTGTATATTTAAATTTCTCCAATTTGGATAATATTTTTCAAGAACCAGCATAAGAGCTCTTTGTCTTGGAATAGATCCGCAGTTTTTGCAATGAAAATGATCCCTAAGCCAAGTATTTTCAGAAATAAATGTCGTATTTTTGTTACAAATAGGACAAAATCCATTTTGATTTATATAAAACGAATCTTCAGTTATAAGGTTAATTCTTTCAAATGCCGTTATATTTTTGTATCCAGCATTTGCAAATTCTTGCTCAAGTTCATTTACAAGAGATTCATTATATATCGCAATTATAACAATAGCATTTTCAGCATCATTAAAATGTGCAAAATCAGGTTTTGATATCGGAAAACCAAATTTACTCTTAATTTCATCGTATTTTTTATCCCATACTATAATTTTAGACTTATCGTATCCATGAGCATGTAGAAGAGATAAAAGCTTTGTTCCGGCGTTCCCTGCTCCATAAATTATAATTTTATCGTATGTGAGCAGGTCAGAATAATCAATATTCTTTTGAATCATATAAACTCCTTTAATTTAAGAGACAATCACAAGCAAATATAGAATTTATTTAATGGACTGAATAACAACCTATTTCATAAAATATACAATCCCATCATGAGTTTTTCAAACTCTTCCACAACTTTTAATACCTCCTTGAAATAAGAATAGTCTTTAAATTTCTCGGAAAATTTTAAACCGTTTTCAATCATATTTTTTCTAAATTCTGTATCACTATAAATTTTAAAAATAGCTTCACCTATTTCATTTGGTTCAAGAGAATTTACGGGCAGTCCATTTCCTTCCATTTGCTCAATATGTCCAGGAATATTAGAAAATATTAAAGGACAACCGAGTGCAGTGGCCTCCAAGGGAGGAAGATTATTTGGACCTAGCAAGGAAACATATACCATTGCTAGAGCATTTTTATACAAATACATCAATGTTTCATAATCTACAAATCCAAGAATTTTGATTTGTTCTTCCAAATCATAGTGTTTTATGCAATTGTTCACATTTTCTAAATTGCCTTGATCGCTTCCAACAAAATAGCAGTTTATTTTTATATTTTTTTCATTTTTTAAAAAACTTATTGCCTTAACTATGGCTATATGATTTTTATGTGCCCAAAATTGGGCAGGGTAAAATACAAATGGTTCTTTGATAGAATCTATTTGTTCAGGGATATCTATTTTTTCAAAGCAAAAATCGGTAATAGGAAAAGCAATTGTTTTTATCTTTTCTGCGTTTATTGCATAGTTTGCTAAAATTTCTTTTTTACCTATTTGATTGCCTGTTAAAACATAAGTCGCACGTGGTAACATATATTGGAATACTTCTTCCCTACAATTAAATTGTCCGTTTTGCGAGATTTCTGGAAAATACGGTATCATTCTATGTGCCACATCCCAAACAGTAAAAATAAAAGGAATAGTACATTCTATTCTAATATAATGTACTAAAAAAATCATCAATCTGATATTATTATCTTTAAAAAGTTTATCGTTAAATTTTCTGTAAAGGTCACGTTTTATTTCTATTGGTAATTCTGGACTTATCTCGCTTGACCATAAATTGATATAAGTTATATTATTTTCTATAAATTTTTGCTGCGGGTCTCCATTTTTTTTATAAAAAATAAATAAATTATGCTTGCCATTGTATTCCAAAATCTCTTTTTTTATTGTTTTTAGTAAAGAGTAGGTCCCTCCAGTCTCTGGTTGAAAATCTCCTAAATATATCCCAATATTCATTTTTCCAAAACCTCCACAACCTTAATATACACAAATTCAATATCCTCCTCTTTCAAACTACTACCGCTGGGCAAATACAACCCATGCTTGGTTAAATTTTCCGTAATAGAATAATCTCCTGAACCATCGCAACCATAATCCAAAAGTGCCTTCTGCTTGTGCATTCCAGTAAAAAGTAAACGTGTTTCCACGCCATTCTCCTTTAACCGAGCAATAATTTCATCTCTATTAGGTACCAAAATAGCATTCATCCAATGAACATTCAAAGAATTTGGAGTATCTTGCTGAAACTCAACGCCTTTAATTTTGGATAATTTTTCTCGGTATAATTTGGCATTGCGAATACGGCATTCTCTGTAAAAATCTGCTTTTTCCACCTGGGCAAGACCAATGGCGGCGTGCAAGTTGCTCATTCTATAATTAAAACCAATATCATTGTGTTCGTAAATTCTTGGAGCGTTTAGCGGGAAACATACATTCTTAAAATATTTCAATTTATTGTAGAAATCTTCGTTATCAGTAAGTACCATTCCGCCTTCACCAGTTGTTAAATTTTTGTTGGCAAAAAAGCTAAATGCGGTTATATCTGCGAGTTTTCCAGTTTTAACTCCTTTATATTCTGCTCCGTGCGCCTCTGCGCTATCGTCTAAAACCAATAAATTATATTTTTTTGCAATTTGATGAATTGAATCCATATCGCATGGATTTCCAAAAATATGCACAGCCATAATTGCTTTTGTTTTGGCGGTTATTTTTTCTTCTATTTTGGAAACATCAATATTCCAAGTTTTTGGTTCTGCATCCACAAAAACCGGCATTGCTCCTGTATAGCAAACCGCGAAAGCCGTTGAAATCATTGTGAAATTCGGTATTATAACCTCATCGCCTTTGCTTATGCCAGCGGCAACAAGCATCAAATGCAAAGCCACTGTGCCATTGCAAACAGAAACCGCATACTTTGCCCCGCAATATGCAGCAAAAGCATTTTCAAATTCCTGCACATATTTTCCAGAACTTGAAATCCAGCCTGTGGCAATGGCTTCGCTCACATACTTCAATTCATTGCCCACAAGCATTGGTTCACACACAGGAATCACGGGTCAAACCTCGTTTTATCTTGTTCGCCTGCATAAGGTCCCTGTTTAACTTCAATCATCTCAACATCGTCCAAACATTCAAAACCATGACCTCCATAGGCGAGCAAAATACAATCTCCGCTTTCTAAAACTACCGAGTTCACAAATTTTTTATCGTCTGTATAAAAATTTGTTTTGAGTTTGCCTTTTTTTATGAACAGAACTTCTTTTGTATAAAGCACCTCACGCTTAACAGGATTGTGAATATGCGCTTGAATAATCTTGCCTTTAGGATGCTTCATATAAGCTAACTGTTGAGAGTATTCGTTTGGAGTACAAAATGTAACGCCCTGTTTAGAATAATTATTGCGAATTATTATAGCATAAATTACTCCATCATATTCTATTTGTTCTATCATTTTTCTCTCCTTAAAATTGCCGTTCCATACCAAGCCGTTCCAAGCGGCTCTTTTGTTAGCCATTTGTATGCGGCTATAAGTTTCAATCCTGCATTTGTTGCAAAAATATCTAGCTCCGGCAAAAAGAAATAACGCATAAGATGCTGTTCCTTAATGCTTTCATTGCCCATTATTATTTCATAATTTACTTCAACTATATTTTGCTCATACCGCATAACCGGTTCTGCCAAGCGGATAATTTCTCCCAACCGCTTTATGCGAACAGTCGGCAGGTCGCTCAAAACTCCGGCTCCGTGCCAAAAATCAAAGACGAATGTTCCCTCTATGTTCAAATGTTTGTGTACGTTGGCAAATACCTTTTGCAATTCATCATTTTGTGTTTGATAGCTCATAACATGAAAAAGCGAGATTATATTGTCAAATTTTTGGTTAAAACTAAATTCACTTGCTTTTGCTAGTTGCAGATTGGCGTTTGCTCCTAAAAGATTTTTTGCTTGCTCAATTTGATTATTAGACATATCTATGCCTAAAATCTCATATCCTTTGTCTTGAAAAATTTTCAAATGCTTGCCCGTGCCACAACCTATATCCAAAACATTCTTTTTGCTGTTTAAAAACTGTTCTACATATTCAACTTCGCCAAGATAGTCTTTATCTTGATAAAGAACGTTGTAATAACGAGAGTATAATTGAGTGAAGTTTTGTGTATCTGGCATATTTCAACACCCAAAGACCGTTATTTTATCACATTCCCTAACATACAATTTCTCTTCCCAGCTCTTGCCTGCATCCCTGTCAAAAACAACAAGCCAGCCTTCATTGGAACCGCATCTCTCCACATATTCCAAGGTCTGTGCCAAGCCATCAGCAATACTATTATTATTCCTTAAAATTTTAATCTCTATAGGATATTTTTGACCTTCCCATTCAATGCAAATATCAGCGCGTTTTTTGCCGAGTGCCATTTCCC
>Ga0268262_10000927_pt1 | contig 37871 bp, 36 predicted proteins | sample TergutNc150P3_FD_190354 | JGI IMG/M metagenome (GOLD analysis project Ga0268262, IMG submission 190354) | Nasutitermes corniger P3 segment gut microbial community from laboratory colony in Florida, USA - Nc150 P3 (SPAdes) (version 2) | ecosystem: Host-associated > Arthropoda: Insects >...
ATTTTACATATTTTTCTGAAAATTCAGATAATGCTCCTCCATTTGAAGAAAAAACCTTAACTCCATATTGAAGGGCTTCTATTATCGGTATTCCAAATCCTTCATAAAGAGAAGGAAATACAAAAGCCGCGCAATTTTCATAAAGAACAGATAAATCTGAATCATTTACAAAACCTAATCCATAAATATTATTTTCTTTATCTGTTTTAAGTTCTGTTTTCTTTCCACAAATAACAAGTTTTTTATTTGTATCAGCTTTTTTAAAAGCATTTATCAAGAAATCAACATTTTTATGAGTTGATAGAAAACCTACATATAAAAAATAATCTTTTTTATTTATATTGTTGTTGGATAAGAAATTATTTTCATTATATCTTTTAATTTCTTTCAAGCCGCAATAATAAACATGAGAAGTATAATTATAGAATCTTTTAATATCCTTTTGAGTTGTTTTCGATATTGTTACTATAAAATCACTATTTTTTAGAGAAAAAATTGTTAAAATATAGGATTTTATTACACCAAAAAAATTTATTAATTTTGATTTACGGTAAAATTGTGGAACTGTCAAAAAAAATAAATCATTTATAGTAGTAATATAATACTTGTTTTTTATTTTAAAAAATGAATTATAATGCCCGGGAGAATGCAAAATATCAAAATCAATATTTTTTAAAAACTCATGAAAAAATAAAAAATTAATAAATGAATATGTTTTTTTATCATATTCTATTTGTAAAATATTTAATTCATTTATTTTTTTTCTTACTATAACGGACACGTTGGAAAAGCCATAAAAATTAATATAACTTTCTATTAGAGCGCGAGTATATGTTTTTACTCCCTCACTTGAATCATTTAATGTACGAGCGTCTATTAATATTTTTTTTATGATTTTATTTTGGTTGTTCATTGTAAATATTTTCTACACGAGATTGATATTCCCTAAAACTTTCCACTCCGGTTATTATATTGCTATATTCAAATAAAGGAGTTCGTGTTTGTAAAAGCATTTTACCAAAACAAATCAGTGGAAAAATAATCAGAAACCAATATTTCCTTGTTCGACTAAATTTTGCATAGAGTATAGGGAAAAGAAACCAATAAAAACCAACAAATAGCATCATCATCCTGCCCATTAAATTAGAAAGCTCGCCAAAGAAATAAAAACCAATTATATAGATAAGAAGCATGTTATAAAAGATATTAACATATTTCTCATTACGAAAATAACGGCGCAATAAAAGAAGTATTACCACAGTCACAAATCTTTCAAAAAAACCGAAAGTTATAGAAAAAGGCTTTAATTCATGTCTTATGTTCATATATGCTTTTACTGCCAACCCTATCTTTCCAGGCAAGAAAGGCTGTATAAAACCTAAAATAAGTTTAACGTATTCTATTTTGGCAAGGAAAATAATATTACCAACAATAAAAATAATCCAAAATATTTTTGTTGATATTTTTATTCTAAAAAATGGATACAAAATGATATAAATTATAGACGAATAATGAATAAATACACCGATAATATTTATAATCAAGAATCTGGAAAACCTTTTTTCTTCAATATATTTTATGGAACTAATAAATAATAATATTGTTATACAATTTCTAATTAAATTAAAACTTAGGAAAAGTCCATTAAATGAAAAAAACAAAAGAACTGGGAGAACATAATATTTTGAATATCGCTGTACAACTTTATCAAGTAGATAAATTGTTAATAATCCAATACAAGCCTGAAAAAATAAATAATCTTTGCTGATTATTCTGGTTATTCCCATAAGAATGGTAAAGCCTTTATCTGATACTAACAGTAAATAATTCCAGAATTTATTCGAGAATATTGAAGGTAAAGCATTGAAATGCCAACCATAAACCATAGCATCTCCTACAACATACCCTCTTAATGCCCAAAAAACAATTAAAATAAATATACAGATTTCCCGAATAACAGAGGGTTTTTTATTTTTCTTTATTATAGAAAATTCTACAAACGATAAAATTATTAATATACTTAAAAAGAATAAATAAATAAATGTGTAAGAAATATTCATTTTTTCCTGCCTATACCCAATACTTAAAATAAATTAATATAATATATTTTTACTTGAATTTATTAAATGCACTTGATTTTCATAACGTGAATAAACTCTTAATAGTTTTAACAATAAAATATAATTTTTGTAACCAAATAGTTTATATATTACACGCATAAATATATTAAGAATATATAATTTTCTGTCTAATTTAGTCATATTGAATTTTGTTATTTTTTCTATATTTACATTAGTTCTTATAAACATCTTTCTTTTTTTTATATTTCTGTAAAATAATATATTATCTGAATCAAAAGGATTACCAATAATAATATCATTAATTAATAATCCATGATATAGTCTTCTATGAAATATTTCAATTTTTTCATTATTTGAATAATAATTATAACTATAATTTTTATCTAAATATTCTTCTATTACTTGTCTTTCTCGTAAAAGCGCTTCTTTATAATTATCAAAGATTATATTTAAATCTTCAAATAAAACATCATGTCCTCTGTTTTTTTGTTGTATATATCCGCTAAATAATGATTTATAATCATATCCTGAAAAATGGACAAATATAAGATTGTTTTTTTTATCAGTTTCGTTGTCACGTTCTGTTACATAATATTTATTAGCATTAATCAATATCTTCCTTTCTCCAAAGTTCCACGGTGCTACATTCCAACCTAAATCTCTGGAAATATGTAAGACATCAAAAGAAAAACATACAGGTAAAAAATCGCCCCATTTTTGATCTGTAAATAAACATTTATTGGGATCTGCAAAACATTTTTCCAATAATCTATTACCCCACCATTCCAGAAAACTATTACTATATTGACCTCTACTAAATCCTATAAAACCAAAATTAAATATACCATTTCCTCTTATTTCATCTTCTATATTATCATTTTCATTATTACTTAAAAATAAATTATGCGGGGTAACTAATATCTCACAATTATCTAATTTATCATAAATCACATCAGCAGAATTAAAAAATAGTATATCGGGATCAAAATAACATATTTTTTTATAATTACATGAATTAAATAAATACATAAATACAAAAGGTTTTATGCATGTACAAAATTCTGTTAAATCATATTTAAATGTTAATTCATTCCATTTATTTTCTTCAAACAAAAGAATATCTTTTGCAATCAAAATATTTGATACCAGAGGTTTTTTTTCAAATTCATCAGCAACAATAATTAAAAAATCAATGTCTTTTGAATATTTTTTAATTGATTTTTCCAGTACTTTTGCAAGACCAATATAATTTTTTGCACAAATAGTAAATGCACAGGCATTCATTCCTTGCTCCCCACATATCCAGAAAATATTATTTTATTCATAAACTTTTTATCATAACCTTTATACTATCTTCCAATTCATATTTTGGTTCCCATCCGGTATGTTTTTTTATTTTTTCAAAACTGCCAATAATAATTCTATTATCAAACGGACGAACTCTTTTAGGATCTATTATTGTTGTCACATTAACATTAAATATTTTTGCAAGTAAATTTATTACATCTTTCAGAGAATGACCTTTCCCGCTGCAAACATTGTAAAGCTCTCCTGATATTCCGTTTTTAAGTAATGCACAATAAGCATTTACCACGTCACGAACATCTATAAAATCTCTAATAACCGTGATATCTCCTGTTATTAATTTTATTTCATTTAGTCCCTTTTTTATTCCTTCTGATATTTGTTTTACAAAACTCGGTATTGCAAAATCTGTACGTTGTCTTGAACCGATATGGTTAAAAGAACGTGTTAATATTATATCCAATTTATATGCGTTTACATAACATCTGGAAAGCATTTCCTGGCTTACACGTGCAACCGCGTAAGGATTCCCAGGATTTAATAACATATCTTCCTTTAATGGAATGTCAGATTCTTTTACATTGCCGTATTCTTCACTTGAGCCAACTGATAAAATTCTACAATTTATATTATTATGCCGGACAATTTCTACTATATTTAAAAATATATTTGTATTATTCAAAAAACTTTCCAGCGGCATTTCCCAGCTTTTTCCAACACTTGAAAAACTTGCAAGATGAACAATGTAATTAGGATTAAAAGAAGCCATAGCAGTTTCTAAAGTTTTGTATTCTAAAAGATTCATTTCAATAAAATTAATCTTTATATTTTCAAATGAATATTTTTTTGCCTCTTGTGAAATATTTAAATCAATGCCAAGTACTTCAACTTTTTCATTATGACCGTTCAAGCGTTCCAAAAAATGATATGCGACAAATCCACTAACACCTGTTATTAAGTATTTTTTCATTTTTTCTTCATAAAATATCTAAATTATTCTCATGAATCTTAAAATATCTGCGACAAAATGCCGAAATTTTCTATAAAGAATATAACCACTATTAAAACATCTGTTGTAATATTTTTTATCCTTTAATCTCTCCATTTTAGATATTTCTGTTTTTAGTATATTTGATAAATAATCATAATTTTCCTTGTTATTATCTTTTCCGGTTACTAATAATTTAATAATTCTTGTTGATACAGCATCTGCAATATAATATTTTGAATTGTTTTTATTTATTTCGCTAATATCTCCCAATTTTTCTTTATCTCGAATCATTACTTTAACATAATCAATATCTGCTTTTGAGAATGGATTATTATTAATGCTTCCCTGGCGAATAAAATAATTATATTTTACTTTTCCAGTAAAAACTACCTTTTTTATTTTTAAAAATAAATCAATTGAAATATATCTATCTTCATAATATATTCCTTCAGGATATCTAAGACCATTAAATATTTCTTTTTTATAGATTTTGTTAACTGCAGAAGAAAGTAATTTATCATCGGTAAAATATCTATTTAATAATTCTTCTTTTGTTAATTCCAATATATTATTATATTCGAAACATTTTTTTATTTCTTTTCCTTTTTCGTTAATTACCCTAACACCGCACATTGCAAAATCAAAATTATCATTTTTTATTGCATCTATAAGATTTTCACACATATCCAAATCGTACCAATCATCGCTATCACAGAACATAATATATTCACCTGTACAGATATCCAAACCTTTATTTCGCGCACTGCTTAATCCTCCATTAACAGTGTTAATTATTTTTATTCTTTTATCCTTTTCAGCATATTCTGTAATTATCGAAAGACTATTATCTGTACTCCCATCGTTTATAATTATTATTTCCAGATTATTATATGTCTGTCCAATTATACTATCTAAGCACTTCTTTAAGTATTTCATAGTATTAAAAACAGGAACGATTACTGATATTTTATTATTCATAAATATTTTATCCTAAAATTGATCTTATTTTCCTTAATGGCTGTAATAAAAAATGTCCGATCTTATAATCTTTTGATTGCAATATCAGATTTTCCCTGTTAAAAAAAAATTCCAACACTGTTTTTTTGTCAAAATAATCCAAAAGTAATAAATATAATTTTTTCTTTTCTTCTGTGTTTTTTTGTAAATTAATATAATAATATGCATGTGATAAACATCTATAATATAAATTATCCATGTTAATATTTATATTCTTATTTATTAAGAAAGAATTAATTTTTTCTAAAATTATTTTAAGTGAATTTAAATATTCTATTGTTTTGTTGTAATCTTTATATATTGTAGAAACTCCACTACCAATCGTATAATTAATTATTTTCTTACTAATTAATATTGTTTTTTTAAGAAAATATGAAACTACTATTGATTCATAAATATCTTCAACATTATTTATATATATTCGATCAAGAGATGTAAATGCTTTTTTTATTAATGCAGAATCATATACCTTATTCCACATAGTATATGCAGGATATGTATCTCTTTCAAAAGAAACGGAAAATCTGTCTCCTCCTGTAAAAGAAGGAAACACTACTTTGCCTGACGGCTGTTTAATATATCCAAACTCATAAAAATCATAGTCGGGATTTTTCTTAATTTCTTTTTCTAAGATATTAAGCGCATCATTGGTAAAATAGTCATCCGCATCAAGAAACAATATATATTGCCCATTCGAATTATTAACCCCATCCATACGAACAATATGCAGTGATTCATTTTTATCATGATTGATTATCTTTATTTCTTTATTATTTTTTGCATATTCTTCAATAATGTCTGCCGTTTTGTCAATAGAACCGTCATTTACAATAATTAATTCATAATCATTAAATTTCTGATCAAGAACAGATTTTACTGCGCGATCAATGTATTTTTCAGCATTATACGCCGGGATTATTATTGAAAAAAAAAGATTCATATTAATATCCATGAGGCAAGCGAAGGATTATGATCTTTCATTGCATCTTCTGCAAACCAGCGTTTTGGAGCAACAACAATTCCTTTTCCGTAAGATAGCCATGCTCCCCACCAGGAAAAAGAACTATTTGCAATTATATTATGCTGACACAATGACAACAAGTGCATATCATGGTACGGCTTATCTTTATGATCATTAATATCTACTACAATAAAAGGTATTTCACAATTGTCAAAATTATTTTTTATCCAATCCGGATCATCAGAAAAAAAATATATTTCCGGGTTAATTTTTCCATTTGATTTATCAACAATTATCTGAAGGGCTTTTTTATAGTAATCCAGTGAACATATTCCATGGAAATTTTTTGTATCAGGATTATCCACATAATCTCCCCTTCTGACATGTATACCAATAGAGCATGTATTTTCCATAATTTTTTTTGCTATGTTTTTTGCCTCTAAACAATCAAATTCAGGAAACAAAAAATCCTGTTTTATGATCTCTGAAATATCATAAAAGTATTTTTCATTTTGCCAATAACCTGACAAAATAACTGATGAATGTATTTTTTCTATTCCTGCCCAATAAGAATAATCAGGTTCATTGATATAATTTTTATTTATTCCTATTCGCCGTAATATTTTATTAATTATTATCTTCTCTTTACTAAAAACAAAATATTTTATATTGGAAAAAGCATTAAGCAAAAACACACGGTTTCCGCTATCAAACCAGGAAACATCCAAATACAGACGCGCCCCAAGACGATTTGCAACCGCTCTCCCGCAGGCATACTGGAACATTTGATTTCCAAGACCGCCGTATATTTTGCTGATTATTTTCATGTTACAATCTTTCGTCAAAATTTTCCAAACAGCCTTTTACATCATACACAAACCCATCTTTATTTAACATTTTATAAAGATCTATTTTTCTAAATTCCGAATGTGCAACCGCCAAAATAATTGTATCAAAAGTATTTTCTTCCAATTGCTTCATATTACCAGCGAATATCTTTAAACCATATTCACGTTCTACTTCTTCCGGCGAAGCGAAAGGATCATAAATAATTACATTTACATCATAATCCTGTAATGATCTTATTACATCAATAACTTTTGAATTTCTTATATCCGGGCAATTTTCCTTAAATGTAATTCCCAAAACTAAAACATCAGCGTTTTTTACACATTGATTGCGTTTTATCATTCCTTTTATTACTTGACTGGCAACATATTCGCCCATGCCGTCGTTCATGCGGCGTCCTGCTAAAATAATTTCAGGGTGATATCCGTATTCCTGAGCTTTTTGAGCTAAATAATAAGGGTCAACGCCTATACAATGACCGCCGACAAGCCCCGGCTTAAAAGGAAGAAAATTCCACTTGGTTGCCGCCGCTGCCAGCACGTCATGTGTATCAATTCTCATCCGGTTAAAGATTTTCGCCAATTCATTTACAAAGGCAATATTAATATCCCGTTGTGAATTTTCTATCACTTTTGCGGCCTCCGCTACTTTGATAGAAGGCGCTAAATATGTTCCGCCAGTAATTACAGATTGATAAATCGCATTTATTTTTTCACCTGTTTCTTTTGTTGAACCGGAAGTAATTTTCTTGATTTTCTCAACTGTATGATCCTTATCTCCGGGGTTGATACGTTCAGGCGAATATCCCGCGAAAAAATCTTTATTGAATTTTAAACCCGACTTTTTTTCGAGTAATGGCACACAATCTTCTTCTGTCGCTCCAGGATATACTGTTGATTCATACACAACAATATCGCCTTTTTTTAAAACCGAACCTACCGTTTCGCTTGCTTTTATTAAAGGGGTTAAATCCGGACGATTATGTTTGTCAACAGGCGTAGGCACTGTTACTATAAAAAAATTACATTCTTTTATATCGTCAACGGACGTTGTACAAAACAATCCTTTTGTGACATTCGCAGAGACGCCGCTTATTAATACGGAATTTAACAGTTCTCTATCAACTTCAAGAGTTAAATCCAGACCTTTCTGCAATTCATTCACTCTACGTTGATTTATATCAAAACCTACTACCGGATATTTAGTAGCAAAAAGCCGCGCCAACGGCAATCCTACATATCCTAATCCAATAATTGCAATTTTAATTTCCATTATATCCTCATATTAACGTAAATTATTCCAATACCATTTTACAGCTTCTTTTAATCCTTTTTTCATGTTAAATTCCGGGTTATAGTTCAGCATTTTTTTTGCTTTATCCACAGAAGCCAATGAATGCGGAATATCGCCCAAGCGTTCAGGACCATGAATAACAGGAACATCCATTATTTTAGGGTCATATTCCGACAAATATTCTTTTAGGTATTTAACCAATTGATTTAATGTCGTCCTTTCACCATAAGCGGTATTGTACACTGTATTTATTGCATTTATATTTTTTGTTTCCAGCACCAATATGTTCATTTGAATTACATTGTCAATATATGTGAAATCTCGCGAATTCTCGCCATTACCGTTAATAACAGGAGATTGGTAATTAATCAGTTTTTTTACAAACAAAGGAATCACAGCGGCATATGCGCCATTTGGGTCTTGCCGCCGGCCGAATACATTAAAATAACGTAAACCAATACATTCAAGTTTGTATGTTTTTGAAAAAACATCAGCATAAAGTTCGTTTACATATTTAGTTACAGCATAAGGAGAGAGCGGTTTTCCAATAACATCTTCTACTTTTGGAAGCGTTTTTGAATCGCCATAAGTAGAAGAAGAAGCCGCATAAATAAAACGTTTAACTTTTACATCGCGGGCAACTACCAGCATATTTACAAAACCGTCAATATTTACGTTATTTGTGGTGATAGGGTCTTCAATCGAACGCGGAACAGACCCAAGCGCCGCTTCATGCAACACATAATCTATACCTTCAACGGCATTCTGACAATCATTCAAATTGCGAATATCACCTTCTATTAGTTTAAAATCAGGATGGTTAAGAAATTGCTCAATATTCTCACGTTTACCCGTTGAAAAATTATCCAAACAGACAACATGATTACCATTTTTAAGCAGAAATTCACATAGATTTGAACCAATAAACCCGGCACCGCCGGTAACTAATATTTTATTCATTTATAATATTTATCTCTTTTTTAATACAATAAGCCCATACCATGAAGTATCAGACAACTTATCATTTGTAAGCCATTTATTCATATCTAATACTTCATAGCTATTTTTTTTTGCTAGCATTTCAATCTCAGGTAAAAACAAATATCGCATTTTATGTGTCTCGGATAACTTTTCAAGCAGATGTGTCCCTTTATCCTCAATCATTACCTCGAAATTAACATCTACTATATTCTCATTATAACGCATTACGGGTTCTGTTATTCTTGTTATTTTTACTTCATTGTCTTCAAGCCTTTTAATTTTAACAACAGGCGGATCTGTAAGCACTGCCGGTCCATACCAAAAATCAAAAATAAATAAACCGCTATCAGTTAAATGCTCTGAAATATTCTGAAAGACTTTTTCAAGCTCATCATTTTCTGTTTGATAACTCATAACATGAAAAAGTGAAATAACAGTATCAAAACTTTTATTAAACTTAAATTCAGAAGCTTTACAACAAATAAAATCATCCTCTTGCTGAAGATATTTTTTTGCTTCACTTATCATATTTTCTGATACATCAACACCGGATACAATATATCCATCTTTCTTAAAGAAACTTAAATGTTTTCCTGTACCACAGCCAATATCAAGAATGTTTTTCTTGTTGTTATTACCATATTTATTAATCAAATTGCGAATATATATATACTCTTCTTGGTAATTTTTGTCTTTATATAATAGATTATAATATTTTGAATATGTTTTTCCAAAGTTATCCATATGATTTCCTTTTATTTTTTCCTAAATGTAATAATCAATTCGCATATCCGCGCAATATCCGGTTCAGTTAATCCGCTGCCGGACGGGAGATAAAATCCATTTTCAGACAACCAATCAGTTACAGGATATTCATCCTTGCAATTACAGCCATAATCAGCAAGCGCCTTTTGTTTGTGCATTCCATTAAATAACAAGCGGGTTTCTATGTTATTTTCTTTTAGAAAAGAGATTAACTCGTTTCGCGTCTTTCCGTATTTTTCCGGTTGTATCAATACAGCGTTCATCCAATTACAGTTTAAGCAATTATTTTCATCTTTTTGAAACAGAATACCGTCGCAACCGGAAAGATATTTTTTATAATATTGATTATTTTTAATCCGTAAATCTCTGTAATAGTCTGCCTTTTCTGTCTGTGCCAATCCAATAGCGGCATGAAGGTTGCTCATACGGTAATTAAAACCAATATCTTCATGCAGGTAGTTTCTGGGACCGTCAAGAGGGAAACAAAGATTTTTATAATACTTTGCCTTTTTATATAATTCCTCATTGTTTGTAATAACCATGCCGCCTTCGCCTGTGGTAATATTCTTATTTGCGTAAAAACTAAACGCGGCAATATCCGAAAAACTGCCCGACTTTTTACCTTTATATTCCGAGCCATGAGCTTCCGCAGCATCTTCAAGAATAAATAAATTACTTTTTTGTGCAATTTTTTTTATCTCATCCATATTGCACATATTACCGAATATATGCACAGGCATGATAGCTTTTGTTTTTGATGTTATTCTTTCTCCTATCTTGTTTACATCAATATTCCATGTGTCTTTATCTGCTTCTACAAATACAGGTTTTGCTCCGGTATAGCAAACGGCAAAAGCGGAGGCTATCATAGTAAAATTGGGAATAATAACTTCATCGTCTTTTCCTATACCTAAAGCAACTAAAGCAAGATGCAGAGCAACAGTTCCGTTACATACGCCAACGCCGAATTGTACTCCGCAGTATTCTGCAAACGCTTTCTCAAATTTTTGAAGATATGCACCGGAAGATGAAATCCAGCCGGTTGAAACCGCGTCTGTTATATATTTAAGCTCATTGCCGCCAAGAAGCGGCTCACAGACTGGAATAAACTTATTTTGCATTGTTTTTTCCCTCAAAACGGGTTTTATCGTTCTCTCCGGCATAAGGTCCCTGTTTTATCTCAAACATTTCAGTATCTTCAATCATTTCAAAACCGTGACCACCTGCCGCAAGCAGTATTATATCGCCGGTTTCCAGTATTCTTGAACAAATATATTCTTTTTCATCGGAGTAAAAATCTGTTTTAACTTTTCCTTTTTTAATAAAAAGAACTTCTTTTGTATAAAGAACTTCTCGTTTTACAATATTATGCACATGAGGTTGTATTAATTTACCTTTAGGATGATTCATGTAGGCAAGCTGCTGAGAGAAGTCATCGGGGGTAAAGAAGGTAATTCCGTTGTTTGTATAATCATGATTAATTATGATTGCGAGTATTTGATTGTTGTGAGTTATTTGTTCTGTCATGTTTTTTCTTCCAATTATGATAATTGATTAAGTAATTTTACTTTGATCATTATTAATTATTTTATGTATAACAGTTCTAAAAATACACCTGACTTTACTTAAAAAATAATTTTTTTTATTCACACCTCGTAAAACATCATGTCCACCAAATTTATTTTTATCACGAACAATGATAACCTTTTCAAAAGGGATATCCCATCCTTCAGGATAACAATATGCAGGAGATAATAATTTATAAGGATGAGATAAAATATATTTATTTATATGTGACTCGTCATGCCAAACTGCTACAACACCATTTGAATCATCTTTTATAATAGCCTCACGCAGAGAATTAATTAAATTTATATAATGTTCACAAATCCCTCCGTTTACACCACCACAAATATAATATAAGCCCTGTCCAAAAGGAATGTATGCCAAAGATTTCGGATTACGATCATATGTTACTTCATCGGGTTTTTTATTATAAAACCCAGGATGCCTGATAACTACTATTTTTTCTTTTTCAGAAGGAAGAAATTCTGCACCAATTGGTACAAGAAATTCACAATTAGCATTAAAGAAGAAAATATAATCAAACAAAACTAACTGTTCTTTAATATTCCAGAACATCTGAAAACGATACAGGGTATTACCTGGCCAGCCAAGATTTTTTTGTTCTATACGGTGAATTTTTTCAGTATCAGCTGCTATTTGACCATCTGTAAAAACAAAATAATGCTTTTCTTCGTTTGGAAAAAAAAACTGCTCGCATGAACGATAAAATGATTCCCAGAAAACATTATATTTTCCGGTACATATATAAAGAATTGCAAGCTTCATTTCTTTTTTTCCCAAAAAAATAGTTTTATAATAATGCTATATCCCATTTTAAGATCATAAATAAAATACTTTAAAAGAAAAAAAATAAAACTATTTAAAATAGAAATAGTTATTCTCTTCCTTCTTTTTTTTAATAAATCATTAAAAAGCGCCTTGTAGCTCGCAAACATTCGTTCGGGAAAGTATAGTTGTTTGCATCTTTCTGCATTTTTAAGACCATTTTCTTTTCTTTTGCATACAGAAACCATTTGTTTTAATGATTCTACTAATTCTTCGACAGAATCCTTTTTGAATAAACATGAATCTGTATTATCTAAAAGCTCTCTTGTACTTGGCAAATCAGATGCTATGATAGGCAATCCTGCATACATATACTCCAGAATTGCATTAGATTGCCCTTCACTGAGAGAACTCAACACTCCAACATCAACTGCAGTAAGTAGTCCTGATATATCATCAACCTGTCCTAAAAATCTAACTTTATCATTTATTCCATAATCAGAAACTTGCTGTTTCAGACTATCTGTCATATCATCTTCACGACCGGCAAGAACAAGTATTGAATCATATGGGACTGCTGATACATTTAATGATTTATACCATGCTGATATAAGCAGAGAATGGTTTTTTAAACTTGATAAATTTGCAACCATGCAATAAACCAGCGTTGACTCTTGCGCTTTAAGTAGTTCACGCCATTTTTCTCTCGTCTCTTTTGGCGCTTTTGTGTAGACACCATTATTTATTACTCTAATATCTAAGCCGCTATCGTATTCTCTTCTTATATATTCTTCTCCTTCTTTAGAATTAGTAACCACGCATGATGAAAGTTTTATTGCAAAAGGATATGTATCATACCAAAAGCGAGAAAGACCAATATCTCTTTCTCCCCAGATACAAATACGGGCTTTTGTAAATCTCCAGCTAACAGCACACAGAAAACTTGGCATTCCACCAAAAGGAATAATAATATTAGGATTAAATTTTCTGATATTTCGAACATTGCTAAGCATAAGATTAATTTTACGAAAGATATTTCCCTTCCAATAAGGACAAGATTTCCATATTATTTTTTTTTCATCACAAAGCAGAGCAACTTTTCCTGGTTTCTCAAATCCCCAAACTTGTATATCGTACCCTTCTTTCTGTAAATGTTCGGCCAGTATAAAAGCTTGCCGTTCTGAACCTCCTAATTCAAGACTACTAAGGAAAAAAAGAATCCTCATATTAATATTTTTTTTGATCATAATATCTGTTTATTTATTATACCTATCATGATTGCATTAGCACAAGGAAATGGATATCCATATTTTATATCTTTTACTTCATGATATTCAACTTGTTTCCATTTGTTACTTTTACTTGTTCTTTTTAAAAACAATGTTCTTGTAATATCCAATTCAGATTTATTTATACAACTATCTAAATAAGGATTAAACCCTAAAGGAATTGTAAAAACAAATGTTCCTTTATATGTTAATAATAACTTGATTTTTTCTATTATCTGCGATATATCTCTAGTATAAATTTCTATGTTTTTATTATTGTATTTTTCTTCATCAAAGCTAATATGCTCAAGTGTAGAAATACTTATAATTAAATCAAACATATTACAATTATTTGATTGATTGTTCCCATTTACAATGGGGGGGGGGGGGGGTAATTTAATATATCACAGTTTATTACATTATTACTAATTTCATATTTATCAACAACTGTATGAGTATAATTATAGTAATGATTCATTACATTTCCAATTTCCAGAATATTTTTATTTATATACAATTTCAAGTATTTTTGGATAATTGGTATTTCTACAGTACGTTCATTTCTCCATGTAGTATTATATTTTGAGATAAAATATTTGTATTTATTTCCATCAAAATGGAAATATCCATTAAAACATTTATATAAAAAACATTGAAAACTATCACTTAAAAAATAACTACTTATTTTATTACACAGCTTAAAAAAGCATCTTATTATCTTGACCATGAATTTCGGTAATATACGCTTTATTTGTTTTTTAATATTACTATTCATTTTTCCTCCTAATTAATACAAATTCTCTTTATACATCCGGATAGTAAATATGTTTACCATTATCTAATTGAATTGCAATATCTGAGAAACCAGATAAAGATGCCTCAGCAATTGTTTCATTATAGACTTCAACAGATGGCAAAGAAGAATTATCAAATGCGAATACTAAATTTTCTTTACTTTTATCACAAAGATGCTTACAAAATCTTTTCCAATCTTCTTGATATGTCTCTGACTTTTGTGTTAACAAATAATCCCAAACTAAAACATGACGGCGAGTGTATTCTTTCCAATTCCATGAAGAAACTCTGGATACTCGGGTCATTCGATCTTCATATATTTGAGTAAGAATTGGAATAATATCTAATGGTCCGTTAATAGAATAATCAATACCACCCGGAATATCCAAATGATATCCTTGCGGAGTGACTATTGTCTTCACATCAGCCGCAATAGCATCCAGAAAAGCCATGCTCCCTTCGTCATGGCTAAAATAAATGAAATAATCCAGGGAAGGTATAAATGATGAAACATAATCTTCATAAATAAATTTATCATAATAAACAACCGTATATCCGCTATTTTTCAATCTTTGAACATGATCCTTCCACCCCATGCCCATAATTTTAAGAATAAATCCATCTTTTGGAAGTTTTAAGAAAACATCAATAATTGAATCTTCATTTTTTCTCTTGTCACTATGAGTTTTGCTGGAGATTCCGACAACTAATGGTCTGGGCCTTATAACCCCATCCTGTGCAGGATTAATGTAACACAAACGTTTAGCAGGAAACCCTAAAGAAATAAGTTTTGTCACGGTTTCTTTTGACATACAAATACCCATATCATATAGTTCCAGTTGGTGACTAACTTTTTCAATTTTCCAATCAGTATCCAAATGAGTAATCATAAATGTTTCTATAGACGCCCATTTTTCATTGGCATCATAATATATAATATGATGACCAATAGATGCTGTTTTATCGCCAATTTTGGCAATATCAGCTTTCCTTCCAAAAGAAATAAGATTATTACAAAGTTGTTTGGCAAACTTCCCCAATATCCATGCGTCAACATCTTCATAACAAATAATGCGTATACCTGCAGGACCTATTGATGGAGGTAACCTATTTGACTTTTCAGTCTTTTTATAATTTCTTATTTTTTGTAAACAAACATAAACATATGGTAATTTTTTCTTTAATATTTTTTTAATTAAGCTTTTCATGTGTTTTATTCAGCTAATCTTTTACCATTAATTTTATAACTGATTGCCAATAAAATCATGATTTATTTTAATATTGGGTTTTAAAATACCACGCAAATTATGCATAAAATTTCCTTGCATTGTTAATTTATTTGCTATCTCAAAAGATAATATATCTTCTTTTGAATAAAGAAGATATGCCTGGCTTTCTCCAAAAACCAAATTTATTTTATATCGTCCTGCATTTAAAAAATTGGGAGGAATTTGAAAATCTACCGAATATAATCCTGATTTTGAATCTTTTTCAGGGGACAAATCTTTAGTAAGAAGAAAAACGGTTACTCCTTCTGCAGTCAATAATTCAAAATTTACATCTAACATTATATTAGGTTTATAATTATAAAATAATAATTTAAACTGCAGACCTGACTCCGTATTTAATTCTTTTTCATAAATAGGCATTAATTCAAAAAATTTTATTCGAATGTTATCATTACCATAAGCCATTAATATATTATCAAAAGATAAACTTATATTTTCTTTATAATTACATTCTACATAATAATCTACGGTGTCGTTAACATTTCCACTAAAAATTAAATTCCCTTTTTCTAATAACATACCATTTCCGCATAATTTTCTGATACTTGCTAAATTATGACTAACAAACAATACTGTCCGTCCTTCGCTGGTACTTAAATCCTGCATCTTCCCCAAAGCTTTCTTTTGAAAATCCGCATCTCCGACAGCCAGAACCTCATCTGCAATCAAAATATCACTATCCAGATGAGCCGCCACCGCAAAGGCAAGTCTTACATACATTCCGCTAGAATATCGTTTAACAGGCGTGTCTATATGATGTTCAATTCCGCTAAATTCAATAATACTATCCATTTTTTCATCAATTCGGCGTTTCTTCATCCCAAGTATAGCGCCATTAAGGTAGATATTTTCCCTGCCGGTTAACTCTTGATGAAAACCTGTTCCAACTTCCAAAAGACTTGCTACTTTTCCTTTTATTTTTATTGTTCCTTCAGTTGGAGTTGTAATCCGGGAAAGTATTTTTAACAAGGTGCTTTTACCAGCGCCGTTTTTTCCGATAATGCCTAGACGGTCTCCCTGTTTTATATCTAAAGTAATATCCTTTAAAGCCCAAAAATGATCTTTATCGCCTGAATATTTATTTTCGCCGATCTTTGAATGCGGATCTTCTTTCCCGCGTTTTAGAGCTATCCATGTTTGAATATCCCGGAATAAAACTCCGTTGTTGATTACCCCAAGACGGTACATTTTGGAAAGGTGTTCAATTCTAATTGCTATATCAGACATCTGTTACACCACATCAATAAAATTCTGTTCATTCTGGCTAAACAAAATTAATCCCGTAATAACCAGAAAAACTGTTATCCCTAAACTGATAAAAATCATGTTCATATCCACGGAAGCGGCACCGAAAAACCAGAGCCTGAATAATTCAATAGGAGCACAAATAGGATTTGCATACGCTACCCACCTGAAACGCTGCGGAATTTCTGAAAGCGGATATACTACAGGGGCGGCGTACATTACCAGATTTATGGCAAACGTTACCAACTGCCGTAAATCCCGGTATTTAGTTGTCAGGGAAGATACAATAATTCCAGCTCCAACGCCGATAGCCGCCAGCCAAACAACAATCAGAGGAAACAAAAACGCAAACCACGAAGGCTGTACCCGTACCTCCGGTACGCGAGAACCGATAAAAAGATGATACACCAAAAATACCAACAACATAGCAAACTGAACAAGAATTCTGATACTGTTACTGAATACATAATTAATTGGAACTACAAGACGAGGAAAATAAACTTTCCCGAAAACATTTACATTATTTATAAATACATTGGAAGAATCAAGGAAGCAGCCGGAAAAAAAAGTCCAAAGCATGGCTCCCGAATAATAAAAGAGTGTGTAAGGTATCCCATCTGTTCCGATATTCGCAAGACGGCCAAAAACAAAGGTATACATTACAGTAGAAATAAGTGGATTAATAACAAACCACAAGGGACCCAATATGGTTTGTTTATATTGGGTTACAAAATCCCGTTTGACAAAAAGGAAAATTAAATCGCGGTAGTGGATTAACTCGCGGATTTGCAGATCAAGGAGTTTGCGCTTAGGTTTTATTATCAAAGACCATTTTTCTTCGTCGGCCATTGTTGATTCCATTTATACTCCACTTCTCTTTACCATAGTAACCAAGGTTTTGAAAAAAATAGACACGTCTAAAAAGAACGACATGTTCTTAATATAATACAAATCGTATTGCAGTTTTTTATAGGTATCTTCCATTGAGGGGGAATGATACTCTTCTGAAACCTGATCCCAACCGGAAATACCAGGCTTTACCAAAAGACGCTGGCGATAAAAAGGAACCTCTGCCTCAAGTTTTTGTATCAATTCGGGCCGCTCAGGGCGGGGGCCGATGAAACTCATTTCAGATTTAATAACATTTAAAAATTGGGGTATTTCGTCAATTCTTGTTCTGCGTAAGAATTTGCCTATCTTTGTAACACGCGAATCATAATGGTTTGTTGGTTTTTGATCGTTATCTGATACTCTCATAGTACGGAATTTTATTATTGTGAAAGGTTTTTCAAGATAACCAATGCGAACTTGCTTAAAGAAAACCGGACCTGAACTTTCAATCTTAATAAACAACATAATAAAAGGCCAGAAAGGCAAGGTAACAAGAAAAAAAACAAAAGCCATAGTTGAATCAAAAATTCTTTTTATCTGGCGGTATATTTTTTTTGATTGAAGATTTATATTTGTCAAAAACCACAATTCATTTACAGCATCCAGAGGAATCCTGCGCATGAAAATTTCATAAAAATCCGGTAAATCTATAAAATATACGTTATTCCGCAAAAGCTCAAATAAAATATCTTGCATTGTTCTGGGCAGATTTTCCTTATTGGCAACAACCACAATCTGTATTTTATTTTTTTTTATTTCTTCAACAAATAATGACGGGTCACTAATTATTTGTATATTATCATCTTTTTGATACGTTTTTTCCGTATATAAAAACATTACACGATAACTCATATATGAAAATTTCCGCATATTCTGTAATAACTCTGTAACTGTATCATTTACGCCAACAATGGCAATATTGGCATTTGCGATATATCGTAGAGCAATCCGGCTATAAAGCCAGCGCCAGAAGGCAATTAATAAAATATTAACAAAACCGTATATGACTAAAATTGTTTTTGGCTTTGGTATAAATTTCGCTTTATAATTTAGGTAGAAAAAAGCAAAACCTAACAAGGTGCATATTACAGCTATTATTGAAAGATACGAAAATATCCGATACCCTGTCTGAGGAATTTCCAATGAATAAAATCCCGCAGTATACAAACATACAATCCATGCCGCGATGACCGGTAAAAAATACGGAATATGTCGCAAAAATCTGCCAGGCGGCGGTATTTGTAAATCGCGAAGCCATAGGCTTAAATAAACTACAACTACAAGTAAGACGGTATCAATACAAGCGATGAAGAATTGTCGTCTTTTGCGGGAGATTGTCATTTATGATTCCACTTTATTTTATATACTTAAAAAATGCATTCACTACATAAAAACTAAAATAATATATACTATTGAAAATAGATAATTTAAGATAATCATGATAAATTACCCATTGCCATTTTAAGACTTTAATTTTTTTTGAAGATAGCGCCCCTTTTCTTTCTCTATACAGCGCTTCGATTGTATTAGTATTAATTGCTATATAACCAACGCGCAATATGGTAAGCCATAAAACATAATCTTCATGACAAAAATCAAGAAAATATACTTTACCTGATTTTGAAACATCATACATTGCCGTAAGACAACCTATATAATTACTCTTTAACAGTTGTTTATAGCATATTTTTTTGGGCGCTTTTATGATTCTATTTTTCCGTTCACCTGTATCTGTTATTTTTTCATAATTTGAATATATTATCACAACATTGACATTATTAAAAAATGGAATCTGACGTTCAAGTTTATAGGGTAGCCATAGATCATCACTATCCAGAAAGGCTATAAATCGCCCATGTGCATTTTGAATACCAATGTTTCTTGGTTCTATAGGCGATCCCGAATTACATTTAGTTTTAAATAATTTTATCCTTATATCCTTATTTATATACTTCTCAATAATATCAATACTGTTATCTGTTGAACAATCATCAATAATTAACAGCTCCCAATTTTTATATGTCTGAGCAATCACACTCTCTATTGTTTGACTTAAAAAACATGCACAATTATAATTTGGGGTAATAATAGAAACAAGATCCTTCTGATTATCCATTAATTACCAATTTACAGAATTGTTCGCAAGCCGTTCCAGTTTCATAAGAGCCTAAATCTATATGATGTCTCTTTACCTCTTTAATATACTTTTCCTCATCAAAATTAATAATATTTTCCATAAGTTGCTCATTCGTTTCGGCATGCGGGAACGGCCAGTCTTCAATAGGAGTATAAAATCCCTGTTCTTCTTGATATTTTTTTAAATCTGGCGCGTAAATAAAACAAGGCTTAAAGGTTAATGAAAAATCCCACATTGAAGATGAGTAATCTGTAATCAATATATCAGCAGCATAGAGCAATTCCTGCATATCAGGATAATCAGAAGCCTGTACAATATTCTTATTCATATCAGATTTATTTTTATTATATACGTGTGAACGGTATAAAACCAAATAATTATTTTTAAATTTATTATTTAATGATTGCAACAGAGATGATATATCAAGGGATAATATCATAGCGTTAGCATTTCTATAATTTCCACGAAATGTCGGAGCATATAAAACAATCTTTTTATCAACATCTATGTTAAAATAATTTCTTACTTTTCCATCGATTAATTCAGGTATATTAAATAAGATATCATTTCTTGGCATTCCAATAGGCAAAAACTTTTCAACAGGTATTTCCCATACTTTTGAACTTATAGTTGTAAATTTTTCACATGAAGAAACAACATATTTAACCATCATACTTGTTTTTTTTCTGGCGGCTTTCATGCTTATTATATTCTTTTTGTATTCCGGCGTATCAACAAAAACTTTTTTATACGCACCACCTCCATGCCAAGTATTCACAATATTTTGATTTTTTCTGAAAGGCAAATAAGGTTTAACCGCTGAATTATATATAATATAACCGGCGGTAAATACATGAAATAAATACCAAAAAGATAAAAATTTTACTGTTTGAATATTCCGGTATTCTTTGGGTAAGAAATTATGTTCATTTAGTGCCCAAATATATATAAATGTATTGCCATAATGCTTTCTCATATATTCGAATATATATTTTGGGCTGCATGAATACTGCTTTCCCTCATAACTTGCAAACACTATTTTACGTTCATTTATTGGTACTATGTAAAATATTCTAAAAATAATACGTAAAAAATATAAAACTCCTATTTTTATTAATTGAATTATCATTTCATTTAAATATTTCTTGTAACAATTCCGTTACTTTTTGGGTAGCAGTCCCTTGCTCATAAGAACCCAAATCTTCATGGTGTTTTTTTATTTTTGCTTCTTGTTTTGACTGATCGAAATTCATAATGTTGTCGCATAGTTCTTCGTTTGTTCTGGCAAAAGGATAAGGCCATTCTTCAATAGGAGTATAAAATCTTCTTTCTTCTTTGTATTGATCAAGATCCGGAGTAAAAAGAAAACCTGGTTTTTTTGTTAATGAAAAATCCCATATACTGGAAGAATAATCGGTAATTAACACATCAGCGATTAACAATAACTCCTGCATATCAACATAAGAAGAAACATCAATAGTTTCATCGCAATACAAATTTACCCGCTGAAAAGACGGATGTCCTTTAAATAAAAATAAGAAATCTTTTTTGAATTTTCTTTTTAGTGTGTTTCTTACTTTATCTATATCTAATTTGATTATTTCTTGAGATTCTAAGAAAGAATGAATTCCTCTATATGTCGGAGCATAGAGTATTATACCAATATCCAAAGAAATATTCATTTTTTTCTTTAACAGAGAAATAAAATCCTTATTGTTCCTGAAAAAAAGGTCATTTCTGGGCATTCCTATGGGTAAAAATTTATTATAAGGAATATTGAGATCCTCGTGTATTGCATCAGAAAAAACCTTACTGCTTGAAATAAAATATGAAGTTTTTTGTATTAAAAAACTTCTTCTTTTTTGTTTTTTCCTCCAAAAACCTTCTGATTCTAATAACCTCAATTCGACTTCAGATCCAACTCTTTTATACGCTCCCCCTCCATGCCATGTATTAATCATTATCTGTTCATTACGAAAAGGTAAAAATGATCTTAAATGTGTATTATGTATTACGACCTTCGCTGTTAATATATGATAAACCAAAAATAAACTTCTTCGTTTTACAACTTTTACATTTGAATATTTCGATAATTCCGGAGATTTTAAATCAGACCCCCAAAAATATTTTAACTCCGGAACTTTTTCATATAGATCAATTAATATATATTTTGGATTGCAAAAAAATCGACCATATTTCAAAGTTAAAAAAAATATCTTTTTTTTATTAATTGGAAAAATATAAAAAACAGTCAATAATACGCGAACAATACTAATAAAAAAATATTTAAACATATATATCATTCTTATTTCTTCCTTTCCTTCATACTTTCTATCATTCTACGGTACGCTTCCTCAAGTCCTACTTCCGCTTTCCAGCCAAGAGACTTTATTAGGTTAAGGTTAAGGTTAAGGTTAAGATTGGGAGCATACTCGGCAGGAATATCTCTGTCAAGTACCACCTTAATAGCGTTACCTGCGATTTTTTCAACAATCATATCCGCAGTTTCACGAATAGTAACTGTTGTATCCGTATTTGCCACACTATAAGCTTCACCGTCGCTGCCTTTTAATAAAACGGTACAAATTCCTGATAATGCATCCCGTGTATAAACACATGGACGCCGGGTTTTTCCCTCAGTTTTTAAAACAATATCCCTGTTTTCTATAACGCTTCTCGCAAATTGCCCTGTAACTCGTGTATCGTTATAATCAATTCCAGATCCCACTACCTGTACCAAGCGTGCAATTTTTACCGGTAAATTATATTCTTTTGCATAACAGACGCAAAGACATTCGCACATCCGCTTGCTCTCGGAATAACTGCTACGCGGGTTCAGAATATCAATATACCCGTAATCTGCTTCCGAAACTTCCCGTGAATCAGTGATACCGAATACTTCCATGCTGGATAAATACACAAAACCTTTTACTTTCTTCTGTTTCGCAAACCCAAGCATGGAACGAGTACCGATATACGCTGTATCTATCGTTTCTACCGGTTTCTCAATAAATGTTTTTGAGGCGGTTTCACCAGCGCCATGTATTATATAATCAATAGAAGCATCTATTTCAGGAATTGATTTAATATCGCTAATAACAAAATTTATTTTTTCATATAAAGCGCCAAATATTTTCCGGGCTTTAATATTATTCCTTACAAGAGCGAAAATCGTTATTCTGGCATTTTTTTTTCTATTCAGACATAGAAATAATTTAATTAACTGTGAGCCAATCAGTCCTGTAGCGCCTGTAACAAACACAGATGTATGAAAAATACCGGAAAAATCAAAAGACCTTACAAGATATTCCAGATCTTCCTGTAAAATCCGGTCATCGGGCGCTTCTATTTTCTCTATCATCTATAGTCCGAAAACCTGCGAATTTTCCCTTACTTCATACAATGCCCGAAAAATATAAAAATCAGAAGCTGTAGTAATTTTTATATTTTCATAATCACCCTGGACTGTGTATAATTCATATCCGTAATGTTTCATTAAGGAAGCGCAATCGATCATACCGGTAAGCCCTTCCATTCTGGCCTTAGTGAACCCTTGCCATATATCGGTAAACTTGAAACATTGCGGCGCTTTGGCGTGGTAACACTTACTCCGATCCGTAATATTTGTAATTTTCCCGTCATTGTTATTAATAAAAGTAATCGTTTCAATTCCCGGCGTTACGGTAATTGCGCTACCATGTGTGGTTACCGAAGCAATACAATCTGAAATAAGTTTCTGATTAATAAGAGGACGTACGCCGTCATGGACAAGAATAACTGAATCATCAGGAATATTATTTTTTAAAGCGGAAAGTCCGTTAAAAATAGATTCTTGTACAGTTTCACCCCCTGAAACAAGCCATTTAACTTTAATGATATTGTATTTACTCAACAGATTTTGCAGGAACGGTATCCACGATTCAATACAAACAATAATAATACCGTCTATTTCAGGATGTTTTTCAAAATTTTCTATGGTATGAATAATTATCTCTTTACCATAAAGCTGCAAAAATTGCTTTGGCTGAGTCGCGCTTTTCATACGTGTACCGGAACCGCCGGCAAATATAAGAGCTATGTTCATATTACGTTCCGACTGTAACTGACGTTGCTAACCTTCCAAAAAACTGTGTAGCAGATTTAGGGAATGGCAATGTGGGTAAGGGAGGCATGGAAATGGCTTTAGCCATGATCTAGCCGACTAAATCTTAGCCGTTCTAGCGTCGTACAGTTACAGTCATGTTAAGTGCCATTTTATATCATTATTAAATAATTATTCCCTTTGCCTTATATACATTTTTCCTTTGTATCATACACATATATGCAAAATTTGAATAACTATTTTCAAAAAATTTTATCCACTCAGATTCTTTATGCACAAGCCATAATTCGTGATAAAGTTTCTCATCCCAATCGCTTTCTAAAAAATAATTTCCAGTAAATTTAAATAGAACATATCCTAAATTATTAAAATATCCAAAAAAATCATTTTTAGTATAATTATACTGTATTTTAGCATATTCGCCTATATATTCAAATACAACTACTGGTTTATGCTCTTTTAAAATTGCTTCAGAACCTAGGAGTACATCAAAATCACCGCCTTCAACATCAATTTTAATGAAACTTATTCTAACTACATTTTTTAAATGCATACAGTCTATTATTTTATCCAATGTGATTGTTGGCACAGTAATTATATGCTCCCTGCTTTTTATTTTTTCATTCATTTTTCCTTTTATTCCAGAATAGCCGTCATTATCAGGATAATAATGAAACTCTATTTCTTTCATTTCATTTGCAATTTCAGGTTTAGTCAATGCCGCACAATGAAATAATACATTATCCATTAATAATTTTGATTTAATATCAATAATATTGGTAGAAATTGCATCGCAAGCAATTACTTTACCTTCTTCTCCAACAAGTTCGCTCAATTGAAGGGTATGAATACCATGATTTGCACCAACATCAATAACATAGTCCCCCTTTTTAATTATTATACTATAAATGTATTGCATAAATAGTTCTCCATTTGGCCAGCACTTAAAATAATCACACAAATTTGAATAATCTTTTATCTTTACGTTCGTTTTAATACGAGTAATGTTGAATCCTAGAAATCTGAAAATTTTTTTTACAATTTTTTTTATTTGTTTTTTAATCTTGTTAAACAAAATCATTACAGTTCCTCCTTTTTTATCAACGTATTTGACCATTTTTTAGATGTTTATATTCATTTAAGCTATTATAAAATATGGTACCTAATCTCATTTTACTGTATTTACTTTATTTTTATCTACTTTTGCCATAGCTTTGAATTTTAAATTGCTTTCCAACAATTCGTCATAAGTTCCCCGGTCAATAATAAGGCCATGTTCCATCAAATAAATTACATCACACTCTTTTATCGTCGAAAGACGATGGGCTATAATAATTATGGTTTTTGTGTGCATAAGGCTATGGATCGCATCCATCACCGCGTCTTCGGTTACAGAGTCAAGGGCGCTTGTGGCCTCGTCCATAATCAGAATATTGGGGTCATGGTATAAAGCCCGCGCAATACCGAGCCGCTGACGCTGACCGCCTGAAAGCCGAATCCCCCGTTCGCCTACAATTGTTTTGTAACCATCCGGCAGTTCATTGATTATAAACTCATACAGATTGGCTACCTTAGCCGCCTTCTCCACTGCGTTAGAATCTATTAATTCTTCAGGTATACCAAACGCTATGTTAGCTGCCACCGTGTTATCGCTTAAATATATATGCTGCGGCACATAACCGAAGTTACGCTGCCACAAGGCAAGAGACGGTCTGCCGCCTTTATCATTAGTCAAGCCGATCACCGGAGAACCATCTACATTGATCGAACCGGCAGACGGTTCCAATAATCCTATAAGCACATCCACCAGAGTTGTTTTACCGCAGCCGGTAGTTCCCGCAAAAGCGACAGCGGTATTCTTTTTTATTGTTAAATCAATTCCCTTTAAAACCGGTTCTCTGGAAGCGGGATATGAAAATTGTATTTCTTTTAATTCTATATCACGGGTAAAAGGTAAAACATCCGGATGAACAGCCTTAACTTTTTTTGAAGAAATTTCAGGAACCGGATTTAAAGTTGTCATATCATTATACAAAGCTTCAACTGTAGCGGAGGAATAACGAATACTTGCCGCGCTCTTAAATACATGCTGTAAATTAGGCATTAAACGAACAACCGCATAAGCATATATGGACAAAAGAGGCAGAATATCCGTTAATGAACCATTTGCAGTTAAAAGTATTACCATCAACGCAATGGCAAAACCTATCGAAATGGAATGCATGACCCGCCCCGGAACAGCAGATAAAATATTATGGGCTACTTGAAGAGCGGCAAAACGCTTTGCCGCCTGTCCGTAAGCGGCGCTAAAAAAAGATTCTTTCTCCAAAATTTTTATATCTTTAATTCCGCCGAACGCTTCCGCTGTTATTTTATAACGTAGGCGGTTAGCTTCCCGTGTTTCCTTTCCATGTATGGCAAGTTTTGAACGTACAAAAACATACATTCCAAAATATAATCCGCCGAATACAATAGCGGCTAGGATCGCCACCAACGGATTAAGTATTATTAGAAAAACCAGTATAGCCAGCGCTTCCATTCCGTGAGTAAAGGCATCTATTGCGGGCATCAGAACAGAATCAATAACCGAATTAACTTCCGACAGTAAATTTTTTGATAATTCTCCGCTGTTATTATTCAAAAAAAATTGATATGGCTGAAATAAATACTGCCTGAACAATCGCAAGCTTAAAGTATACCGGCGGTTAGCCGTGAACCGGTAGGTAATGTATAATACGCCGGTTTTGAAAGCTGTTATAATGACTATTACAACAAAAATCGCAATACCAAGAAATATTAAAAAATTTAATATACCATTACTTTGTTTATCAAAACCGCCATACCGGAAAAAAAATGACAGCAAAGGCTGATGGTTCACAATATCCGGTTTTGCCGCTACCGCTATAAACGGACTTAAAGAGCTAACTTCTATTATTTCCAAAAAAGCCAGACATAACATAGCAATGGTTATCGGGATTAACCTGTATTTTTCTTTTTTGGTAAATATGGAAATAATTTTAAGGACAGAATTCATAATATTTCTTTGTTTTTATTTGATATAGAATTCATATTATGCAAATACCCCTTAATTAATGATTTATTTCTGTGTTTCTCATATCCCCACCGTATACTTCATTCCCGTCTCCGGCTCTACCAGAAGGTTTTCCACGATAAAATTGACATCGCCGCTTTCGATGCCGTCATTCATCCTTACGGTAATGGTTTGCGTACTCTGTGGCTTTATAATATAGGGATAAAGGTTATAATTACGGAAATATGTTAATCGTTCGTCATGGCTGGTTTTTCTCAGATGGAATTCCAAATCAGACTTGTTTTTAAACGTAACACTCGCCATGTTATCGGTTTTTGTCACATTTATTTCCACCGCGTTTTCGAAAAGTTCCTTCAGGTGTATTTCCGCGCCAATGATATACTCATTAAAATAAACTGCCGTACGCTGTTCTTTTAACGCTTCGTAGACAGCCTCAGGGGTTTTGTCGCGGGCAAATACAAGGGTCATTGTCCGGTGTTTTCCGGGGGCAAAAACCTGCATGGGCGCATGAACATCAGAATTACCAAACATGGTCAGTTTTTTTTCAAGGCACCAGCGGTGCGCTTCGGGAGAATAGGAGCCGTTAACTACTTCGATGCCCTGCATTATGCCCTGTTCCAGCAACTGTGTGTGTTCAGGCAACCATAAGGTATTGTCGGGCTGTTGTCTGGCCCAATGGGGATGGTTCCAAAAGATAAAAGCATTCTGGGCCATGGCAGCGTGGAAAACATCCATATATTCAGGCTTGTCCAATTCGTCAACATCAGAAAGGAAAATGGCGTTAAAGTGTCCCGGCGGCATATTGCGGGTAATTTCGGCGCCCCTGATAAGAATAACGCCCCTGGACATAGCGGTGCTCTGGGCTATCTCATACGAACGGTTGCGCGAACCGGGTATATCTTTACTATGCGGACGATAGTCTATGTGATCCGTAATTGATATCGCATCCAAACCTTCGCGGTAAGCCTCGTCTACTCGTACTGTGGGCCAAACATTCCCGTCCGAAAAGACTGTATGTATGTGGAAATCACATTTGAGCGTCACATAGCCGTCTAAGTTGGGGATAACAATTCCCCTCGATTGCGCTGATAAGGACAGCGTTATGCAAACTGCAAAAAAAAAACTGTAATTTTTTTCATGCTTGACTGTTACTCCTTAATAAGATTTAATATTATTTCAACTAATAATTCATCGCTTACAGTGTCGCCTTTTGGAGCAGGGGAATACCAAAATAAATGCTTGCGATCTTCAATATATTGTTTTAATTCTACAGTTCTCATTTAAAGCCTTTTCAGTACAAATTCTCATGTTTTTCATTTAATCTATCCCCTTTCCCCGTAATTTTTCTCTACCCAGCGGGTGTAGTCGCCGGAACGTATGCTCTCTATCCATTGCGGATTAGCCAGATACCAGTCTACGGTGCGGGAAAGCCCTTCTTCAAAATTTACAGCCTGTTTCCAGCCTAGTTCGCGTTTAAGCTTTGAACAATCTATCGCGTAACGGCGGTCATGACCAGGGCGGTCTTTAACATACGTTACTGTACCGCGGACTTTGGCGGGGTCCAGTTTGGCTTTGGCGCAGACAATATCAATCAGTACATTCAGCAGTTTGATATTCTCCCACTCATTTTCGCCGCCAATGTTATATGTTTCTCCTGATACGCCGTTACGCATAATAGCCCAAACCGCCGAATTGTGATCTTCCACAAACAGCCAGTCGCGGATATTTTTTCCGTCGCCGTAAACCGGCAGAGGCTTTCCTTCCAGCATATTAAGGATCATTAAAGGGATGAGTTTTTCAGGAAACTGGCAGGGGCCGTAATTGTTTGAACAGTTGGAAAGCGTTAACGGCAAGCCGTATGTGTGGCTGTAGGCCATCGCAAGATGATCGCTTGCGGCCTTGCTTGCCGAGTATGGCGAACGCGGGTCGTAGGGAGTATCTTCGGTAAAATAACCGGTTTCGCCCAAAGAGCCGTAAACCTCGTCGGTACTGATGTGGTGAAAGAGCGTGTCATTGCGTATAGTTCCGTCACTGCCTTTCCATGCGTTACGCGCAACATCAAGAAGAGTGAAAGTTCCCATCACATTGGTTTTTACAAACGCTTCGGGACCTAATATCGAGCGATCTACATGGCTTTCGGCGGCAAAATGTACTACGATGTCTATTTCATATTTTGCAAACAGCGATTCAACCAAAGAGCGGTCGCAAATGTCGCCTTTTTCAAAAAAGTAACGCACTTGCGCAGCATGTGACACTTGCATAGCATGTGACACTTGCGCAGCATGGCCGTACTTTGCATCAATATCCGCAAGGCTCATACGGTTGCCGGCATAAGTTAAGGCATCCAGATTGATGATCCTGCCGGAAAACCCTTCGGCCTTTTCCAGCAAATAGCGGATAAAATTACAGCCGATAAATCCGGCGCCGCCTGTTACTAATACGTTTGTCAGTTTACGCATTGCTTAAAAAACTCTTTTAAACTTTCATCCCAGGCCGGTACATTAATTCCCAGCGCGGTTTTTATTTTACTTTTTTCCAGAACGGAATACGCGGGACGCTTAACCTTTGCGGGATATTCGGCGCTGGTACAGGGATTAACGGCGCAGTCTTTGGTAATTCTGCCTTGCTCTCTTCCCTGCCTGTAAATTTCTTTTGCAAAGTCAAACCATGTAATATTTCCTTCATCTGTAAAATGAAAAATGCCAAAAGGAATGTCTTTGCCGGAATCAACGGTTTTTATCAAGGTTAATATCACGGAAGCCAGATCAAAAGTCCAAGTAGGACTGCCGCGCTGGTCATTCACCACTTTCACTTCATCCCGCTCATTCATCAGCCGGAGCATGGTATGTACAAAATTATTGCCATGCCTGCCGTAAAGCCAGGCGGTGCGAATTATGTAAGAGCGGGGATTGTTTTTCAGTACGGCTGTTTCTCCGTCTCTTTTTGTCAGACCGTAAACGCCTGTGGGCGCTGTCACATCATCTTCGCGGTAAGGGCGGTCTCCATTCCCGTCAAAAACATAATCGGTAGAAATATGAATCAGCCGGGTTTTGCCGCTATTAGAAACAGCGTTGTTATTCGCAATAGCGGCGACATTTGCCGCACCCTGTACATTCAGGCCGCGGCAGGCTTCAATATCATCTTCGGCTTTATCTACCGCTGTATAGGCGGCGCAGTTGATTATCCATTTAACCGGCTGTTTTCCGGCAAGTTTCGCGACGGCCGTCTTAAGCGCTTCCATGCCAGTAATATCAATTTCACGATCTGTGCCAATAAAGGGAAGCCCGTGTTTTTCCAGAAGCAGAGAAAGCTCCGTTCCCAGCATCCCCTTATTGCCGATAAGCCAAATAAATCCATCGTTATCTGTCACGGTTGAAATCCGGGAAGCGCTTTATCTTTGTCAGAAAGTATATAATCCATTCCCAAATCCGGCCATTTGATATTTATTTTTGGATCATTCCAGATAATGCCATGTTCGTCTTCCGGGTTATAAAAGTCAGTACATTTGTAGGCAAAGAGCGCAGCGTCGCTTAACACAAGAAAACCATGGGCAAAACCTTCTGGAATGTAAAACTGATTCTGTTTTTCTCCGCTAAGTATAACAGAATACCATTGACCGCGTGTCGGAGATCGCGGCCGGATGTCAACTGCAACATCAAATATCTCGCCTTCAATTACACGTACCAGTTTACCCTGCGGGCGTTTTTTCTGATAATGCAGTCCCCGAAGGACTCCTTTTATGGAACTGGACTGGTTATCCTGCACAAAATGCGCGGCAATACCGGCTTCTTCATAATACCTTTGCGAATAACTTTCCATGAAATAACCGCGGCTGTCTCCGAACTTTTTTGGCTGTATTTCAAATAATCCCGGAATAGGGCAAATAGAAAAAGTAAACTGCATTATTTTTCCTCCGCTATATATTTTAGGTAATTACCGTATTCTGTCTTATAATCGGCGGCCAGTTTTAACAATTCTTCCCGCGAAAGCCACCCATTGTTATACGCAATTTCTTCGATACAGGAAACATACATCCCCTGGCGTTTTTGTATTGTTTCAATAAAGTTCGCCGCTTCCAAAAGCCCGTCGTAAGTGCCGGTATCCAGCCACGCCATGCCCCGGCCAAGAACCTCAACCGAAAGGCGGCCTTTTTTCAGATAGGTGTTGTTTACCTCGGTTATTTCAATTTCTCCGCGGGCGCTTGGTTTGATATTTTTCGCAATCTCTGTAACCTCGTTATCGTAAAAATAAAGTCCGGGAACCGCGTAATGGGATTTGGGTTTTGCGGGCTTCTCTTCGATAGAAAGCGCCCTGCCCTGCGCGTCAAATTCAACGACGCCGTAAGACGTAGGATCTTTTACATAATAGCCGAAAATCGCGCCGCCGCCTTTTTCATTTACCTGTTTGGCGGCATTTTGCAGGGTTTGGCTAAAACCCCTGCCGTAAAAAACATTGTCGCCTAACACAAGGGCGGACGAATCCGCGCCGATAAAATCAGCGCCTAAAATAAACGCGTCGGCAAGACCGCGCGGGCTTTCCTGTACTTTGTATTCAAAACGCATCCCAAGCCACGCGCCATTGCCAAAAAGTTCTTTGAACAGGGGCAAGTCGCGCGGCGTTGAAATAATCAGGACATCGCGAATACCCGCAAGCATCAGCACAGACAGAGGATAATAAATCATTGGTTTGTCATAAAGGGGAAGGATCTGCTTGGAAACAGCGCGGGTGATGGGATAAAGCCTTGTGCCGGAACCTCCGGCAAGTATAATTCCTTTCATTTTAAAGCCTTAATAAGCGAATCACAGACTATATCAACATCGCTTTTTGTCATAGCGGGATACAGGGGCAATGTTAATTCGTGAGCGCAGACATATTCAGCCTTTGGCGTCTTGTTAATTTTATCTTTATACGCGCTAAAGCCCTGAATAGCGGGATAATGAATGCTTGTTTGCACCTCGTCCTGTTTCATGGATTGAATAACCGCCGCTCTGTCCGTTGACTCGGAAAGCAGAACGGGCATTATGTGATAATTCGGTTTTCCGCGCGAAAAATGCCTGTAGGGGATTGAAACCGAAGAAACGCCGTCAAGTCTCTCAAAGTAACGCTCAACAATTTTTTTACGGCTGTTATTCGCTTCTTCAAGTTTTTGTAATTGTACAAGGCCAAGGGCGGAACTTATTTCGTGAATACGGTAATTTAAACCCGGCGATTCCACATCGTAAGAGACTGCCCTGCCCTTAAAACGGTCGAACGAAAGGACGGACATTCCGTGAGAACGCAGCCCTTTCAGTTTATTAAACAACTCTTGATTGCGCGTAACAACCATGCCGCCTTCGCCTACAGCGATATTCTTGTTGCCAAAAAAACTGAAAGCGGAAATATCGCCAAAAGTGCCAAGAGCCCGCCCTTGAGCTGAAGAACCGTAGTAACAGGCTCCGGGCGTATGGGCGCAGTCTTCTATAAGCGGCAGGTTACGCCGCCTGCACAAATCGGCAATACGCTCCATATCACAGGCGAAACCCGCGTAATGGACAATCATTACGGCTTTTGTCTTCGGTGTAATTTTCGCCTCGATATCATCCGGGTCCATAGACCAGTCTTCCATCGAGGTTATATCCGCAAGGACATTTTCCGCGCCAATCATTCGGGTAACGTTCTGATCGGCAATAAAAGTAAGAGAGGGGGTAATAACTTCATCGCCCTCGCCTATGCCGCAGACCAAAAGAGCCATGTGAAGCGCCGCAGTAGCGTTTGAAACCGCCAGACACTGCGTATCATACCCTAAAAAAGCGGCAAAAGCGGCTTCAAAGTCATTGGTTTTTTGACTAATTGTAATCCAGCCTGAATCAAGTACCTCTTTTACAGCCTGATACTCCCTTTCATCGTAATTTATTTTATGAAGTTGAATTTTCCACATGGGATTTTCTTTTTTTTATGACAAAACTAAGCCAAACCATTAAAAAATGGCTTTTTTTTAGGATTTTATATAAAATCTGACCGCTGCCGGAACAAGCTGGCCTGATTTGTGTCACTTTAGACACTGTTAATTAAAAAATAAGCGTAACTTGCGCCACTTTTAATATCCGCTATTTATGGCGGGTACTAATTAATATATCACTAATTTAATGGTTTATTCAACGCCCTGAACAAAAATTAGGCTTTTACGGCTTAATCAATTGACGATTTCCCAAGATAGTGGTTAAATAAAAAAAGCAAATGCCGGAAGCAGCTATTAATACAAAAGAACTTGACCTCCACTGGACGGAAGAAGACTCAGAGTTGGGCATCCCTTCTGATGGTGTATATTGCAAAAATTTGGACGATCTTTCAAAACGCGTCGCTGATGTAAAAGAAACGGTCACAAAAATCAATTTGGACAACCAGCCCGCCCTGAAGCAAATTCCCCCTATTTTGGGTGAATGTAAACTGCTTGAAGAAATTGATATCTCCCACACAGAAATTACCGAAATTCCTGATTTTTTATTCTCTCTGCCGAATTTGCGCTCTCTTTCCTGCTGCTGTAACAGAATTTCCAAGCCGCCGGCAGGCTTTTCAAAAGCCAAAAAGCTTGAATATCTGCACATCAGAATTAACGAAAAATGGATTTTCCCGGACGAAATAACCGAACTTACGGAATTAAAAACTCTTACCGTTGACTTATATAAAAATATCGCCCTGCCGGAAACGTTGGCAAACCTTAAAAAACTGGAGACATTAATCCTTTCTTTAAAATATAAAGATGTGGATTCCAAGCCGCTGCCCAAATCGTTATCGGGACATGGCGCGTTAAAAAAAGTCAGTATCACCTCTTTTTTTAACAAAGAAAAGATTTATGCCCTTAACGAAACGGCGGAACTGCTTGTTTCATGCCCCAAACTGGAAGCCCTTATACTTTCCGGTCTTAAAGTTGACTGCGGACAGCAGGGAGCCCTTTATAAGCTTACCGGCTTAAAACAACTTGAGTTACGGCATCTGCATGTAAACGGAAACATATTTAACAAGATCTCTACCCTTACCAAACTTGAAAAACTGATAATATTGGGCGGCGAATTCAATACAGACAAAATACCTGATATTTTTAACAGCCTGCCGGAACTGCGGATATTTACTTTTTCCGGTAATTTTGTGCGCGAGCTTCCGCCGTCAATATACACTCTAAAAAATTTAACAGAAATAGAAATCGACAGCGCCGGTATTGCATCTATAAGCGAAAAAATAGGCGACTTGAAAAACCTTAAAAAATTTCACTTTCAGGATAATCTGCTGGAAGCTTTGCCCGACTCTCTTTTTACTCTGCCTAACCTTGCGTTACTTAATATTGAGGACAATCTTATTGTGCAGAAAGAACTTATAAAAATAAATGAAAACCTTATTAATCTTTCCAAAAAAGGGCAAAAGATAGAATTCTTTTACAAGGGACAGGGATTAAACCATAAAATAAAACGCCTTCGTTCTATTACCGGCGATGTAAAAATAGATGTTGAAACTTATTATAAATATTGCATTGAGGCGGTAAACGAAGAACCTCATGCCATTCAATATGTAGATAAAAATAAATTAGATAACAACCAGCATTATTATGCAGCCATTTGCGCCGCGGCGGTAAACAAGAACTGCTTTGCTTTGGAACATATAAATATCGAAACACTGGGGCATTCGATGTATTTCAGCGTCTGTATGCAGGCGGCAAAAAGCTCCGGCATTGGGCATGTTTTTAAGTATATCAAAGACGAACTGTTAAAAGATAATGAATATATTAAGGTGTGTGTCGAAGCCGCGCTGCATAACGATTCGGCGGATTTTCTTTCCAAAATAAACATAAAACGTTTCAAACGCGAAGACTACGAGCGTATCTGCTGGGTTTCTATCCTGCATAATCCCGCCACAATTTCCAAAATGGATAATCCTACGACGGAACTTAGAAAGCTTGCGGAACGAAAATAAGATGTATGCCTGTTATTCAAAAATTGCCACTAACCCAATCTGATTATAATATGGCATTGACCGGAACTGCCCATAAGGATTTAATCCCAAATAATACCGCGCGCCTATTCCGATTTTAGAAAAATAATTGTTCTTCTGATTATCATACCTTATGCCGGCATAAATATTATAACAATTTACAAGATTGGGCGGATTATCCTGAAAAGAATCTTTCATTGAACCTGAATAAGAAAACGGGTATTTATGCCGTTCCCTTAAACGGTACTCAGCCGAGGCGATTATCTGGAAACCGTGTGAAAAAAGCGGCGACTGATACTGGTACTGCAAATAAAATTCAACAGGGATTTTATTTGGTTCAGCAAGATCGGGATCCCCCTCCCCCTCCATAACGCTATACCAGCCATTTTTAAAATATCCGTAATTAAATAAAAAACCAAACTTGATACCATGATTAAGATTAGGTTTGTTGTCAGGGTCATTTAAGGTAAAAACTATTTCTGCGTAAGTGCGTAAAACTTCAACTCTCGTAATCGAGAAATTATGGTTTTTTAAAAAAATTGTAAGCTCGTCGCCGATATGTGTAGACTCATGTTTTAATAACGAAAGTTTAACAGTCCAGTTGTAAATATTAAAATACGGGAAAACCTGTTTTGGATTATCCAAACGGTAAATAAAACTTGTATCAAACAAGCCAAAACGGTAGGCTGTGTCTATTATCGGCGACGTTTTCATTTCAAACCTGTCATACCATAATTCAATCATATACGGCATAGTTACGCTTAATCCGTATTTCCCGTCCGAAAAACTGCCGGACCATAAAGGTATATCTACTCCCAGATTTGCAAAAAGATAAAAACGATAATCTGTATCGAACTGCCCCCAGTCATAATCGGGGCTGTTGGTTGCGTAAGCGATCTCTACCCACGTTGCTGTCGAATACATATCCGCCCAAAAAGGTTTGCCAAAAGAAACGACGCTCATAACTCCGTCCCAAAAACTTCCGCTTTCTTCCTGTGCCAAACATAAAGCGCTTGTTAAGAGAAGTAAAATGAATACTACACTTAGTCTTGCATTAGTCATTTTTTACATTTTATTTTATTTTTTGTATTATATCAATGACACTAGCATTAACAAATAAAAATCCGCTACAATGAGTTATGAACCACGCATTAGAAACATTAAAAACAAGGGGCTTTCTGCAGCAGTGTACCGATGTTGAAGGGCTTTCAAAAGCAATGGATGAGTGTCCTATTACTTTCTACGAAGGTACTGACCCGACAGGCGGAAGTCTGCATATCGGTCACATGGTTCCCTACTTTGCTTTCCGTCATCTTCGCGACGCGGGGCACAAGGGCGTCGCTTTGCTCGGGGGCGGCACAGCCAGAATCGGAGACCCGTCTGGAAAATCGTCAATGCGCAAGATGCTCAGTTATGAACAGTTGGATATCAATACCGAAAATATCCGCAAACAGCTTGACCGTTTTGTCGGTTTCGACGGAAAAACCACTTTTACCGTAAACAACAAGGACTGGCTCGCCAACCTTAACTATATCGACTTCTTACGCGACATCGGCAGCCACTTTTCCGTTAACAGGATGCTCAGTTTCGAGGCTTACAAAATACGCATGGAAACGGGGCTTTCTTTTATCGAATTTAATTACCAGCTTTTACAAAGCTTCGACTTTTTGGAACTCTACCGCCGTCATGGCTGCCGTCTGCAAATAGGCGGAGACGATCAATGGGGGAACATTGTCGCGGGCGTAGAATTAATCCGCCGCATTGAGGGCGCGGAAGTTTTTGGGCTGACATTCCCGCTTGTTACAACCGCAGACGGCAAGAAAATGGGCAAGACCGAAAAGGGCGCGCTCTTTCTTGATCCTGCCGTTACCAGTCCTTACGACTTTTTCCAGTACTGGCGCAATGTGCAGGATCAGGACATCCTTCGCTTTTTGTTAATGTTCACCTTCCTGACCGTTGATGAATGTAAATCGCTGTGTGCCCCGGACAAGAACCCCAACGACGCTAAGGAGCGGCTTGCGTGGGAAGTTACTTCTTTAATTCACGGCAAGGAAGAGGCGGATAAAGCTTTATCCGGCGCAAAGGCGGCTTTTGGCGGTGGCGGAGATAAGGCGGCAATGCCAAGCGTTCAACTTGCCCGCTCTAAATTTGAAGCCGGTTACAATATTGTAGACCTTTTTTTCGACGCGGGACTTGTTTCAACAAAGAGCGAGGGCCGCCGCCTTGTCGATCAGGGTGGAGCGTTTGTCTCCGGCGCTGATGGCGAACTTTCGGCAATTAGCGGTCCTTCGGCGGTAATCGGTGCGGACAGGCTAAACGCTGGGGATGAATTGGTTTTACGCGCCGGGAAAAAGAAATATTGCTTGATCATTTCCAAGAACCTCTAAAAACCTAACCGGTTTTTTCTGAGGTTCCTCGTAATTATTTTTGACATACTCTCAAAATATGCCTATAATATTACTATATTTTTAAAAGAGGTATTAATGTTAAAGTTTGAAGATTATATTTCAAATCTTCCCGACCTTCCTTACACAA
>Ga0268262_10000928_pt1 | contig 37862 bp, 40 predicted proteins | sample TergutNc150P3_FD_190354 | JGI IMG/M metagenome (GOLD analysis project Ga0268262, IMG submission 190354) | Nasutitermes corniger P3 segment gut microbial community from laboratory colony in Florida, USA - Nc150 P3 (SPAdes) (version 2) | ecosystem: Host-associated > Arthropoda: Insects >...
CTCCCTGCTGAAAGCATTTTGATGATAGACGATATTATCGGGGAGCATATCAAAAAATATTATCACTGGTTTGAGTTTAAGAGAGAAAATGCTGCGTGAAAACATTTTTTCCACTTTTTATAGATATAAACGGCAAAAATGTGCTGGTGATAGGCGGTGGGAAAATAGCCGAGGGGCGGATAGAAATTCTGACCTGCTTCGGTGCTGAAATCACGGTTATTTCGCCAAAGGTCACCGAATACATAAAAAATGCAGCTTCAAAAAATAACATCCGCTTGATTGAGCGAAAATATAAAAAAGGCGATATAAGCAAATGCACCCCCTTTCTAGTTATAGCTGCTACTGACGAAAGGCAGGCGAACCACAGAGCTATGACAGAAGCGAAAAAATTGAATATCAATATATCGGTAGCAGATTGCAGGAAGGAATGTTCGTGTTATTTTCCCGCAATTGCGGATAGCGATGTTTATATCGCAGGGCTTGTGTCAAAAAATGGCAACCATACGGGCGTGAAAAAAAAGATAAAGAAAATAAGGAGGGTTTTAAATCGATGAACAGAACAATACGTATAGGAAGCCGGAGCAGCACTTTGGCAATCACGCAAGCCCAAATAGTCATAGACACCGTGAAAAAAACAAATCCCTCGCTTGACTTTGAAATTGTTGAAATTAAAACAACGGGAGATAAAATACTCGACAAACCTTTGGATTTGGTTGGAGGCAAGGGGCTGTTCACCAAAGAACTTGAGCAGGCATTATTAGATTGCAGCATAGACATAGCCGTTCACAGCTTAAAAGATATGCCCATTGAAGAGAACGACAATAATCTATCTATCGTGGCTTTGTCCAAAAGAGAATCTCCTTTTGATGTGCTGGTATTGCCAAAAGACGTTTCAAAACTGGACAATTCAAAACCCGTGGGTTCTTCAAGCCTTAGACGAACAATCCAATTTGCAAAGCTCTATGATGGATTTGAAATAAAAGCGGTGCGTGGAAATGTGCCCACCCGTTTATCTAAGTTGGACGGCGGAGAATATTCCGCATTGATACTCGCAGAAGCTGGGCTTAACCGCCTCTCCCTGCAAAATAGGGTTTCCCGCGTTTTTACAACTCACGAAATGCTCCCAGCCGCTGGGCAGGGAATACTTGCGGTTCAAGGCAGGCAGGGCGAAGACTATTCTTTCCTCAGCGGCTTTCACAGCCACGAGTCGGAAATCGTGTCTAAGGCGGAAAGGCGGTTCTTGAAAAAATTGGGCGGAGGCTGTTCCTCCCCAGTTGCGGTATATGGGCAAATACAGGGCAGTGAACTTTTGCTAACCGGAATGTACGTTGATATTCACGGCAATATAGAAAGGGGAAAAATCAGCGGTAGCACAGACAAAAGCGAACAACTCGGCGAAACGCTTGCCGTGCGCTTAAAAGAAAAAGCAGGTGGCAAATGAAAGTCACTCTGGTCGGGGCAGGTCCTGGGGGCATTGGGCTATTAACCCTTAAGGGGCTTGAGGTATTGCAAGCCGCAGAGGTTGTGTTGTACGACCGTTTTGTGAGCGAGGATATTCTCGCCGTAATTCCTAGTTCTGCCGAAAAGATAGACGTGGGCAAACAAGCTGGCAACCATTCCGTGCCACAAGATACCATAAATAATCTTCTGCTGGAAAAAGCCAAACAAGGAAAAAATGTGGTTAGATTAAAGGGCGGAGATCCTTTTATTTTCGCACGTGGCGGAGAGGAATTGGAACTTTTGGCGAAGAACGATATACCTTTTGAAGTGGTGCCGGGAATCACTTCTGCCATAGCCGCCGGGATTTATGCGGGGATTCCCATAACGCATAGGGACTATGCTTCTTCTTTGCATATAATAACCGCTCACGCTAAAAACGATGAGCCTTTGAATGTAAATTTCGGTGCTCTTGTGAAATTAAATGGCACATTGGTATTTTTAATGGGGGTTGCGGCGATAAATGCTATTTGCGAAAACTGCATTTCCGCAGGCATGGACAAGGATATGCCGGCAGCCATTGTGGAAAATGCTGGAGCGAACTCGCAACGCAAGTTTTTGGGAACGGTCTCTAACTTGCCTGAAATAGCCAACGCAAACAAAGTGAAATCTCCCGCCGTTATTATAATAGGCAAGGTATGTGAGTTTTCGGAGCGTTACGATTGGTTTGGCAAAAAACCACTACGCAATAAACGCATAGTCGTTGCGCGTATCAAATCATTCAAGTTGGCTAAATCTCTTGAAGAACTCGGTTGCGATGTAATTGAAATCCCGCGTTTTAAAATAGCTCCGCTAACCAGCTCTGGTTGCATGCTGGAAAAAAAAATGGAGAATATAAAAGACTATTCGTGGCTTGTTTTTACAAGCGGCATAGGCGTAAATATATTTTTAGATTATCTCATTGAACGTGGGATTGACATAAGGGAATTAGCCAAAGTGAAAATAGCGTGTGTTGGAGCAGAAACCGAAAAGGAAATTAAGAAGCTTGGAATCAAGGCAGGCTACGTTCCAGCTGAATACAATGGGGCTGCTTTGGCACGTGGTTTAACAAAGCTCGTAAAAAACGGCTCAAAGTTGCTTATCGCAAGGGCAAAAAACGGAGACCAAGATTTAACAAGCATTTTAGCCGATGCGGGAATTGCCTTTGACGATGTTCCAATTTACGAAAATATTATAGATACTTCTGTAAATACAATCACTCTCAACGATTTTGATTTTGCAGCATTCACATGTCCATCTGCGGTGGAAGGCTTTGCCAAAATCGCTACAAATGTAGATCTTCACAAAATAAAAGTCGTGTGCATCGGGGAAAAAACGGCGGCAACGGCAAGAGAGCACGGAATGGAAGTTTATGTGTCGGCGGAGGCTACGATAAAGAGCATGGTTGAAAAGATAAAGGAGTTGAGTGTGCAATGAAAGCAAGGACAAGAAGACTGCGCATCAGCGAGACCTTGCGGCACATGACAAGGGAGACAAGGCTTTCCAGCGACTCTCTTATTTATCCGCTTTTCATAAGGGCGGGCAATGGCATTGAAGAAGAATTGCAATCCCTTCCCGGGCAAACGCGCTACAGCCCCGACACTGCTGAGAAAGGCATAGATGCGGCTTTGTGTGCTGGAGTTCATTCGTTCTTGCTTTTTGGCATACCAGAGACAAAAGATGATAATGGCAGCGGTGCTTATGCGGAAAACGGAGTGATTCAGCAGGCACTTAGGAACATTAAAAAAAATTATGGAGACGATGTTTGCCTTATCACCGATGTATGCTTGTGCGAATACACAAAACACGGGCATTGCGGTGTGATTAACGAAAACAGAATTGACAACGATGCAACACTGCCGCTTCTTGCGCAAACTGCTCTTTCTCACGCCCGTGCTGGTAGCGATATGGTTGCCCCCTCCGCGATGATGGACGGAACAGTTGCCGCAATAAGAGATGCCCTTGACGCGGAAGGCTTCAAAGAGACTCCCATAATGAGCTATGCCGCGAAATATGCTTCCGCGCTTTATGGTCCATTCCGCGATGCGGCAGGTTCTACGCCACAGTTCGGGGACAGAAAAACCTATCAAATGGATTATCACAATGGGAAGGAGGCTTTGAAGCGGATAGATATTGACATTGCAGAAGGAGCGGATATGATAATTGTGAAGCCCGCTCTAACAAGCCTTGATATAATTTCTATGGCATCGCAGCAGATAAAACTGCCCATAGCTGGTTACAGCGTGAGCGGAGAATACGCTATGATTAAAGCAGCAGCGGCTTCTGGTTTTATTGACGAATACAAAACAATGTGCGAAAGCGCGGTTGCCGTTTTCCGCGCCGGAGCGGATATATTGATTACATACTTTGCAAAAGAATTATCCGCGGCAATTGAAAAGAGAGAGATTGGATAAACTATGAAAATAGAGACCTCAAAAAAACTATTTGAAAGAGCAACGCAAGTTATGCCTGGTGGGGTGAATAGCCCTGTGCGCGCATTCAAAGCCGTGGGTGGAAATCCTCTGTTTATAGATAGAGCCGAAGGTTCAAAAATTTACGATGCAGATGGCAACGAATATATAGACTATGTCTGTTCGTGGGGACCTATTATTTTGGGGCATAACAATGCGGCAATCCGCGAAGCGGCAACGAGAGCCGCTCAAAAGGGAATGAGTTTTGGTGCGCCAACTGAAGCGGAGGTAAAACTGGCGGAGAAAATTATCTCTTATGCGCCCGGTGTTGAAATGGTGCGTATGGTGAACTCCGGCACGGAAGCGGTGATGAGTGCCCTGCGGCTTGCCCGTGCTTACACAGGGCGGCAAAAGATGGTCAAGTTTGAAGGTTGCTACCACGGACACGCAGACAGCATGCTCGTTAAGGCTGGCTCCGGCGCGCTAACTTTATGCGAGCCGGATAGTGCCGGTGTGCCAGAAAACATCGCACAAGATACGCTAGTCGCTTCGTATAACGATTTGGCAAGTGTTGAGGAATTATTGAAGAAAAAAGATATAGCCTGCGTAATTGTGGAACCAGTCGCGGCGAATATGGGCGTGGTTTTGCCAAAAGAAGGATTTTTAAAAGGGTTAAAAGAGTTGTGCAGCGCGCATGGCACTCTGCTCATATTTGACGAAGTGATCACCGGTTTTCGTCTCTGCAAGGGAGGTGCCCAAGAATACTACGGTGTTTTGGCAGATATAGTGACCTACGGAAAAATAATTGGCGGTGGAATGCCCTTAGGAGCATACTGCGGCAGAAAAGAGATTATGGAGCTTGTGGCACCGAGCGGACCCGTCTATCAAGCCGGAACCCTTTCGGGCAATCCTATTGCGATGGCGGCAGGGCTTGCACAATTAGAAGCCCTTGAACACCGAGATGTTTACGCTCATATTGACAGATTATGCGAAAAATTGACCAATGGACTTTTGGAAATAGCACGAAATCACGGGATAAAGTCTTGCGTGAATAGGATAGGTTCCCTTTGCTGCCTGTTTTTTGGAATTGAAAACGCCTGCGATTACAAGTCGGTAAAAAAAGCAGATACGGAACTTTACGCCAAATACTTCAGAGGAATGCTAAACGAAAACATTTACTTGGCACCTTCGCAATTTGAGGCGATGTTTGTCTCTTACGCCCACACGGAGAAGGATATTGACAAAACTCTGGATAAATTTTCTATATGGCATTCCCCCCGTTAGCTCTCCGAGCGGAAAAAACGGGGGGATAAATGGTGATTTTTGTTAAAAAAATCTCCATTCAAGGGGGGAATGCTGATTGGATAAAATTAAGGTTGTGAGTTAATCAGCATTTACTATATTAGTCTAGATGGATAGTTGCCTATTTTGTAGAATTGCAAATCACGAAGTCCCCTCGGATATTCTTTACGAAGACGATTCCATTGTGGCTTTTAGGGATATTTCTCCGCAGGCCCCTGTTCATTTTCTTGTTATACCCAAAAAACATATAAACAACATAATGGAAATTGAAGAAAACGACAAAGAATTGCTAGGGAATATGCTTTTCAATGCCCAGAAAATTGCAAAAACCGAGGGCTGCGAAGAAAAAGGCGCGAGATTTGTTCTGAATTGCAAAACAGATGGCGGGCAAACCGTTGGACACCTGCATTTGCACGTACTCGGAAAAAGAATGCTATACTGGCCACCAGGGTAATCGGGGTAATATGCGTACCCAAATAATAGTCCTTCACCGCTACGCTTATGGAGATAGTTCTTGGATAGTCAAGGCGCTCAGTCCAGACCTAGGCGTTCTTTCGCTTTTGGTGAAGGGAGCAAAATCCAAAAATTCCAGATTCAAAGCCAGCATAGACCCCCTTGCGCACAGCGAAATTGAAATTCGCTACAACCGCTGCAAGGGAAATTCGTGTTTGATAATTCCAAAAGAGGCATTTTTGCAGAATTATTTTCAAAAAATGCGCTTGAATTTGCAAAGTTTGGCATCCGCCCAGCTAATGGCAGAAATTTTGCTAAAGCTGGGAAACAATTTTAGCCACGCGGCGGAGGAGTTCAAATGGCTGCTTAACAATTTGGAATACCTAGAGTTAAATGAGGCAAACGAAAATTCTCTCTCCATTTGGTTGCACAAATTGTGTGATATTTTGGGTTATGCGCCAATGCTTTTGAATTGCGGGCTATGCGGGCAAAAAATACTGCAAGCTCCGGCAGATTTATGGCACAGTGCGGGCGGGGCAGTGTGCGAAAACTGCCTTGGAGAGAAAAAACCGAGCTACGACCAGGTTTTTTTGCAAGAACTTGGGAATTTTGCAAACGGAAAAAGCAATTCAAGGCAAAATTGCCAGCGCATAGAGAACTTTTTTTTGGGACATTTGAAAGTTCACGCGGGTGCGCTGGATAATTTAAGGTCTTATGAATGGTTAATTGAAACACGAAAATTAGCAAGTAGCTGAAATTATTAGAGTTGAGAAATTAATGCTTGGCAAAAATGATTTTTATTCCATGAAAAAGAACGGAGAAGCCATCTCTATGGTAACCGTTTACGACTCAGCCTTCGCCAGAATGGCGGAGGCGGCAAAGATAGATATGCTTTTGGTTGGGGACTCTGCCGCCAACACAATGCTCGGAATGGACAGAACCGCTGGCATTTCCATGGAAGCGATGTGTTTGTTCACCAGCGCCGTAAAACGTGGTGCGCCAAATAGTTACATAGTGAGCGATATGCCTTATGGCTCAGACACAGAACCAGAACTCGCGTTGCAAAATGCAACAAAATTATTGGAAGCAGGAGCGCACGCGGTAAAAATAGAAGGACTCCCGCTAAAATCTCTTGAGGCGCTCAGAGAAAAAAAAATAGAGATAGTGGGGCACCTCGGTTTGCTCCCTCAAACAGCAAAAAGTTTTAAGCAGGTTGGCAAAAATGAGGAAGAAGCGGAAAAAATTATTGAACAAGCAAAAATTTTAGACAGCCTTGAGCCCTGCGCAGTTGTTTTGGAGCATATTCCAGATACGCTCGGGGAAAAAGTCTCGCGGGCTATAAATGCGCCTACTATCGGCATTGGCGCGGGGCGGCAAACCGATGGACAGGTACTTGTTATGCACGATATATTGCTTATGCATCCATTTAAGCTACCGCCTTTTGCCAAAAATTTTGCAAACTTTTGGGAAGCAGGTGTGAATGCTTTTCGTGATTACAAGAATTGGGTTTGCGAAAAATAATTTTTCGTTTGAAAAAAATTAAAAAAAAGTTATTTTAATCTTGCCAAGTGGAAAAAAAAATTCTATATTTATTCTTGACATTCACAAACAAAAGGAGTATTCCTCATGGCTACAAAAACCGTTATTAAGAAACCAGCAGTTGCAAAAAAAGCCGCTGCTAAAAAAGCAGCTCCTAAAAAAGCTGCTCCAAAGAAAGCTGCTCACAAAAAAGCTGCTCCTAAAAAAGCCGCTCATAAAAAGACAGCTGCAAAAAAATAACGTAACCTAACACATGGGTCTCCAACCGAAAGGTTGGAGACTCTTTTTTATTTAGATGGATATCTTTTTATTATTGCAACAACAATCATGAGTAGCGAAAAACCAAACAGAACAAGTTCAATATAATCGCCAATCACGGAATAAGGCGTAAAATAAGTTTCCAAAGGAAAGTTTTGAAGTATAATTTTCTTTTCAAACAGCTCGGTTTTCTCCAAAATTCTCCCATTTGGCAATATAAAGGCGCTAATTCCCGTATTTGCCGCCCTAACAACCCCAATTCCGTTCTCCACAGCGTGGGAACGTACCAAATTGAAGTGCTGATAGGGGGCAATGCTTTTGTAAAACCAGCCGTCATTTGTGATATTTGCAATGAATTTTGCGCCTTTTCGCTTTGCATCCCTCAAAATACTTCCATAAATGGCCTCGTAACATATAAGCGGGCTAAAATTCCCGGGCTGCCATACCGAAAGGCTATCCCCTCGCGAAAAATTGCCGCTGCCCAGGTCAACGTAATTGATAACAGGAAAAACATCGTCAAAGGGCATTCTCTCGCTAAAAGGCACAAGGTGCATTTTTCTGTATTCCGGCATCGGAGTACCAAAGCCAAACAAAAAAGCCGAGTTATATACATTGTATTTCTTTATTCTATCCGGGTCTTGGTTCTGGCTTCTGTTGAGCGCACCAATCACAATGGCGGAGTTATATTTTTCAGCATATTTTTCCAAAAATCTGCTTTCTGTGTACCTTGAGTTTATGTAGTCTGGGATTGCTGTTTCGGCAAATAAAATTAGATCTGCACTACCAGGCTCTAAAGTTCCAAACAAATCCCAAGTTTGAGTCATAACGGAATCAAAATAATCTCTGCTCCATTTTTTTGTTTGGTGAATGCTGGGTTGCACAACTGCAACTTTCAAAGTGTTGGCATCGGTTTTTTCGTCTGTTAGAACTCCGTAGCCCCCGATGTAAAAAATTATAACTAGACCTAGCGGTGCAAGCCCTAGGTTTTTTTTCTTTTTTAAAACAGCCATTGCTACGCACATGTTAGAGGCTATTATTATTGCGGAGCAACCAAATACTCCAAAGAGCGCATAACTCTGCATAAGTTCCAAGTGATTCCCAAATACAAGCCCAAGCGAGAGCCACGGGAAACTCATGTCTCCTTTTGCGCGCAGCACTTCAATGCCTGCCCAAAAAAACGGAAATATGAAAAAGTATGGGAGCTTAATAAAAACATAAGCGCACACAAGAGTAAACAAACTTAAAAAAGCAATGCTCAAAAAAAGCCCAGAAAAAATTAGAGCCGGTGGTGCAATGTCTCCAACATGATAAAACCAATAGATGCTAATTGCATTGAATGCAAAAGCACCAAGGTAGCTTGAGGTCAAGGCTACCCTTTTGCTCGCTGTTTTCAAAACACAAAACCAAGGAGCTAAAACTATCAAAGCACCTGGACCAAGCGGGTATGGCGGAAAGCAAAACGCCAGAAGCACCCAAGAGACAAGCGAGAGCAAAAATGCTGGTATTGTATTCATATTTTAAGTTTCCGAAAGTTGCCAATCTGAATTATTCTTTATTCTATCTGTAGCTATTTGCAAAATTTTTTCTGCGGCAAGAGAGTCTCCACCCAAGGCTTGTTCCAAATTGCTCTTGCACAAATATAATTCTTCTGGAATTTTGTGTGTGTTGCCATCGCTTGAAAATTTTTCCAAAACGCTATTGCACGTTTCTAAAGCTTCTTTGAAAAAGTTTTGCAGAATAAGGCAGTTCACGTAGGTTCTCCAAGTTATGAAATAATAGGGACCTTGCATTGCAACCTCGTATATTTTGCAAGCCTTTGCATATTCGCCTTTGCGCGCGTATAGCTCTGCCATAAGGGAATCTATGCGAGCGCAATGCTTGGGATTATCCTTTTCTTTTTCTTTTATTGATTCGTAAAGTTTCAAGGCTTTTGTAAAATAGCTAATGCCTCGCCTAGCGGCTCCCGCCAAAGATTTTTGTTTATCTGCAAGAGAGGCATAGCAAAGGGCAACGTTTCGCCAAGTGGAAAAAAAGTAATCTGCTTCCCAATTTATTTCGTTGTAAACATCAAGTGCTTTTGCGTAATCTTGCTTGAGCCTGTATATGAAGGCTATGGATTTTTTTGCAGATATTGCAAAAGAATTATCTCTTTCCATCTCTGTTATTTTTTGGTAGTACACCAAAGATTCGTCTAACCTTCTCATTTGGCATATACAATCTGCGAGACCCTCGTAAACTTCTCTGTTGTAGTTTTTGGTGCATTTTTTATAATAGCTTTCTGCATTGCTGAATTTTTTATGAAAGCGCAAAATGTTTGCCATTGTCAAGTTGAGCGAAAACGAAAGAGGATTTTTGCTGAGATAAGATTTTGTGAAACTAACCGCTTGTTTTAAATTTCCCGCCTTGCTGTAGTTGGTGGCTATGGAAATTATCGCGCGCTCGTTCTCCGGTTCTTTTGCAAGCAGTTGAACAAAGCATTCGTGGGCTTTCACAAAATCTCCTTTCTCTTGCCAAACTCTTCCCATAGATATAAGAGAATAAGAATCTTTTGGTTCTTTTTCCAACAGCTCTGTTAAGCACTGAGCGGAGTCGCTCAATTTGCCCAGCTTGCCCAAAATAACTGCGCGCATTTTTTTTGCCGGTTGCGACTCCGGTTGAATTTCCAATAATTTGTCTGTGATGCTAAGAGCTTTTTCGTACTCGCTGTTTCTTGCAAGTGAAGATGCTAAGTTGTGCAAAACACCGATGGAGTTGCCCGATTTTTCCATTGCATATTCAAAGCACGGAATGGCTGCGGAGTAATTGCGCATTTTGTGATATATGCGGCCAATGCCATTTTCTATTTCCCAAATTTTGTCTGCACCTTCGGCTTCTTTTGCTTTTTCAAGCATGGCAAGTGCTTGCTCCAAATCTCCGGCATCTAAAATTTTTGATGCTTCTTCAAAAGCCCTGTATGCAGGCAGCTTGTATCTGGAATCGTCTTTTTGAGTTGCATTGTCTTTGTTTTCCAAAAGTTTGCGCGAAGCCATGCTTTCAAAAAAGTTTATGGATTTCATTGCAGAGTTTCTGTGCGCTGGGTTTTGGTCTATGGATAAAATGTATTGATACACTTTTAACGCCAAAGGAAATTTTTGCAATTTTGAAAGAATGGTTGCCATTGAATTGTAAAGCGTGAAACTGTACATGCGCCCAATTTTTCTCGCTCTGTTATAGTGCGAAAATGCTTTGCGATAATTTTTTTCGGAGAATGCGAGGCCGCCCGCGAGCAAATGCGCCTCCGAGGAATTTGGCGAAAAAGAAAAAAGCAAATCGCAGCTATCCCACGCTTCTTTGTAGCTGCCCTGTGCGTGGTAAATTGTTCCTTTTAACTTTAGTGCTTTTTCGCTTTTGCTGTTCACCTGTTGCAAAATTTTGTTTGCGCATTCCATTGCTTCGGTTAAATTTTTTGAATGGAAAAGAGTGTAGCCAAGAGATATAAAAACTTTTTCTATATCTGAATTTTGCGGGTTTTCGTTTTTTAGCACATCGCAGAGAATTTCATAAGACTTTTTAAAATCGCGCTGCATCTGTTTAACCACAGCCATAGATGTAAAACATTTTATGTTGTGCGGCCTGAGCGCAAGCGAAGATTGAAAACATTCGTAGGCTTCGTCAAATAGGTTGAGTTCCATATTGGCAATGCCCATATTGTACCAAACGCCAGCAACATCGTTGCTTGAGCAGCCTTGCGAAAGGCTTAGCGAAAGTTTAAATTCGTCTATGGCTGCTTTTTGCTGCTCCGTTCTCAAAAACATAAGTCCGAGTAGCGAGTGAAGTTCAAACACTTCATCGTGCGGATCTTGTTTTTTGAGTTCCAAAATTTCGCCCAAGAGTTTTTGATACTGTCTTGTGCGCTTTTCTCCAAACAGATGAGAGGCCTCTGTAATTTCCAAAGATATACGCGCGCATTCTTCTTTAATTTCAGAATAAGAACCTTCATCGTAATTCACATTATTCATTTTTCCCCCTACTCTAGTTTTAATACCAACCTTTTATTTTTTACTATCCATAATTTTATTTTTTGCGTTAACTTTTACAACCTTGGGTTGCCAGCTCTTTGCTTCTTCTGGTGTTAAAGACACATAAGCAGCTATTATCACCAAATCGTTTTTTTGCACAAGTCGTGCAGCTGCTCCATTCAAGCATACAGTGCCGGATTTTGATTTACCTTCTATTACATAAGTTTCAAAACGTTCTCCATTGTTCAAATTCAATACATGTACCTTTTCGTGCTCAAAAAGCCCAGCCGCATGCATGAGCTTCTTGTCTATTGTTATTGACCCCTCATAATCCAAACAAGCATCGGTTACTGTGGCTCTATGGATTTTGCTTTTTAATAATTCTACTAACATACCTGATTATAATATACAAAATGCAGATTTACTTCTTTTGGGATATGGGACATGGGATAAGAAAATCATGTCCCTTGTCCCTTGTCCCTGTAAAAAACTTCCTCATTTCTTCCTCTATGTTCTTTGCGCTGAATATGGCGGAACCGATAACGAATACATTCACGCCTGCCTCACGTGCAAGGGCAAAGGTTTCCAAATTCACTCCGCCATCTATTTCTATCTGCAAATTAGGTTTTGCGCTTCGCAAGCTGCGGATTTTTTCCAAACAATACGGAATTAGCGACTGCCCGCCAAAACCTGGATTCACACTCATAATCAAAACCATATCCGCTAGGTCTAGAACTTCGGTTATTGCAGAAAGCGGTGTGGCCGGATTTATTGCAACTCCAGCTTTGCACCCAAGCTCCTTTATTTGGTTCAGCAGTCTGTCTAAATGATTTGTCGCTTCTGCGTGTACTGTTATATATTGAACTCCGGCACGTGCGAAAGCCTCTATGTGTAGCTCTGGGTTGTTTATCATCAAGTGGCAATCCAGCGGGAGTTTTGTGCAGCTGCGAATTTGTGCGGCAATGCCAGGGCCAAACGAGATGTTGGGGACAAAGCTCCCGTCCATTATGTCTAGATGAATCCAGTTTGCGCCGCCTCTCTCGGTTGCTTCTATTTCTGCTCGCAAATTCAGGAAGTTGGCATTTAAAACGCTTGGAGCTATTATCATATAAGTTAATTTACATAAATTCTTTCATAGCTGTTTCTTATTTCCGTGAATTTGCCAGGATTTTTTCGAAAGGCCAAGTCGTCTGTGCGAATTGAATATGCTCCTGTTTTGCGGGGGCAGGTGTTGAAGCAGGCTTCTTGTTCAATGCCAAAAAATTCAAGCAAGGAGCCAACAATCATTTTGTTCGCATTTATTTTTGCCTCTGCGCTGTGACCTGCTATGTGCGGGGTTGCTATTTCTACCAATGGCAAAAGAGAGGTGTCTATGTTAGGTTCGTTTTCCCAAGTGTCTATAACCGCGCCGCCCAAATGCCCCGATTGCAAAGCCTTGCGTAGAGCCTCGCTGTTGCACACCGCACCACGCGCGGCGTTTATGAACCAGGCACCCTTTTTTGTTTTGCCAAAAAATTCTTCGTTTGCAAGATGCTTGGTCGGATATTTTCCTCCTGTTTCAAGAGGTGTGTGGAGCGTTATTATATCTGCGGCAAAAATATCATCGTTCGAATTTTTTGGCGGGTCGTTTAGCAAAAGCCTCATTCCAAAATTCTCCGCATTTTTTTTTACTTGGGAGCCAACTGCGCCAACTCCAACAATTCCAAGAGAGAGTTCGTTTAAGGGTTTGTTTATCTTTTTTGAAATTTCAATCAAGGCTGCAGATATATAATCCGCAACAGACTCTGCATTGCTGCCATGTGCGGTTGAGAGAAAAATTCCGTTCTGTTTGCAAAACTCGGTATCTATATGCTCATAACCAGAAGTAACAGTTCCTATGAATTTCACCTTTGTGCCAAGCAAAGTTTCTGCGCCGTATTTTCTTGTTGAGCGAATAATCAAGGCATCGGAATATTTCAGCGTTTCTTTTGAAATATTTTCTGAGTCCAAATATTGCACGGTAAACCAAGGTTCCAAAATGCCTTGCAAAGAATATATGGTAGAATCAATGGACAATACAAGATTTGAACTTGTGACCTCTGCCGTGTGAAGGCAGCGCTCTAAACCAACTGAGCTAATTGTCCCTTTCAAATTTCTTTAGATTCTAAATATGTTGCTTGTTGGTAGGTCTAAAGGCGAACTAAAAGATGATGTAGTTGTAGTTGCAGCCGGATTCGCAGCTGGTTTTCTGTAAAGAGTGGTTGAGCCATATCTTTCAGTTGTGAATTCATCGTTTAGATTGTACATATTTTCTGCAGAGCCTAAAAGCAAATAACCGTTTGGTGCAAGCGTTTGGTAAAGCTGTGCTAAAATTTTGCGCTTTGCATCGTCTGTGAAATAAATTAAAATGTTGCGGCAAAATATAACATCAAAGGAGCCAATTTGCGTGAACTGGTCTTGAATGTTGAATGCCTTGAATTCCACAATATGACGGAGCTCGTTGTTTATGACATAATATTCGCCGTCTTGCACAAAATATTTTTTGCGCATTTCGGGTGTTAATCCGCGAGCCACCTCTAGAGGGCCGTATTTGCCTTCCATAGCTTTTGCCAAAACTTTTGAAGAAATATCTGTACCGAGAATACCAAAATCTTCCATGGTGGTTAAACCCATGCCTTTATTGCTAATCACTTCTGCAATAATCATAGCCATGGAGTAAGGCTCTTGACCTGTGCTCGCTGCCACGCTCCACATTCTAACTTTTGGACCTCTGCGTTGCCAAGAGCGCTCTTTGCGCGCTACAACGGTTTCCATCATATCTGGCATAATTTTTTCTCTGAATGTCACATAAGGATGTTCGTCTCTAAAAAACGAGGTTTCGTTAGTGGTCATAGCATTCAGCATTTTTTCACGAGTTAAAAAAGTTGTGCTTCCAGAGTTTAGCTTTTGAGCAAGTTGTGAAAAATTCTGACATCCAAATTCCTCTAAAATAGGGGATAGACGCTGTTCAATCAAATACTGTTTATCATCGCCTAAAACAATTCCGCAAATATCAAAAACGTATTTGATAATTATGTTGTAATCATCATGACTCATAACTGCACTCATAAAAACTCCCTTATTTTCTACCTAAATTGACACGATCAAGTATCGCTTCAGGAATACGTATTAAAGTTGCAACCTTATCTAATAAGCCTGTTGCAGCAGCAGCACGAGGCATGCCAAACACAACAGAAGATTCTTCGTCTTGAGCAATTAAGTAAGCATTTTTATTTTTCAAATATTGCAAAGCGGGCGTGCCATCGTTGCCCATACCGGTTAATATAACACCAACAAGGGTGTCTGCAGGGTAGGCTTGAGCTGCAGAGCGGAAAAGAACGTCAACGCTTGGGCGGCAACCGTTTTCTGGTGGGTCGTTGTTGTTGTCTAAAACGTATTTTGTTCCTCTAGAATTCACAACCATGTGGCAGCCACCTGGGGCAATGTAAACGGTTTTGTCTTCTACCACGGTACCAGGCAAGCCTTCCACCACGGTATGGTTGCATTTTGCGTTTAAGCTATCTGCCAAAGATTTTGTGAAATTGGGCGGCATGTGCTGCACAAGCAGAATGGGCAGGGTTGTCATTGAGCAGAGCTTTGGGAGCATATCTGCCAAAGATTTTGGGCCTCCGGTGGAAACTCCTATGACTATTGCCTGTATTTGCTTTGTATGCACAGAAGGTTTTGCCAAAGTATATGTGAAACCTGTGCTCGCCGTGGTTCCAGCCACCGGGTGAATTGCGCCAGTGCGAGTTGGTGTGACTACTCCTCTGTTTTTGCGGGAAACCCATGCAGATATGGTAGTGTTGAGCATTCTGTGCAGGCTTTCTTGCGAATTGGGAATCTCGGGCGCTGGCTTTGCTATAAAATCAAAAGCACCGCATTCAAGGGCTTTTAGGGTAATATCAGAGCCGGTACGGGTTAACGAACTCACCATCAGCACTTCTGGCGTGGCTTTAAGCTCGGCTTTGCTGGCAAGCACTTTTTTGAGCGTTGCAAGTCCATCCATTCCTGGCATTTCAACATCCAGAGTCATTAGATCTACTTGGTGCGTTTTCAAAAAGTCAACGGCAGCCATGCCGTTATCTGCGGTACCAACAACCTGAACCCCAGGTATGGAGGCAATCATTTTTTCCAATATGCTCCGAAACACTCTGGAGTCATCTACAATCAAAATTTTCGCTGGTTCACTCATTATTTTTTCCTCGAGATATTAATATAGTAAAATTACCCTTGAGCAAAAGGCATTTTTGTCAAAAAATGTGTATTCTGCGCTAATGGCATAACGGTTGCTCATATAGGCCAGTGCCGGAGTCAATGAATAGTTCATTTTTGCCCCGTCTAAAAAATTTTTTGCCTTTGAGAAATGGTCATTTTCGGGAGTTAAAGAGTCCAGGCTGCCTCCATCCTTGCCTTTCCATGAGAATCCCTGCCTTAGCTGCACCTGAAAGTGCTTTGCGTGCCTTGCGTAGGCGAGCAAATCTATGTTTTGGCTGTTTGGTCCGGCTTGGCTGCCTATGGGGTAGTTCAGGTGCGCAATTTGGGCGGTATAGGGCTTGAAATGGGTATATACATAGGGCTCAATCCTTGCATATTCCGCAATGCTTCCCACTTTCCACCCAAAAAAATTCGTAGCATATTCCAAGCCTGCCATCCAAGCCCATTTTGCCTCTATGTTATCGTTTCTAAAAAGGCTAGAGGGGCTTTCCATATCGTCTAGGAAAAATTCCGAGTAAATGCGGAGACCAAGTGGGAACCTGTAGCTAAAATCAAAGGCTATTGCGCCGTTGTTGTTGTCTTCGTTGTAATTGCCTTTTTCTGCAAATAGCGGCACTATGGGAACAAAAAGCCAATAGGGGTTTATATCGTAAACAACGGTTATCTCGCTTATGCCAAGCGTTAGGTTGCCCGCCTCAAATTCATAGCGATGCCCATATAAATTGCGGCTGAATTTTTTATTCATACTGCTACCCCCAGGGTCTAGGTCGCCGTATAAACTTATAACAGATAATGGGCCTATTTTTGCCCAGAGCGAAACCTGATTGTATGGCACCGAGGCTTGGTTAAGAGTTAGGTTATTATAATAGCCAGGTCCCCAGTGTCTGGCATCACGCGCAAAATCCAGTGCTGCCCAGCCTAGGCGCAAGGCAAAATGCCCTCTGTACCTAGCATAGCTGGAGTATTTAGTTTCACCATCTATATCTTTGTTTCCCTGCTTTTCAAAAAATTCCCTATCCCAAGATTTCCATTCTGCCGGATTATCGTTTGAGTGCATCTCGCTAAAAATTCTAACATCCAGCCAAAATTCCGCAGAGTCAATATAGCCGCTCAAAAACGCGCCGCCTTCAAAACTGTTTATGGTATCTGCAAAATCTTTGCCGCCGCGGACATCAAAGGCAAAAAGAGGCCTTATATTCAAGGCATAAGGTTCCCCGCTTTGCCTAAAAGAGGAATCTATTTGCGGGTTAAAAAAAGTTTGGGGAGCCTCCCCTGCGGTGATGGCATGGTAGCGATTTAGCAGGGGAGAGTATTCCAGTGTGCGAAGCGTGTATGGACGGTCTAGGTTGTAAGTGGGGTAGTCCTGAGCTGCCGCTGCTGCAAAATACACAGCAGTTATCAATAGTACCCTCATAAACTCGCTTTTCATTTTTTGCTCAGGCTGTGGCTTTCTTTTTTTGCATTCTCAGATAGTTGTTCCGTTTAAAGTCGTTCCTGTGCTCAAGGCAAAAGCGTGGATAGATGAATTGTTTAGGGAACATTTTAACTGTGAAAACATTATCGCAACCGGAGAGGCAGCATTTGAACTGAACATCAACTGTTTCGCTGTAGCCGTGCTTAAAAACCATATTGCGCATTTCAAGGCTATCTGGTATTTTTTTGGGTTTTTGCCTAGCTTTTATGTCTCTGTGAAGCTCGCAATATTTTGCTATCGGATGCCCCCAGAACTCACGTCCACAACCAGGCTCTTGGCATTTTTTGAGTTTTACCCTCTTTTTCTTCTTGTATTTTGGCAGTTGCATAGGGTAAATGTAGTAAAATCCCCCCTTGAATGGGGCATTTTTACCCCCAAAATAAAAAAAAATGCACATTTTTGCAAACACTTGTTTGCAAAAATCACTTTTTAGGATTTTTTTTCCCTTTTTTTGCGTCTAAGTATATGAGAGGAAAAAAAGATGGGTTTTAGAATAATTCTCCTGATAGGAGCTCAAATGGCTTTTGCACTTAACGTAGAGGCCCCGCCAGAAATTGCCGAACAGGTTTTGGCTTATGCTGCCCAGGCTGGGGCAAGCGCCGAAAACGCAATTTTAAGGGTTAATATCGCAAAAAACAAGCAATGCAATGAATACAAGTTAAAACTCATAGATATATATAATGGTAAAATTGTTAAAAAAATTGAATTCTGCTCAAAGGAATTGCCAAATATTGAACTGCAAAACGCCGTTTTGGAAATATTCGGGCATGGAGCAAAACACAGGGAAGAGCCTTTTTTGGAAGAAAACGCGGTTATGGCAATAATAGGTGCGGGTTTTGCAGCGGCAGGGCTCATGCTCTATTATTCAAATCCGCCAAAACCTGTTTACGTATATAAAATACGCGAGGCAAAAAAATGACGGCACTCATAGCTTGGAAAGAAGGCATGGCACTATCGCAGCAGCATTTGCAGCAGTCGGATAGGTTTTTTTTGCAGCATATAAAAAATGCAGCAGGACTCTCCAAAGGGATGAATTTCGGTTTTGGCAAACTTGTTTTTGCAGAAGAACTTATTAGGGAGGGGCTGCTTGCAATCAAAGAATGCGAGGCAATTTTTCCAAGCGGGCTTTCTTTTATGGACTGTGAAAATCCGTCTGTGAAAATAGAGGCTAGAAATTTTGCCAAAATTTTTGATAAAAATTTAAATGCGTTGGATGTGTATCTAGCTTTGGAGTTGAATAGTTTTAAGATTGTGTGGGAAAATTATCCAGATTTGTATTCTGCGGAAAACTCCTTGCAAATGCCAATTTCCGTTCCCGTTCCGGCAATAGTTTTTGAGAGTGAATCTTTGGATGGAAAGGAGTTTATTCCGCTTGCAAGGTTGCTGAGAAATATGCAGGGTTCTTTTGAAATAGACAAAAATTTTTACCCGCCGCTGGTATCAATAACCGGATATGAATATTTCACCCAAAAACTTACATATTTTGACAGGCTTTTGCAAAGCCGCGTGGAGGGCATTTCTCATTCAAGGGAATTGTTGCTCAAAGATTTGAAGTCTTTGAAAGCCGTGCTCAACTGTTTCAAAAATACAGAAGGCACCCTGCCTTTTGCGGTTTTTTTGGAAATATCACGTTTTTTGCAAGAAGCTTATGATTACAAGCATTTTGAGTTCAACAAATCTTTCAATAAAATTTTCAACGCTTTGAATGATTTTTTATTATCGGAAAAAAAAGTTGCTTTTTTGCAAAAACGTTTGCAGCAAGATGGGCAAATATTTTTTGCAGACATCAAAGAACTGTGCATCAGCGAAGCCAAAAGCGTTTGGCTTGCGCTTGAATCAAAATTACCCCCCGAAGAAGCGATTAAATTTATGCCTACCCAGCTGAAAATTGCGCCCAAATCAAAATTATCCAGCATAGTGGTTAGCGCAACGCACGGCATAAACTGCATTCACACCATAACGCCCGGAACAATTCAAGAAATGCCAAACACCTTTTATTTCAAGCTAACAACAGAGTCAAAATTGTGGAAAGATTTATGCGAAGAGAACGAAATTGGAATTTACGCCCCAACCGCCCTAAAAATAAATTCCGTGGACATTTTAATGGAGAACGCTTTATGAGAAATATAATTCAAAGCAACCAGGTGGAGAGCCTGATTATCGTAATTCGTAATGAGCGAGTTCTTTTGGATAGCGATGTATCTACGCTATATGGAGTAGAAACCAAAGAAATTAACCAAGCGGTTAAAAATAATCCTGATAAATTTCCAAAAGGATATTTATTTGAGCTTGAAATACACGAGAAAATGGAACTGGTCAAAATTTTTGACCGGTTCAGCAAATTAAAACATTCCTCTACTTCTCCCAAAGCCTTTACCGAAAAAGGGCTTTATATGCTTGCAACAATCTTAAAAAGTCCAAAAGCAACCCAAACCACTCTTGCAATAGTTGAAACTTTCGCAAAAATAAGGGAATTGTCTAGGAATGTAGTTGAATTAACAAAAAAACCGGAAAAAAAACATCAAAATGCGTTAATGCAAAAAAGCGGTGAAATTATTTCTGATGTTTTAGGTAGCAGTTTAGATGTTTCTGATACAGAAACAGATATTGAAATTAATCTTGCGTTATTGAAGTTCAAACATAAAATCCATAGGAAAAAAGTATGACTACAAAATCCATAACCGAGCTTTCTGAGCCTGTTTTTTGCTCTGTGCTTTTGTTCTCGCTTGAGGGCGAGATTAGTGCTGAGGAAATAAAAAGGGAGTTTGCGGAAGAGATAAAGGAGTTTGCGAATGCGCTGGCAAATAATGGGTATTCCAGTTTTGAAATAGAAAATGCAAAATATGCTCTTTGCGCTTGGATAGATGAATATATCTATGCAAACAGTTCAATATCTGCAAAATGGTTTTCACATTCACTTGCTTTAAGCGAGTTTGGAGATGCCGAGGCAGGCAAGCATTTTTTTGACAGAATGGACGCTTTGCATAAAAACGCAAATTGCAATCAGTTGCTTGAGCTTTATGCAAAGTGCATATTGTTTGGCTTTATGGGAAAGTTCAGAATGGAAGAACACGCAGAGCTAAAACAAATTTTGAATACAGCAATTTCAAAAACGAATATATTTTTAGAACCGATAAATTACAAACCAGCTTCAAAAAGCAAACACAGATTTTCTTTTAGGCGAGGCATAAAAAATATTTTAATAACAGGATTTTGCGAAAATCAATGCAAGGAGTTTGCAAAAAAAGAAAAACCACCAAAAGGTTATAAATACATATATTCAGATATGAAAAATACCGAAGGTTTACCATTTCTTGACGGAATTATCGTTATAAATCCCTTGAAAGCAAACAATTACCCCGAATTTGAATTCAAAGCACCAGTTTATAGAGTTGCAGATTTGGAAATCCCAGAAATAGATAAAGCACTGGATAGAAATTATGAATTCAACAGCAATCATTTGAACTATTATCTGCGCAAATATTTTTTAGACGAAACTGCTTGCAAAAATATACTCTCACTACCACGAAAACTTGAGCTATTCAAAACGGGCAATGCTTTTTACTCCCTCCATTTTTCTTCGTTTTTTCAGAGTGAAAAGCCTCTTGCCTATAGCTTAGCAAAGAGAGTAGCGTTATTTTTGTTTTTAGCGAGCTTGTTGTTTACAATTATATTTTTTGTGGTTTCCATAATCAACCAGTACAAAGAAGAGATAAAAACAGAAGCGATATTTCTATTGCAAAAGCGCAAACTTGACAGCCTTAAAGCGGTAGAAGACAGCCTTAAATTGGAATTTGAAAATAGGCTTAAGAATTTGGAGCTTTGCTATCAAAAAGATATTTTGGAAAAATTCCCGTTCAAAGAAGGCAAAATTCCATCGGTTGCAGAAGTGAGCGATTATTTTGGGAGTGACGGGGAATTTCAGAAATTTATGGATATAATAGATACCACCTCTGACGAGAGAATTAAATTCAACAAAAAAGCACTTGCAGAACTCGCTCAGTTGAAAAACAGCTTGTGGAGCGATATACCTGTTTCCATAATGATAAAGGCTCCAAAAATGGCATCTGTGAAATTTTGGATAGATAGCCAGTATGTGGAAATTGAGCAGAGCGGCAGCAGAAATTTGGAATTGTTTTTCCCGATGAAAAACAGCAAGGGAATTGAACTAACTGCAAAAACCGCAAATAATGTTTTTTATGAGAGCATCAAGGGCGAATGGAGTTTGCTGAAAATAGGAGACAAATATGAATTCTCTTTTATGGACAAAAGCTATTCAGTGGATGTTGAACTGCAAATTCACTGGCATTTGCCAAAAAATTCCCTAAAACCAAGCGAATGGTTTGCCCTACGTTTGGAACCAAATTTAATAAAAAATCTTTCTTTAACCCGTAACCTAGGAGAATAAATATGGCTAATAGCTATCAAAATGAAATTCCGCCAGCGCGCATAAATATACAACTCAGCGTGGATAGCGGAGGAGCGCAAAAGAAAATGGAACTGCCTTTGAAATTGCTTGTGCTGGGCGATTTCAAAATGGACGGTGACGAGTCACGGCTCATGGAGCGTGAGAAAATCAACATAAACAAGGATAACTTCGATGGAGTTATGGATTCTATGAATATAGAATTGAAAAGCCTTGGACTTAAATTCAACAGCATGAAATCTTTTGAACCTATGGAAATTGTGAAGCAGGTTCCAAGCCTGAATCGCTTGATGGCTGTTCGCAATTTGATAAAGGATTTGGGCTCAAATTTGCTGGACAACAGGGAATTCCGAAAAAAAATGGAAAGCATTTTGAAAGATAAAAGTTCTATGAAAGAAATTTTAGGCGAACTTAAATTAATACCAACCGAACTTTCACAAAACAAGGAATAGGAGGATATATGGAAGAAACTGGGCTCACTTCGGTTTACAAAAGCATGAATTTGGATTTGCCCGCCAAATTTGTGGATATTTCGGAATACAGCGATGCGGCTTCGCTTTACAAGTACAGCCCAAGCGAGCGAATAAGCTCAGGGTTAATGGCCTTTGTGCAAAGCGTTTTGGATAGCTCTGCAACTGTGGAAAAAATAGACAGAGCCTTTATAGATTCGCAGGTTGCGTGGATAGACAAAATTGTGAGCGAGCAATTGGATGCAATTATGCACAGCCAGGAATTTCAAAAGCTGGAATCTTCTTGGCGAGCTTTGCAGTTTTTGGTTCAGCGCACGGATTTTAGAAGAAACGTGAAAATAGAACTGATAAGCGCAGACAAAGAATCTTTGAGATACGACTTTGAAGATTCACCAGAAGTTATTCAGAGCGGGCTTTACCGCCATATTTACAGTGATGAATACGATACTCCGGGTGGTGAGCCTTATGCTGCCATGATAGCAAACTATGAATTTGAAAACTCAGCAGACGATATTGACCTTTTGAAAAATGTATCCTCTGTTGCCGCCGCTGCGCATTGCTTGTTCATATCTTCTGTTGGCTCAAAATTCTTTGGAAAATCAGATATTGGAGATTTGCCCAAAATTGACGATTTGGAAAACTATATGGAAAGGGCGGAGTTCACAAAGTGGAGAGGCTTTCGCAAAACAGACGATGCCCGCTATATAGGGCTGGTGCTGCCAAGATTTTTGCTCAGAAACCCTTATGGGGAGAGCAAAAATTCCAGAGGTTTTAATTATACTGAATCTGTTTTGGGCGAGGAGCACGAAAAGTATCTGTGGGGAAATGCCGCCTTTGCCTTTGCGGTGAATATGGTGCGTTCTTTTATGGAAAACGGCTGGTGCGTTCAAATAAGAGGACCGGAGAGCGGTGGCAAAGTTGAGGATTTGCCCATACATTTCTTCAATTCCGGCAAAGGCGCTCAAACAAAAATCCCAACTGAAATTTTAATTCCCGAAACTCGTGAATTTGAATTTGCAAAGCAGGGTTTTATACCGCTCAGTTTTTACAAGAACCGCAGCTATGCCTGCTTTTTCTCGGCAAACTCCGCACAAAAACCCGAAGAATACGATGATGCTCAGGCTACCGCAAATTCTAGAGTGAACTCTCGCTTGCCATACATATTTTTAACCGCAAGGCTTGCTCATTACCTCAAAGTTTTGCAAAGGGAAAATATAGGCGCGAGCAAAAGCGCAAGTGTTTTGGAAGCCGAACTCAACAATTGGATTAAGGAACTTGTAACAGAGATGAAAAATCCAGGTCCTGAACTTGCCGCCACCCATCCTTTGAGTTTTGGGCAGGTTACAGTTGTCGAAAATCCAGACAATCCCGGATTTTTTAAGGTTACCCTTTCTGTTATTCCGCATTTCCAAGTTGAGGGCGTGAATGTGAATTTATCGCTTGTGTCTAAAATGCCAGCGGCAAAGCAGTAGAGAATATGAAAGAAAATCTCCCTCTCTGGAAATTGGCTCTGAACGCCTCGCCGGATACCTTTGGTCTTATTCCGGTGGATTTTTCTCCGAGCTATATTTCTTCGGGTATTTCTCCGAGCAGTTCTCAAGCGAGCAATGGCTTTTCCGATGATAACAGCTTGGAAGATATAATGCCTCCAGATTGGAAGACATATAACTATACTGTTAAAAATTTCAATTCCACTCTATTGTCGGCTTATGACAGGTTAAAGCAGCTTTTCCCGGGTGTTTATGTGAATGTGAATAATGGCAAGCGAGTGAATAGCTGGTGCGGCTTGCGTTCCCCTGCATGTGACATTGGTGCAGAAAAGAGTGCTCACAAAACAGGTGAAGCCCTAGACTTGCACCACCGTTCTAAACTAAGTGAGCTAAGGGATTTTTGCGAAAGCGCCGAGGGGCTTAAACTTGGGATTAAAAGAGTTGAACATAGGGATAACACACAAACCTGGGTTCATATAGATGTGAAGCCGCCTAATGCGAGTAACTGGAAAGACAAAAGCAAGCCCTATATTTTTATACCGTAATAAATAATTCTATCTTCACACTATGCTTCTCGGAAACTACAACGACTGCACCGTGCTAGAAGAATTGCCGCAAGGGTTTTATGTGGAAACTCAAGATGGCAAAGATAGAGTGCTTTTGCCAAAAACAAAAGCTCCTAAAGATTTGAATATCGGGGATAGCATAAATCTTTTCATTTATTTGGATAATGAAGCGAGGCCGGTGGCTACAACGCAAAAAGCCAAAGCTTGTGTTGATGAGTTTGCGGTGCTGCGCGTTAAAGATGTAAATGATGTTGGGGCGTTTTTAGACTGGGGCTTGGACAAAGATTTGATTTTGCCCTTCAACAACCAGTTGGGGGAGGTGGAAGTAAACGATACCTGCGTTGTGCGGGTTTTTATAGACGAAAAAAGCGGGCGCATAAGCTCTACCGAAAGATTGCGCAAATATTTTGACAGGGATATTTCGGAACTTAAAGAAGGAATGGAAGTTTCGCTAATTGCTTATGATTTTCAAGAGGAACGCCATATAGATTTTGTGATAAACAAACGCTGGACAGGCAGGCTTTATTGCAACCCCATTTCCACAGGTTTGCACATAGGCGATTTTTGCACAGGCTACATTCACAGCCTAAGAGAAGAAGATTCCTTGATTGCCCTTAGCCTTTCGCCCATAGGTTTTGATGCTCTTGTGGATAAACACAAAGAGGCTTTGCTCAAAGCCCTGAAAGACAACAACGGATTTTTGCCATTTTCCGATGATTCATCTCCAGAGGAAATTCGCAAGAATTTTGGAATGAGCAAAAAAGGTTTTAAAAAGCTCGCGGGCAAGCTGTGGAAGCAGGGTGTGGTGGAACTAAGCCCTAAAGGGATTAAATTGGCTAAGAACTAAAACAGATAGGCGTGTACTAAAAGGCGGAAATCTACGCCTAAGCCTAAATTCGTTTCGCTATCCCACTTGGTACTACTATCATTTTCATAAGAGTCGCGATATATTCTGAAACCCGGGAATAATTCTAACGAAACATCCCATTTGAAACTCGTAGGCGGAAACCAAGATATACCAACAGCGCAATTTGGTGCTATGACAAGGTGATTTACTCTGTTTCGGTTTTTTCTTTCGCCATCGACCCAATAACCAAAGCCAAAGTTTGGTCCCCAATGCATTGGGAATTTACCTGCCGATGCATCTGCTTTAATAGCTTTTGGTTTTAAGAAATAATAACCAACATCTAAACCAATGGCGGTAAAACCTCTGCTGCCAATTCCTAAACCGCTACCGAGATAAACATCCCAAACGTTGTCGTTGCTAAGATGCTTTAAATCAAAACCCGAGCCATAATTGCTAGCCCAAAGACCTACAGCATTTTTATCTTCCGCAAAAGAGAGCCCTGCAAATAAAGCAAGAATTAGAAATAGTTTTTTCATAAGGTTAAATATAGTAAATCTCGTCACTATAGTAAAAATCTTTTACTTCTTTCATTAGCTCCCTGTATTCTTCCACGGCTTTGAAGTGCGGGAATTCTGTTTTCACGGAATTTGGGGCGCGAAAAAGGCAGGCTTTGTCTGCTGTTTTAAGCATTGAAATATCGTTGTAAGAATCGCCGGCGGCAAAAACTTTGAAGTTCAGAGATTTAAAGGCTTCCACAGCGCATTGCTTTTGATTTTGCATGCGCAATTTGTAGCCTATTATTTTATTGTCTTTAATTTGCAAATTATGGCAGAACAAAGTGGGGTAGCCGAGGTTTTTCATTATGGGCTTTGCAAATTCCGCAAAGGTGTCTGATAAAATCACAACCTGGCAAAACTCTCTCAATTCATCTAAAAATTCCTTTGCGCCTTCTAAAAGAGGCAAGTTCTCAATAACGTTTTGAATATCCGAGAGTTTTATATTGCGTTCGCCTAAAATTTTAAGCCTGTGCTGCATAAGCTCATCGTAGCTCGCAATGTCGCGCGTGGTTAGGCGAAGCTCGTCTATTTTTGTTTGCTCGGCAACGGAGATCCAAATTTCTGGAGAAAGAACCCCCTCCAAATCCAAAGCTACAATGCAGTTAGACAAATTTCACCTCTTTATTCTTCCGCCGTGGGTTCTTCTTCTTGTGTGGGCGCAATTTCAAAAGCGTGGCAAGCGGCGTTGCAGGCTCCGTTAAAACGTTTCCACAAAATTTTTGCCAAGTGCATTGAAACATTGCCAGAGTCTCGCCATGCAGCTCTCAGTGAAGAAGTTTCAGAAACAACTTCGGCGCGGTTGAGCGTTTTGTTTTTGGCTTTTGCGAGTAGCTCCTCTGCCTGCCTGCACAAATCCTCTTTTTTCTGCGCATTTATTTTGTCTAGATTGCTTCTTATCTCTTTTTGGTCGTTGTAAATGGAAAAGAATTTTGAAATTAGTTCTGCGAACTTACCCGAAATTTCTGCCTCTGCCACTCCGCAACGTCCGGCTTTTTCCCACTCGCCTTGCAACTCGCGAACAATTTGCAAAGTTTTGAATTTAAAGTTTTCCTGTTCCAAAATGGATTTGAGCCTCTCCATTAAGCCGTGCTTTATTTCCCAGTTTTTATCCAGTTCCTTTGCTATTTCCGGTTTGCTTTTTGAAGCGGTTTCCCATATACGATCAGATACTGTGTAATATCTTTCGTACAATTCTTTGGAATAACCGTTGTTTTCAAGTGCTTTCCATTCTTCTTCTATAGCCTTCCAAGCTGCTAAAGACTCTGCGCTGGAGGCATCAAAATCAAGAGCTTCTATTTTGGCGCATATTTCTTCTCTTGCTTTTCTTGCGCTATCAAAATGGGCGTTTCTCTTTTCAAAGAAAAAATCGCTTGCGGCTTTGAATCTTTGCAACAATTTTTCGTATTGCTCAGCAGGAACAGAACCAGCGTTTTTCCAGTCTGCGCTGAGTTTTGTGAACGCCTTTGGGGTGTTTCTCCAGTCTGTTGATTTTGCAAGGGCTTCGGCTTCTTCGCAGAGTTTTTCCCTTGCGGCAATTCTCTCGCCTATCTGCTCGTCAATGCGTTTTTTGTAGGCTTCTTGTTTTTTGAAAAAAGAATTTATAGCGGCTTGGTAGCGTTCCCAAATTGCGTGGTTTTGAATTTTTGGAACAAAGCCTGTGTTTTTCCACTTTGCCTGCAATTCCTGAATTTTTTTGAGCTGTTCTGCCCATTCTCCTGCTGCTCCCGCAAGCTCTTCTATTTGGGCGCATATTTCTTCTTTTGTTTTCAGGTTTTCCTCTTGCCCCTTTTCTTGCTCTTTTAGCAAGGGCAAAACGGAATCCATAACTTTGTCCAGCCCTGTTTTAAAGCGCGGCCACAGTTCCTGAATTTTTGTAGCGGGCATATAACCAGCGGCTTTCCATTGCTCAAGCATCGCAAAGGCCTTGGTTCTGTTTTCCAAAACAACAGGCATGTTTGCAAGCTCCTCAATCTCTTTTATCAACTGCTCCCTTATCTGCTCGGCGTGCCAAGAAGCCCATTCCTGCAAATTCTGAAAGCGGCTTGTTGCGGTTCTGAATTCCTTGTAAATGTTTTTGAACTGGGATTTCTTTTCGCCAACAATTTCTTTCCACTCGTAAAAGGCCTGCCTCACGCTTTGGGAAATTTCGTTGAAATCGCCATTTTCGTCTAAAGCGTTTATTTTTTCTATTATGGTTTGCAAGAGCGGCAGTTTTGCGTGGTATTCCTCTTCGCTCAATCGGTCTTCTTTGGTTTCGTAAGATTTTTCTTCTGCGCTTTCGGAGCCTAAGTCTTGCATTTCTGCGGTTTGCTCTTGTACGTGCTGCGTTTGTACCTGCGCTTGTGCTTGCTTTTTACTTTCTTCCTCTTCTTTTAATTTTGCATGCCTTGCTTTTTCTTCTGCAAGGCGGGCTTTTTCTGCCAAAACGCTTTCTTTATGTTTTTGGAATACTGAATTCAATTCTTCGTTTTGCGGTGAGCCTAGCGTAGAGGCTTCTTTGCCCAGATTTTGGGCTTCTTGGTATAGGCGTTGCATTTCGGAGTCCACGGCAAGCGGATTTTTATTTTCCAAAAGCCTCGTTGCGTGAGACAGCAGTGCTTTTTGTTTTTGCGAGAGCAAATCTGCTTGGTCTTTTACTGGGTCTGTTTTTGCAACCTGTACCTGCGAGAGCATTTCTTTTGCCTTTATTCGCGCTACATTGCAAACGGCATCTTTTTTAATTTCTTCAAGCAGATTTTCTCTTTCAACTTTGGCAAGAGCGGCAAGGGCAACTTCTTCTTGGGCATCGCTTTTGGCAACCCCGGCAAGTACTCCTTGCTTTGTGCATTCGCTTATCAATTCCAAGCGAACCTCTATTGATTTTGCTATGGGCAAGAGTTCTTCTTTGTCTTTTACGGGTAATTCTTCCAAGATTTTGCGAATTTGCACGCTTGGCTTGCCTATATGATTCTTCACTGTTTTGAAAAAAGATTTTTTTAAAACTTCTTTTATTGCGCCTTTCACTGAGTTATCTTGTTCTGTTTCCAATAATTTGTTCAGATGTTCGGGCGAAGATATTTTTTGAACGGCTAATTTTCTTAAATTTGCGTCATCTTCATTTGTGGCTATGTATAAAAGAGCATCTAAATCCGTGGCATTCAAACTTTGAACAGCCTGCTTGCGAACAGTTAAGTCAGAATTCTGCCATTTTGGCTTAAAAACATCTAAAAAACTCATAGTAACCTCTTGTTTATAAAGTATATGTGGAAAATAATATAGTAAACTTGCAACAGACCCTAGACCCTAGACCCTAACATTCAACATTTACGTATAACTCCAGCCAAAATTCCCGCAATGGAAAAATTTTCGCCCTCGTCTATGATTATTGGCGAATATGCCTGGTTTGAAGCTCTTAGCTCAATTCTGTTTTCTGCGGGGTAGTAGTGCTTTAGCGTGGCATCGCCGTCTATTATGGCGGCTATTATTTGCCCGCGTTCCGCATTCTTTTGCATACGGATAATCGCTAAATCGCCGTTCAAAATCCCGTCTCCGGTCATGGAATCCCCTTGCACTCTAAGGGCAAAAATTTGGCTGCTGCGAGGGAGCAAGGCTTTATCCACGGCTAGGGTGTCTTCTACGTTCTCCTCTGCCAAAATTGGCGTGCCTGCCGCTATTCGCCCAATGAGGGGCACGTGGGCAGCAGTGGCAATAGAGGGAGCGCTTTGCAATAGTTCTATGCTGCGGGCCTGGCGGGAGAATTTTTTTATCAAACCCTTTTTTTCAAGGGAAATCAGGGCTTCTCTAACCCCATTGGTGCTTTTTATGCCGAATTTTTCGCCTATTTCGCGAACTGTGGGGGGAAATTTATTCAATAAAATAAATTCCTTTATGTAGCTATATATGGCGTGCTGACGTGCTGTGACTTTTTTCATAAGAGAAATATATAAAAATACTGAACAAAAGGGCAGGATAAAGGCTACAATTATATGCAAAAACCATATTTTTAAGATTTTAGGCGTTTTTTTGCCTTTTTTTACGTCTAATATGTAAATGAAAGAAAATTTGAATTTTAAAGAAATGCTGCAAATAGCCTCCGCCTCCGATTTGCCCGTTTTGCTCACAGGCGAATCCGGCACTGGCAAGGAACTTGCGGCAAGAGAGCTGCACGCTCTTGGCAAAAGAGGCAACAGGGCTTTTGTTGCGGTGAACTGCGGAGCTATTTCTGCGGGCATTGCGGAGTCTCTTTTTTGCGGGCACGTTAAAGGTGCTTTTACCGGAGCGAGCAGCGATAGGGTGGGTTTTGTTAGAGCGGCGAGCGGCGGCACGCTTTTTTTAGACGAGGTGGCGGAACTCTCCCCAGACATTCAAAAAACACTTTTGCGCACATTGCAAGAAAAGATTGTTATGCCTGTTGGCAGCCAAAAGGAGATAAATGTGGATTTTAGGCTTATTTGCGCAACTCATAGAAATTTGCCAGCTCTTTTGGAAAAAGGGCTTTTTAGGCAGGACTTGTATTTTAGGCTGGCTTCTTTAACCATAAACATTCCTCCTTTGAGGGAGCGGAGTGATTTGCGAAGCATCGCGGAATCTCTTTGGAAAGGCGATGAGCCTTTGAGCGAGCGTAATTTGAGGGCTTTGCAGAATTATTCGTGGCCCGGCAACATAAGGCAGTTGAAAAATGTTTTGGAACGCTATGCCCTTTTTAAAAGCCACGGATATTCCCTTGAATTTTTGCTGAAATCCGAATCGGAGCAATGCAGTTTTAACTTGAATGAACCGCCACCGCCCCAATACAAACCAAATCTATGCGAAATCAGCGAAGAAATAGAGCGTTGCGAAGGGAACAAGGCTAGGGCCGCAAAAAAACTAGGAATCAGCAGAGGGAGTTTATATTATAAATTGAGGAAAATTTACTAAATTGCGAATAAATGAATACTCCGCTCATATCAATTGTTATTCCAGCATATAATGCGGAAAAATATATTGAAGAATGTTTGAACAGCATTTTGAATCAAACTTTTCAAGAATGGGAATGCGTAATTGTAAATGACGGTTCCACAGATAATACGCTTGCGATAATTGAGAGTTTTGCAGCTAAAGACAAAAGATTTTCGTGTTATGATATTCCCAATAGCGGCTCGGCAAAAATTCCCAGAGATAAGGCAATATCTTATGCAAAGGCGCAGTGGGTTATGGGTATAGATGCCGATGATTTTATAGAGCGTGATGTGCTGGAAAAACTTTACGCTAGAGCTATAGAGACAAAAGCTGATATTGTATATCCGAAAATGAAACTTTTTGATGAAGAAAATTCTGAGAATTTCAGCTTTATTCCCGCTCAAAATTTTGATATGAAAAAAATATTAACAGGGAAAGAAGCCGTGATGCTCACTATTCCTAAATGGGTAATAGGAGCGAATGGCATTGTTAAAAAAGAGCTGTGGGTTGCTTGTTCAACTTTCAATAGTGAAATAAACTTTATGAATGTAGATGAGTACGATACCAGAGAAATGCTGATAAAGGCAAAAATCGTTGCATTTGAAGATGTAATTTATAATTACAGGCAGCACAGTGCTTCAATCACAAAGAAAATATCAGCCAAGTCTTTTGAAACATTGATTGCGGATAAAATGCTGGAAAAATTATTTTCCGAACATTTTGGGCATGATAGCCATCAAAAATTGCTCGTGTCTAGATATAGGGTGAAAGAACTTATTGCAAAGCGAGCGTTTTTGTTTCGCATAGGCTCAAAATTGCAATCTGATGAACTAAAAAAAGTAAAGGAAATGATAAAAGATCATTATATGGCTCTTGATTGTAAATATAACTACACATTGTTTGAAATAATTTCGTTCTGCCGTTTTATATTTGGGTGGGTTCTCAGATATTTCTACTATCCTTCTGTAAAAAAATGATATATCCTCTTACTTCGCTCAGATTTTTTTTCGCATTGATTGTGTTTTTGAGCCATTATTCGCGTAAAGGCGAAGCAATTTTTGCAGAAGGAGATATTGGAGTTGAATTTTTTTATATACTGAGCGGTTTTATAATAAGCTATACTTACAAGAATAAATTTGCAGAGGGAAAAATAAAAATCAGGGATTTTCTGATCGCAAGAATTGCGAGAATATATCCTCTGCATTGCCTGACATTTCTTATGTTCTTAATAGTCCAGCCTTTTGATTGGTCAAAGGCTTTTTTCAACATAACCCTGCTGCAGAGCTTTGTGCCTTTGGAAAGTTATTATTTTTCTTTTAACGCTGTTTCTTGGAGCATATCCTGTGAAATGTTTTTTTACCTGTGTTTCCCCTTGCTGCTGTTTCTGCAAATTAAATTGAGTATCTGGAATAAAATATCGGTTCTAGCATTATTTTTAATATCTTATTTTTTGGGTATATATTTTGTTTCAGAACAATATCACCATGCCATCTTTTATGTGAATCCTGTTTTGAGAATATTCAATTTTATAATTGGAATAGGATTGTTTAATTTTTATGAGTATTTAAATTCCATTGATATAAGAAACCACCGAATTTTGAAGAATAAAATAACAGTGAATTTGATAGAAATAATACCGCTTTTGCTATTGACAACAATGATTATGTTCAAAGATAAAATACCGCAAGTGTACAGATATGACTGTTATTACTGGATACCTGTAGCTTTAATAATAATATCTTGCAGTCAGGTTTTTGGATATGGAATTATCTCAAAAATATTATCATGCAGATTTTTAATTATATGTGGTCAGATCAGTTTTGGTTTTTATATGCTCCATAATCCAATTTTATTATTCAGCCCTGTTGCAATAAAGCTGGTATTTAAATTTGATATTAACCAAATAAACGAATTAGCACGATTTGCGATAATTTTCTTTTCCATACTGGTAGCAAGCCTGATAAGTTTTTATTTATACGAAACTCCAGCAAATAAAATGATAAAAAAACTATGCGCTAGATGAATTTTGCTATATTAGCTATATGCCGGTTGCACCAAAAAATCCACAAATAATAGATATCCCCGTTGTACACGATAAACGGGGCAATTTATGCGTTGTTGAAGGAAATTCTGCTATTCCATTCAATATAAAGCGGGTATTTTATTTATGCGACATTCCTGGCGGCTCAAAACGCGGTGGGCACGCTCACAAAAAATTGCAACAGTTCATAATAGCGGTGAATGGCAGTTTTGAAGTTAGCGTTCAAGGCAAAGATTTCAAAGAAACCTACGTACTTAATCGTTCAAATTTTGGACTTTACGTTCCTTCAAAACATTGGTGCCAATTGAAAAACTTTTCAAGCGGCGCGGTGTGCCTTGTGCTGGCCAGCGAACATTACGATGAAAGCGATTATATAAGGAATTTCAAGGAATTCAAAAATGCATATATTTAATAAAAAAGAATTTATTGAATTGAACAAGCATAAATGCTCTGAGTTGCATTATTTGGATTTTAATGGAGTTAGCATTGTTTTGGGAGAAAAAAGCGGCGAACTCTATTCCCATTTTTCCGCTCCTTTTGGTGGCTTCTCAAGTTTGCAAAAAACACCTAGCTTGGAAATGATGGAAAGTGCCTGCGAAAAATTATATGAATGGTTAAAGGAAAAAAATAAAAAATGCCACATAACACTGCCGCCGCCGATATACAATGAAAATCTCGTTTCTTTGAGTTTTTACTCTTTGCAAAACAGAGGTTTTTCAATTGAATACACAGATTTGAATTATTCGTTGAATCTATCAAAATCATTGCAGCCAAGCCCTAATTTTTGCAGAGATTTAAAAGTTGCGTTAAAAAAAAATATGCTATTTAAAAAGTGCGAAAGCATTTCTGAAAACGAAATAGCTTACGAAATAATAAATACAAACCGAAAAGAGAGAGGTTATCCGCCGCATTTGTCTTTTGAAGAATTACAAAAAACAAAAAAAGTGTGCGATATAGATTGCTTTTTGCTGTATCTGGATGAAATTCCAATTGCGGGAGCTTTTGTGTATTTAACCGCACCGGAAATTGCCCAATTGATTTTATGGGGCGATAAAAGAGAGTATAAAAAGTTTTGCCCTATGAGTTTATTTGCCATGCGCATAGCCGAACATTACAAAGAAAAGGATTTTTATCATTTTGATTTAGGACCCACATCAAAAAACGGAATTCCAAATTATGGGCTTAGTTATTTTAAGCATAAAATGGGATGCGAAATAACGCTTAAACATACGGTGCATCTATGATTCCTTTTCTCCCACTGAACCGCATAAATGCCGCTTATGAGCCGGAACTCTCAGAAGCAATTTCAAGGGTTGCAAAATCCGGTTGGTATTTGAGGGGAAGCGAAACAGAAAAATTTGAAAGCGAATTTGCCGCATTTTGCGGAATGCAGCATTGCACAGGAGTAGCAAGCGGGCTAGATGCCTTGACATTAATTTTTGCTGCTTACAAAATTCTTGGAAAATTAAAAGACGGCGACCAAGTTATAGTTCCAGCAAACACATATATCGCTTCCATTATGGCTATTTCAAAAAACAATTTGATTCCCGTTTTGGTTGAACCAAACGAAGAAACTTTCAACATAAACACCGCTCATTTAACCAAAAACGCAAAAGCCATTTTAAGCGTGAATTTATACGGCAGGCAAGCGGAAATTGCCAAAGAAAAAAATATGCTCTTTATTGAAGACTGCGCCCAAAGCGCAGGCATAAAACCTATCGGCGATGCGGCAGCCTTCAGTTTTTACCCAACTAAAAATTTGGGCGCGCTCGGAGACGGCGGAGCGGTTGTTTCGGGTGACGTGGAATTGAATAATATTGTTAGGGCACTTGGGAACTATGGTTCTCAAAAAAAATACATCAACGATTATTTAGGCTGCAACTCCCGCCTAGACGAAATTCAAGCAGCGGCACTCAGCGTGAAATTGCCTAGGCTAAATGAAGACAATAAAAAACGCTGTGAAATAGCAATGCGCTACATTGCAAATATAAAAAATCCTGATATTATTTTGCCGCAAAAAGAGGGAAACAACGTTTGGCATTTATTCGTTATCCGTTGCAAAAATAGGGATGCCTTGCAAAAGCATTTATTTGAAAACGGAATAGAAACGATGATCCACTATCCAGTGCCGCCTCATTTGCAAAAAGCATACAAAGGCGGAAATTTGCTATACGATGAACTTCCAATAACGGAAAAACTTGCAAGTGAGGTTCTGAGCCTGCCCATTCACCAAGCCATTGCAGAAGAGGAAATAGAAAAAGTTATCAGTTGTTTATCCAAGCCTCTCCAAAACCAGAAACAGTAGCCATAATATCCTTGCCTGTATCTATGTTTCTAACCGAGATGGTTTGCCCTTTGAACGCATTTTTTTGTGCAATGGCACTTGTTTGAACAACAGCCTCGCCAAATTTTGCAAAAAGTTTAACAGCATCGCCTGCTTTAACGGCATAAGGGGTGCTTAAAGCATTGTCCACCAAAGGCTCGCCTACTTTTAACGTGCGTATTGCGGTTCTGCCAATAGCTTCGTTTGCCGTTTTTATGACTTTCCTCTTTTGAAAAGTTGTCTCTTGCCACACCATTTCAAAATCCTGCTCCCCAATGGTTTCGCCATTGCGAATGTTCTTTTTCATCTCTGCTATGTATTCAAAGCGATGTACAATAAAAGGAATGGTATATTTTGCAATTACCTTTTTGTTGTTGAAAACCTGCACGGTTGCCATTTCTTGGCCAATTCCCGAAAATTGCGGAGAAAGGCTAACCACAATTTTCCCGCCTTGCTCCGGTGCTGTTATATTATTCGGTACTTTTGGAACTTCAAAATTCCAGTCTTTGCCTTCTTTCAAATTTGTTGCCATTCGCGAGCGAACTTCTTTTAACAGAAGATTTTTCAAAGAATCCGATGATACCAGCCCAGAACGGGCAACCACATCGCAAAATTTTACCCCATTAAACTCTATATTTTGGCTATTTGCAACCGATTTGATGAAAAAATTTTTAATGGCACTCTCTGTAACCCTAGTTTTTCGCCCAGGTTCCCCAACTTTGCCCACTTCCAAAGCCGAAATTCTCTTTACCAAAGCCTCTTCGCCCTTAATTTCCGCTATTTCCCCCAAACGAATAACGCCGGGCTCAACCGAGGCCTGCGCTTTCAAAGCAACAGTAGCCTGCGCTGAAAGGGCTGTTTTAACCCCAATAATCGTTAAAAGTATAAAAAACCGAATCATAAATGCTTAAATTGCAAAAAATGTGCCAATGTTGCGTACACCCCCCAAGCCAAGAGACTTTTTATACTTACTACCCAAAAAAAAATTGGTTCATATAACAACCAATGCAATAGAGCTTTCAAACCTACCCCTCAACGCAAAAGTTGATGTGTACAACCTTCAAGGCAAACTCGTATTCACATCGGGCAAATCCTTGAATCGGGGTTCTGACAATTTGAAAATTGATGTTCAGACAGGAATGTATATTGTGAAAGTAGGTACCCAAACCATGCGAGTAGCTGTGAGATAGTTTTTTCTATATTTACCGCTGAAAATGAAAAAATTAGCCCTTTTAACGCTTTGCGCCGGTCTGTTTTGCTCTTGCACCGTTTACGAAATGCCGTCATCTAGCAGTTCTAAAGCGGGTGAATCTAGTAGTTCTTCTGAGAGTACGAGCAGCTCCTCTGTGGGCACGAGTAGCTCCTCTGCACCAACGAAATATTGCGTTGAAATTGCAGAGCCTAGGCGGTGTATGGTTGTAACTTCAACAACAAAATGCATAACGGGTTATGAATTGAGCGAATTTTGCCCCCCTGGCAGTCCAATTTTAGACTAAATGCCTCTTAAATTGCTTTAACAATTCATCTTCCTTAATGCCAGCCGCCGCTCTTGAAGTTGAATTCAGAATAACGCACTTAATTTTTCTGTCAAAAACATTTATAGAAAATTCTGCATTAGCTTTAATGTTTTTAATTTCATAAGGAATGTTTTCAGAGTCCAAATATTTTAAAAAAGCCCTTGCTGTGCTATTAGGAGCAGAATAACCCGGCAATAAAATTTTTTCAAGCTCTTTGTGCTTTTTTATTATGGAGAGAATATCTTGGAATTTTTTTATTTTGATTTTACTATCGTCTGCGCTGTTGTCTTTTCTCTCAATCTCCAAACCTATATTCTGAACACCTACATTTAAAAGGCGCATTATCCCATATCTCTCTTCAACAGCTTTTCCGCCTTTATTATGCACTAAGGTTTTTTTCGCTATTTTAGCCAGTATGTTCCAAAAGCGGTTTGTGGAGTTTGGGTAATAAAATGGGTAATCCCATCTTATCTTGTTCGGCGGAAAACTGCCGAGTATTAGGCATTTCATTTTTGGTACATCTCTGTACCAATTTTCGTGCGTTTCGTGTTTTAGGGTTGGCATATTAGGTCTCCTTTGTTTAGGGTTAATTTATAAAAGTGAAAAAAATAATATAATTACAACAATAATAAACACAAGCAGACAACCTATTTCTCCGCAGGTCATAGACGAGTTTTCTTGATTATATATGGTGTGGTTGCAATTAGGACAGGTTTTCTTTCTTTTCTCGTCTTTAGAGTTCATATATTCTATATCTATAGCAGAGCCTTTTGTCAACATAGTTCCGTATAATACATTAAATATTAACCTTAAGATATTTGGTGGCCATAAACAACCCATACAGCCATCTATGGCATACCATTCAGCACCACAATTACTACAAGTTCTTTTTACTTTCATAAAAATTCTTTGTTGATTTTTAGGATTTTTGCATTTCCTATAATGATTTTGCTTTTGACTCCAAACGCTTCTGTTTGCCCATAGCAGAGTCCATAAATTCTGATGCCATTTCCTTGTTTAATTTTACTGATAGCTTCCCTATTCCAGTCGGAATCTTCCAAGAAAATTCTAATATCACTGTCATCGGTAGTCTTTAAAGTGTTTTCAAGCTTAATGAGATTTTTCAAATCAATGTAATTTCCAAGGTTATTAGACCCCATATCATTTATGAATCCATCTAATAAGATAGGCTTTTGTTGGCAATTCTTATTAGCTTGTAATGGATTCTTTTCATACATCCTAACTAATTCTTGGGTAATAATTACCTTATCGTCGTCACCAAATACTTCCCTATATTTTTGTTCCTTTTGCAGTTGTTCTGGCGTTTTGGGTGCATCACCGCAGCCGAGGAATGGAATGAGGAAAGCAACGCTTAGAATTGCCGTGAGAATGAAAGACTTGTTCATAAAAACCTCCTTGTTTTATTGATTTTCCTTCAAATTTTTAACAAGAACTTTTTTAAGTTCTTTACAATTTTTTATTTTGTCGTTTATTACTTTTAAATCTATATTATAGGCTTTTTCAAGTCTTTGAATGTCTTCGCCAGATTTTATAGCAATTT